>Ga0209092_10001186_pt1 | contig 26056 bp, 12 predicted proteins | sample FraStrMetagenome_FD_187446 | JGI IMG/M metagenome (GOLD analysis project Ga0209092, IMG submission 187446) | Marine eukaryotic phytoplankton communities from Arctic Ocean - Fram Strait ARC3M Metagenome (SPAdes) (version 2) | ecosystem: Environmental > Aquatic > Marine > Oceanic | place: Fram... | reverse complement strand
TCCTAAAGCTCTTTTGATATAGGTTGTTGTATAGGTATATGGACTGTCGGCCTGCAAGCGAGGTTACAGGTGCTCCATATATATCCCAAACAAGTATGTAATTAAAAATTAAATAAATAAAAAGTAACGAACTCCAGAAAAAGAAAAAAAAGACTGCCTCCGATTTAATCAATCATAAATGCTTCTGCCCAATTCTGCCTCCCCCCCTGAACAAATATAAAGAATTCACCTATCCAATGAGTAAAAGACCTCCACAATCAATCTGCTCCCACTTTTCTCCCATCCGGCAACCAACCAACACCAACAAAGAGAAAATTGCCTCAATCCCCCACGAGAGCACTTGGCCCATCTCAACCAAAACTCTATTAATAGAATTTTCCAGTATCAAATAGCTATTTTATTTAGGAAAATATTTATCTTTTAACGTAGATCACTTAGGGCTTTGAAAAGTTTGAATCGTGAAAAGTGTCTTGTGAAGCTTCAAGATGAATGATGATAGCTCATCTCCTTAGCTGCTGTTGAGCATCACAACCTTGAGAGTCAAATAGAAAGGAAATCTTCATTTTTGTTCTTTATATCAGGTTTATTCTATTGTGTGCTGAAAAGAGAATTCCAACAAACATCAAACTTGCTTGTGGGGCATAGTCAGTCCTGAGATATTGTGCCGCCGGTGATTTCGCCATTGAGTTCGTCTCGTATTTCTTCAGCATAGATACTAAAAAAGCTCTTTTGATATAGGTACGCATACTTTTCGATGAATTTTTAAGACATTGTATTTAGGTGTTATTATTTAAGGTACGTTGATATTCTCTTAGATTTTTCAAGACACTTGTTAATTAGAATAATTTTGAAAATGTGCAAAAAACCTATTTAGAAGCATGTGGAAAGAGATCAACCACTCCCGGTTATAAACAGAATCTATTTTCGTCGAAAAAAATGTAGATTGGGACTTCATAAAAAATGACTGCCTTCGTTCCGCTAGTTCTTGCTACCACTGTTCTTTGCAGTATCATACAGAGCAATGATCTTGCCTATGCTCAAGCATCGGACTTGCCATTCTTCTTTGGTGATTCGGTGGGGGATTTTAGGACTGTAAATAATGATGATTTGTCGAGCATTCGATATGATTTGAGTACACCCGTCCTATTTCTTGGAGAGGAGTACGATCACTTTTACCAGAATACCAATGGCGTTATCACTTTCACACAACCCTTTGATAAATATAAAGCCCTTGATTCTTTTCCAAACAGCATAGTACCTCCTATGGTTGCAGTGTATTGGACAGATATTGACACACGAATGGGAGGAGTAGCGAAAAATCAATTATGGGCTCGGAACACAACTTTAAGGATTGGTGTAGATGATGTCGCTGAAGCAGCACAACTCGTTGAAAAATCAGGTTTTGATTTTCAGCCCCAAGAAGTCGTCGTGATGACCTATAATAGAGTCAATCGTTGGGATAGAGATGAGTCTGTTGAGAATACATTCCAGATGGCCTTAGCATATAACTCAGACGAAACTTGGATAATTTTGGCGTACTCAAAGCTGGAGTTTTATGATGCTTCTAGTGCTGCAAATATGACACTCGTGGGGTATAATGGGCAACAAAATTTGACTGGTGCATTGATTAGATACTTAAAAACTGAAGACGATATGACAAATTTGGTGGAGTCAAGTAATTGTGGAACACCAGGAGTATATGTTTATCAAGTCAATGGTGTACGTCGTGGTCCACCGATCACACCGGATGAAGGGCAGAGCGTACTAGAAATCATTGTCGAATTTATTACAAGTTCCGACTTTGAAGAAAATGTAAATACTATTTTACGATTTTTCAACGACATTTGGGGTATACTAACAGAGATTTTCTCATTGATTTTCTCATCTCGTTAAGTGACTTTGAAAACTATTCCCATGGTGTACATCGGAGATAGTTTGTTGGTAAATATATAAATATAACGAGTGACGTAAACCAAATAGCATCGATATTGAGTAAAAATCTCATGGAGAAGTATTAAAAGTATTCCTTATTATTATCTGTCACAAGTGCTTAAAAGTATTACATTGACGAAATTTAAAGTTGGAATGGGAAGACTTCTAAACTGTTCATTTGATGGCAAAAATAGAGAAATAGATTCTTTTGCTTATTATTCACGAGGACAAAGAAATTATTTAACATTATGCCATGTGAATCAACATCTTAAAATGACTTTTATATCTTCTACATCCTCATGCATCATTATTCTGTCATTCTCCTAAATTTTATAATACATTATCCTACTTCTGATAGAATTACTAACGGCATGTGGTCATCCTCCTACACCAACAAAGGCCCAAAAAGCATCAGCGCAAACACCTATTTTTGCAATGAAACCGTCAATCCATAGAACGGGAGGAATTTTTCCTTTGGCGAGCCTATATGCATACACTCCGTTTTGATCACAATTGGTATCGTTCAAAAAGGTCCTCATGCCTTCATTAGATGATATATTTTGTATCAAATTACCTTGAGGAAGGATTTCTCCATTATAACCAATCAGCGCACCTACAGCTGAACTATCTGCATCGAAAAACTCTAATTGACTGTAAGCTAAAATAACCCATGTATCGGTCTCATTGTATGCGAACGCTACTTGAAAGCTATTTTCAACACTTGTATCCATACTGAAACGATTTACCCGATTGTAAGTAATCACCGCTGTATACTTTGGAGAAAATTCAGTTCCATCTTCATGTTTTTGAATTAATTCTTCTGCCTTTTCAATATCCTTGGTCTGAGTTGTACTTCGTGCGAACAATTGATTAGTGTCAGCACCTCCTGGACGTATATCTATATCTGTCCAATACGCCGCAACTAAATCAGGTAACAATTTTGTTGGAAAATCTCCAGTCCATCGAAATGATTTGTATGGTTCATCAAATGATATAACTCCATTTGTGTTTTGATAAAAAGTATTTTTTCTCTCTCCTATGAACGGCATGGGATTATCGAGGGTAAATTCAATACTTGAGTCATCGTCAAGAGTGGATGTTTGTGTGTCGATGTTACTGTCTCCAAATTGAAAGGGAAGTGTTTGACTTGCTCCAGATTGGATCTTAATGCTCAAATGGAGCATAGATCCCATGACAAAACTTTGCCATAATTTTAAATTCACCCTCATGAAGTGAAAAAATATTAATTATGAGTTTGCTCCGAAAACAAGTAAATAATAATAATAAAATAAGGTGCTGCTTTCATCTGATCCCAATCTACAATGTTATAATTAGAGATTACTGCTTCTATGTAGTTTTTTAAATAAATAGGAAAATGTTCAATATTTAAAGCTATAGGAATACCTTTTCTGTAAATAATAAACTATTTTCCTCCAAGTAATGAGTCGTGTCAGATATTTCCTATGGAGAATGTTTTTTATATAGGGTTTCATCTCGGTTTCTGAAAAAGTAGCAACGGAGACTAAATGTACGTCGAAATCTTTGGTCGAAACAAAAAGATTACAATAAGGCATACGTTAGACTCTTACAGGGTTTCCAACCATCATGGACTCTATTCTCTTTTATGATCCAAAACATGTGGATTACATTACATCCTTAGCGAAAAAACTTGATGCTCCAACCTCCTACGAAGGTGCAGTCACATCGCATCTTCGTATGTCAGGCATATATTGGAGTTTAACAGCACTCTCTCTACTACGTTCAGCTGAAGATGTGGATACAAAAATGAAGTTGAAGACAGATATCGTAGACTTCGTCTTTGCATGCTACGATGCACAAAAAGGAGGTTTCGGTGGAAATATTGGTCATGATGCTCATCTTCTCTACACTCTCTCTGCAATTCAAATCATTGCGCTGGCAGGAGATATGTATGATGAAAGACTTGAAAAAGAAAAAATTGCGAAATTCATCTGTAAATTACAGTTAGAAGATGGTAGTTTTATGGGTGATGAATGGGGAGAAGTGGACACAAGATTTTCTTATTGTGCTCTCTCATCACTTTCTTTATTGGGATTTCTACATACCTCCGACGATAAAGATACTAAAGATCAGACTTGTTCTTCTCCCTACATTGATGTAGAAAAAGCTGCATTGTTTGTAGCATCCTGTCATAATTTTGATGGCGGTTTTGGGTGTATCCCAGGAGCTGAATCCCATGCTGGACAAGTGTTTTGCTGTATTGGAGCTCTCTCTATAGCTGGATATCTACATTTATTGCAAAATGATCAAAGTGCAGATCTACTCTCATGGTGGTTATCAGAACGTCAATGTGACAGTGGTGGATTAAACGGCCGCCCAGAGAAACAAGCTGACGTTTGTTATTCTTGGTGGATATTGAGTGCTTTAGCAATTTTAGGAAGAATCGATTGGATAAGTAAAACGAAACTACGCGATTTTATCTTGCAGTGCCAAGATGATGTAGATGGAGGTATTGCAGATAGACCACAAGATATGCCAGACGTATTTCATACATTTTTCGGCATTTCAGGACTCAGTTTATTGGGATATCTGCATGCTGAAGATGGTGTTAATGTGGAAGGCACTTTTTTGAATTCTGATTATCGCAAAATTGACCCAGTTTATGCTCTACCAACGGATATTGTTCAAGAACTTAATTTAGTTGGACAAGTTATGTCTACTGGTGAAGACGAATTGGATGAACGCCTCCAAATGTATCAGATACTCGAATCGTAAGGTTGTAAGAATTATAATGTAGTTCTAACACTGATTGTACCGATCAAAGTAATAATTCTCAACAAATATTTTGATTTAATAATGATTATCTCTACCTATTTTTATTTAAATATCATCACGAACTAACATGCCACAAGTGCCCTAATCGTCTTTATAAAATATACGGACTCCTTAATGGACACAACGCTCATTAAACGAGACCAGTTTCTATACATAAAGGGCAAAGTAATACACAAGAGTGTCTTTGTTTTTTGACGTTCAATTCATTGTACGAGTAAAAATTATAAATTATGGTATTGCAATGTTATGAACTATATTTTAATGTTTGAATCAAAACCGTCAAAGTGTCTCGTTGCGAATAATTCGAGCCCACCACATGAATAACTCACAACAATCCATTCTTCACATGGGTGAACGATTATTTCTGAAGGAGTATCACGAACTATAATTTTGTGCACGACATCCATAGAATTACCATTGTCAGCAGTAGGAAAAGAAAAAGGAGAATACATTTTACGATCAGTGTCGACCAAAAGAATTGCGTTCTCACGATCTTCTATTTCGTTTTTCAATGAGCTAAGAGAAACACGTTGGTCTCTGTCCGGTTGAATATCTAACTGCTGAGGCACATCTCCTATACACAAAATTCCGGAATTTTCCATTGGCCAACCTGGACATGGTACCACTGGAAGTGACCAGACTAATTTTTCATTTCTCACATACTCATTATCCACACCCTTATTTATAGATAGAATCCGGTTCGTCTTGTGATATGCAGTGATCAAACCAACATCTTTGCAGTCATCACCTTTGAAACCTAGGACAATTTGGGCAGCCCAACCGCAGCACAAAACAACTGAAACATTAGAGAGACGTAGCATCTGATCAGCTAGATGTTCTCTTCCAGTGAGACTTGAATCTTGTAATGCAGCATCTTCCTTCAAATTCTGTGGATCAGCGTAACAAAATCCGCTCCATAGATTTATTTTCTTTATACCAAGAGACGAATCGGGCGGTAAAGTATACTGATTTCCATCCATAGCTTTCATTAATAATTTTGCTATGCTATATCTTCGTAATATGGTGGGTGTATAGTTTGTAGAGAAGGCTTTACGAACGCATCTATTTGTATCGATCAATGCAATTGTTCCCTTATTACTGCCTACAAGTAAAAATCCTTTATATTGATCAATTTTCTTTTGGCAATCCTTTTCACTCATTACATTTCGAAAGTCTGAACCTAGAAGGACTATGTCAGAAACTGCTTCTGTTGAAGAATGTAATTGAGAAGGGAACACTTTCACACTCCACAATGTTTTCGCCTTGACAAATTTTTGTTTCTCTTTATATATTGCCCACATTCTAATTACCCCGCAATTGCTCCCCACCAACAGACGAGTATTTCTCCTCACAATTTGATTTCCAGTTATTTTCGAAACCTTAAAATTAGGTTTCATAGACAAGAATAGGAGTGAAGTGTTGCCTTCATTATTATCTCTTGAATCAGAGGTTGCTAATGATGTTGTTCTTTGTGACCTTGCACCAAGATCAAATAATTTAACTTCATGGTTACACCTGCAATGGAAGTGATTTATATTAGATTTATGGGCAACACATAAGTGAGTACACCACTGAGGTTTCGCATGTTACTTACATGAAAGACACCGCAAGTTGATTTTCATCATCTGGATTCCATTTGATTTGATTGACGTGCTTTTTAGTCTGTAGTTGTAACACTGTTTGAAGGCTTTTAGTTATGTACTTCAAATTTGATATTGGAAAGGACGGTTTTGACTTTCCTGCAGGAATAATGCTTTGTCCAACTGTAGGATTATTAAATGTTGCTTGAAGTGGTTGTTGCTCACACCCGTGTTTTGGTTGCATTTTAGTTGATTCTGAATCAACATTGTTTTTGCCCTTCCGAGCTTCTTCTAGAAATTCTACTACTTTACCATTGTTCGCAGCATTCCGACACTTCAAATCCAATGCATTTAACTCATCGAAGTCATAAACACATATAGCACCTCGAGAATAAGACACAGCTAATAATATACCTTTTGAATCAAATTCCATTGATGTAACATTTCCTAATTGGCTATTGTTTGTGTGCTGCGATTTGTTCGTGGAACTAAATTGGACTGTTCGGCACGAAGAAATTCTATTATTGACAAATGATCGTTCTCGAAGAATTCTGCTGATAGGTTTGAGGTTTGGTGTATAGTTGTTTGGATTAAATTGTATATTCTCATAGTGAGATTGGCTTGGAGTTAGACTTCGTAGCACTCGCATACGTCGATGACTGATGCTTGAAGATCGTTCTAAAAGAACTGACAATATATTGTTATTGTTGAAACTCGATTCCTTTGCATTTATTCTTTCCTTCATACTCTCCTTTATGGTTTCTTTTAGGGTCTTCGTATTAGGCTCTTTCTTTTGTTTTTTCTTTGGTTCCTGAGTTTCTTCGTTCGAGAAAGTCTCAACATCATCATAAATTTCATCAATAATTTTGAAAACTTTTTCATGTGACTCCGTTGCCTTATCTTCTAAAATATATATGCCATCAGTCTTAGTCTCTGAAAGCTCAGAAATATTTGTCGTTTTTATGGCTTTTTTCTTTATCTTTGATTTTCGGCCTACATTTTTGTTTTGACGTATTCTTTTTGATGATGAGAAAAAAGACTGGATTCCAGAATCATTCAATCCAGAAAGAAAATTATTTGTTGTGTTGATTGGAGTTATTAATTGTTTTTTCGAAGATGAAAATGATGTGGGTTTTGAGTCCGTGCTAGCCCGATTTTGCTGACCCTTGGTACCCGCAATTTGAATGTGGTTATAATTGAATGATTTTGATGAAGTAATCAGAGTTGAAGTTCTTAGCTTTTCTGTGTTCTCATGGGATCCATGCAGTGAAGATTTAGATGAGATTTTAAAGAAATGGTGCAAAGTTTTGGAAGTATTGGTTATTTTTGTTTTCGACACTCTTTTTGAAGAGTTTTTCGCCATGATAAAATGTGAATCTTGGCTTTTCCGAAAGATAATCCCTCGATAGGTACAGTATAGTAGCTAGCGTACTTTAGATTAGAAAACGCGCCACATTTTTTTGTTTTGTTACCGTACCAATCAATTTTTGTAATGAATACGTGGATTTATATTTGAACAGCAGCAGCAGCAGTCAATAAAAATTCTACTTGAACTTATCAGTTCTTTCGTAATAAATATTAAGCTATATACGAATGAGAATAGGGATAGATATATAAATATTAGCATTACGTCATGAACACAAAAATCTTGGGCGGATAGTATGAAAAATAACCTTGTAACCTTACTGCTTCTGATCCATCATTACTTCTGCTTCTCAGCAGCAGTTCATTTTCTCATTTGTGACGCAAAAAGCAGATCATTGTAACAAAAAATTGCTGACCTCTCTGAACTTAAGATAAATCCATACAGCCTAATCTACAAACATCAGGAAGGAGAATTACTTCCATCCAGAAGGGTCTGTTCTGAAAGTCATAATAAGATTATTGCCTTTCTAACTGACAAATATTGAAATTTGACATCTGCGAATATTCCACGTGACAAATTCAAACATTTTTTTCAGACCTATACTTTCCAATTTGCAATCAATTCATTCAGCCTACTCTTTAATGAGCTCAAGATAATCTTTGTTGTAGTAGCAAAAGTCATAAAAGTCATAGCTCTATGTACGCGTTGCTGATCAATACTATTTGAGATCTGTCAGCTGTAAATTTACACCTTGGAAATTCCAAACTTTGTGAAGAAAAATTGATTCATATTCCTATGCGGTAGATAATAATGAAAACATTCTCTAAAATATGAATAATCTGTCCGAAACCAATGGTTAAAATGTCACATGGCCGAATTTACAACGCGTGGAAATTCCTAAAGAGAGAGGTTGAAGCCTAAACTTTTCCATGGTTCTCATTTATTTCATATAATTTTATCAATTCTTAATATCAATAATATTTCGAAATATATATAGCTATTTTGTTTATAATACTTCTATTATGATCCTAATATCATACTGTAATGTTTCTGTGAGTGTAGGAAGTTTCATGAAATCAAGATCGAGTAAATAATGATGAGATGTTTTCAACTGTTTCAAATAAGGTCATTTTAGTTTGGTTTTGGTGTTTTCCAAATATTGTCTGTACATACAGTAATCTGCTTTTCTGAAAAGTCTTTTGTGACTAATTTAGCTTTTATGTCCATAGACTCTTTAAACGAGTTCCCGCAAAAAAAAAGAGTATTTAAGACTTTTCGAAATAGTGGATGTGTTGGAGTTTAAAATTTCTGTATTCGACCTCAGAAAAGACATACTAGATCGTACGACTTTAATCGCTATTTGGCATTTCAGCAGTAATTTAAAACTAGATTCAAGAGTGAACTAAAGCAACACCATCATAGAAGCTGCGACGAACTATAATGGATAATGCTGTTGAAGAAAGCGGACCGCAAATGGGAAGGCACATCTACAATGCTGCTCATGAGCAAGAATATGACGATGACGATGACATAGAATATGAGTGCAGGATTTGCAGAGGCCCTGCAGAAGAAGGGTAAGAGTACTTCTTTTATATCACGTTTATGAAATCCGGGATTGCAGATTCCGTATAGTTTTTTTATAGTATGTTTTCCATGTGGATTTTATGTAAAAAGGAATTTTGTAGGTCGTTCCGAAAGAGTCTATAAGAAACAAACCAGCAACAGACCTGGTTAATGACCATCGATAACCACCCACATACAATCAATCATTCAATAAAACTGCGAAATACATTACATTTTCTGATGGAAAACAAGACGGGAATTATGATTTTGTCTGATTACTCTACTTTTGAGTTTTGAATCGATTCTAACCCTGTTGACTGTTTTCAATTTACAGACGACCCCTCTTTTCCCCCTGCCTTTGTTCTGGTTCGATCGGGTTGTGTCATCAGGACTGCTTGAAATCATGGTTGGCAGTAACACGCGGGGATAAATGCGAATTATGCTCTACTCCATTTAAGTTTGCACCTAAATACGCAGACAATACACCTGATAATCTTCCCCTGTATGAGGTCATTGCTGGTGTTATACATAGAGCTGGTGGGAAATGGCTGCCATTTGCCCTACGCGCAGCAATTGCTATTGTGCTTTGGATATGTGTTCTTCCACTTGCAACTGCTTATTTATATCAGGGATGGATACATGGTCCATCATCTGTCGTGTCAAGATGGAAATGGGAACTAGTCACAACTGATATGGTAGCAGGTGGAATCGTTGCAGGATCAATAATTATAAGCTTTCTCTCGCTTATGAGTCTTGCGGATGTTCTTCGTGTGCATTTACAGCAGCCTGCTCCCAGGGAGATTCCCATAGCTGACGAACCCTTAAATGTAGCTAATGGCGAAGAAGAAGATGATGACTTTGATGCTGATATTTTCCCATATGAGGCTGCCTTTGCAGAAAATACAGGTGATGGTATTGATGAATTTCAAAATAATAATAATTTTCACCGAATAAATTTCGAGGTTGAGGATGAGGATGAGGATGAGAATGACCACTTCCTACATAATAATATGTTAAATCTCGCAGAAGAGGAAGAAAATGACGACCTTGTGAATATACAAGCAGCTAGAAATCCAATCGATGCTCCACCTCTGGAAATGAACCCACAGCAACAGCTGAATCCACCGCCACCAGAATTCATTCCTCCTGCAGCAGATCGAAATGATAATGCCAATGACAGGTTCGAGCCTCAATTTGAACCTATGGCCCCGGTTGAAGATCAAGACGATGGAATGGATATACATGTTGCGATTGATGAGCTTCTTGGATTACGTGGTCCGCTATCTGGGCTTATTCGCAATCTTCTATGGCTCTTAGCCTTCAATACAATTTATCTCGGTTTATTCGCATGTTTTCCACACGCCATTGGCCAGAGAGCCTACAAAAGAATGTTAAATTCAGAGCAACTTCTAAATCTTGTAACCTCTTTCCCTACCTTAAGTTTCAACGATATTTCCTTTTCGTTCATGATTGAATCCTTAAGGGCAGAAAGTGAACGCCGTAATCCAATACTCCAATTGCCAGATTTGGCTTCTATAACATTAGGGTATCTTACTCTCGCAGCTCTCGTGTTCCTGTCACGAACAAATGCATCGATCGTTTTACATGTTTACAAAAATGGGATTTTTTCATCAATAGCTTCTTTGATTTATTCAAACACAAAATCAGAGGTTTACAGCTCTAGAGAAAACGCAGAAGCGTTCGACCGACAACAATTTCTTGCTCAAGGTAACCTACACTTTGAACCACCAGACACCGGTGGAGAGGAACTTGGCGTAAGGATGCTGACAAAATTAAAGGACTTTTTAGACGGGTTCGCATCTATTGTGAAAGTAGGCCTTGTTCTTTTTGTTAAGATGCTATTTCTCCCTCTTTTCCTCGGGATTTGGCTAGATTTTGCAACACTATCATTGTTTGGTACATCTATTCGTGAACGCATTATATATGCAGGAAAAGATTTGTTTGGGGCAATTCTAATTCATTGGGTGTTTGGAATTACCTTTATGTTGATGGTAACAGTCTCAGTTCTACAACTAAGAGAAGTTGTACATCCTGATCTTTTAGCGAAAATAATAAGACCGCAAGAACCTCAACCAGATTTATTGGGAAATATTCTACAAGAAACTGGTTTTACACATACAAGGAGAATGTTTTTGTCCTTGACAATATATGTGGCGTTACTTCTAGTATATGTTTGGTTCCCTGCACAAATTCTTGCATCTACTGGAGCAGTTGATTATCTCCCATTCTTTCGACCGAAGGTATACCATTTTTTCTTGCCAGAATTTCAATCTCCTATTGAGCTTCTTCTTTTCCACATGAGTATGCTAGCCCTGTTAGAAAAATATAAGGTAATTAGAGTTACATCCAAAGTAACTAAAAATGCAACATGTGTAAAATGCTTGTAATCCAATGAACTAACAAATCATGTCCAAACTCTTTCTTTCTTTTTTAGAACAATATTGGGCAAATGATACACCATTTGCTTCTCACCCTGTGTAATATTATGGGTATTACAGACTTCATTTTACCTCAGTCGGTGTCAAAGTTTCAACTTGTTTGTCTTCGACCCGTGTATATTAAAAAGGAATCAGATATAATAAACGGTAGTGAAAAGAAGGATCCCGAAAAATCCTTAGATGAAAAGAAAGTTACAAATAATGTCAAATCTTCAATAAGTAACATACAAATTGATCCTTTGTGGAAACAGATAGCTACAAAAGGCGTATCACACGATCGTCTCATTTTGGCATCATTGGATAAATCATTTGAAACCGAAATATTTGAGACAGGCATTACGAAAAATAATGGTCAGCGTGTCCTGAGCACACAGGCTTTTATCAGGATATCTTCAGAGAAACTCAATGAAAGTAATGTATCTCTCCCAACAACATCTGGGCGTTTTAGATTCCGTCTTCATCATAATGAATCAAACGGTGGAAGGTCTGGTAAAGAATACGTTCCAAAAATAGAGGTTTGGAAAGAAGTTATTGGTGATCCCTTGTTTCGTCCACCGCATGGTTGGGACGATCTTGGTGCAGGCGGCGCGGAAGTACAGGGTCGATGGGCTTGGGGAAAGGAAGCAAAATCTGATATTGAAGAAAGTGTGGCAAAAAGGGCCATGTTTAGGGACTCGCCAAATATAATTTTGTTTGCTTTTAAACTGGTTCTACTCATTCTTTTTTTCTGGGTTTGGAATATCGTGCTGATACTATGCGGTTTCAATGTACCTCTCTTTATTGGAAGGAGCTTATTTACGTTGTTGAACCTTCAATATAAATATCTTCACGACCCATTTTCATTTGCTGTTGGTGCATTGTGTGTTTATCCACTAGTGAAAGCTATATGGCCGCCTCTTACAGAAAACGGTATTGCAGGATCATTGATAGATGTTCTTCGCTGGATTTCATCATTCCGGATGCCTTACAGTCAACAGAAATTACAGACTGTGCTCATAACCTGCTTTTTATGGATCATGGCCATTCCAATGATGATCGGAATGATATATAATTTATTCATTGTTGCTGATCGCAAGTGGTGGTCAACTATGAAATCTCCACAAACTTTGAAAGAAATGGCTGAGCTTTGGGGAGTTGGATTCATATTATTCCACGCATGGGTAATAATATGTTACAGTGGAATGTGTACGAGAGGATTTTGGAGGCGTTTCCGAGGGGCGTTCGAAGTAAACAACAATGCTAGGAATAGGGCTATTCCAATCAATGGAAATCTGAACGAAGATGAGAATGGAAATAACATCGTGCATTACGACGAAGAACGACAATGGCAAGGAATTAATGGCAAAATCGGTCAATTTTTAGAAGTAATTGAAGCAATATTTACGAAATGGGAATGGGATAAGGTGGATCATGAAATTCTTCTAGATTGTGTTCTTTATCCAATATCCAAGCAGCTTTTCATCGTTTCATTCGCCCCCTACATATTTGTGCTTGGAGCATTGCAATTACAGCTTTTCATTGGCAACAAACACGTAGGGAATGGGTTGTTAAATATTCTTCTTTTCAGGTCAACATGGTTTACGTTGGGCTTATTTCAAATTGGTAATATATTCAAGTCCCCATTAGAGAAATGGTTCGAAGCTGCACACAGGGCTGCCAGAGATGAAAGATATCTTGTAGGAGAGACTCTCCTAAACTATCAACGTGAATAATCATATAAGCCACGCTGGCTCCTACTTGATAAAGAGACTTTTCACCACTTGCAACTACATCTTGAATTCTTATAACTACAGTAATAGAGAAGGAAAACAACGATAAATCAATTTGAGTTTGGGTTTATCTGTGTTCCCTAAATTTGCTTCATTTTGAAAAATGATGAAAAAGTCCAATTCAGAAGTACATGATTGAGTGGTTTCGCTTTCGCACATGGAAATTGTTTAGTAATTAATGGGTGGGTTTGTCATGTTTTGGAATAATAATGAAAATGTGATAAATGAAATTTATTCAAGATAAAATTCAAAGTAACTCTTATTGTAACCCATTTGTCTTTTTTTAAAGAGCTTTTATGCGTTTCAAGTCAGATAACAAAAGGTGCAATGACAGAAATGTTTAGGTGTATGCTATAATTAATATGGGGATTTTAAGAATAAGATGGGTTTTCGATTGAATCCATCCCTTGAATTTTCAGATCAAGGTGTCCTTTAATCGAGATTGGTTTTCATGAACTTGATACCAAACCCGGATAGAAAAGCGTGAATGAGAGAAGCCTAATTTGATTAGAAAAGACGGTCACAAATACAAAGTTGGGTTACAGTGATGAGTTGTCAAAGGGTCATTATGACAGAAGCTCTAAATACTAGGCCTATAATTAATCACTACAACTTTAACGAATGTTCCTGTATTCCTTTGCATTACCTACATATACCTGTACAATTGGTGTCTTCACAAATGTCTATTTTTCGGCTTATTTTAGTTAATTTAATTTCTTGATAATTTAAGAATTTAATTAGATAGATCAATGAATGTATTAACGCCTCATTGTGACCTTATTCAGATACCATTTCTACATGCTTATTAACTCACGAGTTAAAAAGTTGCTCTGACGATTTTACTACCAGATTATCCAAAAGAAAATAGTTTCATAAATGAGAGTTAGTTTGCAGGTATAATCATCATATTGTGGACTTGAAAGTCAGTTCCTTAAGCAAAGACAATGTCACAAAGAAATTGGAAATCGTCAAATACGCGCCACCGTGGAGCTTCAAGTACTGCAAGTATTGGAAGTGGTAGCACTGGAATGGATAAGGGCAATAGAAGTGTTAGGACATCATCTTCTAGTTCTACCATGTCTATTTCAAATAGGACTGTTCAAACAAACCCTATTGACTCCGCTTCAACCTCTCAATCTGTAGATGTCACAAAAAGAAATGGAATGAACCACCCTATTATCAATTCTACTTCTTCAATATTCAGTGAGCAAAGCTCAGCTTTTCCAGGACAGCACAGCATTATAGGAGAAAGTATCTCTCCATCTGTTGCACAAAGTACAACAACGAATAGCATATTTTCTTTAGATCCAGGTGCCGCATCAGTTATATCTGAATCTACTTCTGGATCTGCATCACAATATGATCAGAGCTATGGACATACAAATAACAATATTCAATTTAACAGCAGTGATGACTATAGAAACGGAAGTGGTGTTCATAGTGGCGGAGCGTCTGTAATATCTGGGTTATCTGGAACTTCCTCTGTAGACACGTATGACTTTGCATTTTCTTCGTCGAATTCAGTAAGAAAACATGGTAATCAAAGTAGTACACGATCACGTGTTGGTAAATCTTCTTCTTCATTCATGAGTCAAATGCCAACTGTTGAAGAAATTGCTAACAACCCAGATGATAACTTTTTAGATTCATTCTTATCTTTGGGTGATACGGAAGAAAATGGCAGCCCTAAAAGGTCCTCTCCCTCATTTAATGGTGTAGAGGGTACTTTTGCAAAGAAAAAAATTTCCATTGCACATTCCAGACAAATGGTGCAACAAAAGCTGAAGCAAACCATGCTTTTCTTTCAAAATATGAAGACGCGATTTTCCACCAAAGTCTCTTCTCATAACCAGCCTTCGCAGCAACAAAACTTTCAACTGCACACTTCAAAATATACAAAACAATCCTCACGCAGCGAATTTCAAAAACAACTTGTAAATGTTTTCAAGTTTGCTATATTCACCAGCCTAGTGGTAACTTGCATTATGGCCTTACGACTTGCCAATCAAAATCAGCCCGATTTACTTGACCCCAATTACGGCTATCAAAATCAAGACATGGGATTAAAACAAAAATTAATCCGTCACAATCGAAATTTTGGGAATAGACCAATTAATCATCAATTCATTTCATTACCCAATACCAATCCAAATCCAAATCAAATAGATCCAATGACCATGATGGCACTATCAGATCAAAATCGAGTTGGAGGATCAGGGGCGGTAATGCCGCCACAGGGTCTTCAATTTCAGAATCATCCAGACCATTTAGCGTCACTTCAACAATATCACAAACATATAGGTGTGCGTATCCCAGCACCTTTTTTGAATCTTGCCGATATTGATGATTTACCGGTTGTGCGAGGCAGAGATTTACCTTTTTATTGGCATATCCCAAGAACTGGGGGGACAACGATGAATGACATTTTAGGAAGTTGTTTAAAATTGAATTTGGCTACTGATGCCGGTGGGAGAAATGGTCATGATCATGATGAGGTATGTTGCATAACTTCGCCCAATTCAATTCTTTTTCGTTATGTTTTGGAATCAATTGAATTGAGTGCTCATGTTTCTTTTTAAATTGAGCACAGGAGCTACAAATTCTGAATCTAGGCCCCATAAAGTATGTTAATGTCGACATGTCTACTCCAGCAGGGATCGAACGAGCTAAAAAACTAGAATTAGCGTCAAGTAATCAAGCTGATGCCATGATTAGTTCGTTAGTGTATGAAGCAAGTCTGGTCTTTACACCTTTAAATCATGGACGTCTATTCACAGTACTGCGTCACCCAATTGAACGAGCAGTAAGCTTATTTTATTACACTCAAGACATGGTTTGGAGGAGAGGAAATGTGAAGGATTTAATGGATATTACAATCGAGGAATATTTTAAAGGTGGGATGGGTGAAAATAATTGGATGACTAGGTTTTTGGCCAATGCAAAGACAAAGGTTCTAACAGATGATGATTTAAATGTTGCTAAAGAAGTATTGCGTCGAAAATGCTTGGTAGGTCTGTTGTCAGAAAAAGGAGAGAGTATGTCACGATTCTTTCGTTATTTCGGTTGGGATAATAATGTTCATGGGGAGGAAGAGCAGGATTGCATAGACAAAAAAGTAGATTATGCATGGCCGCAAAAACACAGACATGAAGACGTTGAGGAAGGAACTGAAGTTTATGATTTGATTGTCAACATGAATACGTTTGACTTACAGCTTTTTGAGTATGCTAAGGTTTTGTTTAGAGAACAAGCTCACTTATTTTAACTCAAGAAACAATTTTTGGAATTCTTTTAGTAACCTTACAAATAAATTTATTACAATCACAAGTCATAATGAGAACTCATATGCTTAAGTCAAACAAGTCACCTCATATTCGTCTCAGAAAACTATAATTTTATGGAAGAATTTATTTTATGTTTAAAGGTTAAGTGCTCATAAACAAAAGTCAAATTTACATAGAAGAATATAAACGTTGCAAAATAATTATTTAATGAAATATATAGGAGAAAACTTGTTAAGTATTTGAAGACTACTGAAAAACTTAGGAATAAATAGTAACGTTTATATTACTTTTGATTGTTTGACTTGTCACGGTTTTTGGCCTTCACAAAATCGCTTCTTTTCAGAATTGTGAACCTTTGTAACAATCATCGAATCAAAAGCCCCCTCTTGCGAGAGGAGTGAGCCTTCAAAATTAACATTTAGATCTTTCAGAAAGTTGAAATAAATTGAATGCGCAATGAGCGAAAGCTTTCGTATCACGCGAGACTCCACCTTCAGTAGTCGCTCATCATCAGATTTGCGTGATACAACAACTACTTCTTCCTCCTTGTCCTTCGAAAATCAGAGTGACACAAATGGCCAAATGAGAAATACTCCAAGGCTGAAGAGAAATGAACGAGACTGTAGAAATGATCCGACATCTCTATTTTTAAGGATGAATTTTCAGCATTGGGATCTAGCAATAAATCAATTGAGAGAAGATTCTAGAGAAGCCCGAATTTGGTTATTATCCACTCGTGATGATGGTTCGCTTCGATTTCGCTATCTACCCCTTCATTTAGCTTGTGTTCAATTTCCAGATCCTCCTCCTAAAGAATTTGTCAGGGAATTGATCAAAGCATATCCTGAAGCAGTAAAATCAATGGACCACGAAGGAAATTTACCTATTCATATAGCATGTGGGAATGATGCGATGTATGTCGCTAAGGAAATTATTACCATGCTTGCCAGAACCTATCCAAACACTCTAAATGTACTCACAAAAAAAACAAAGATGACTCCAATGGATATTGTGTTGCAGAGTCAAAGTCCCAGCAAACATACTCTACTAAGATCTCTTCAACGGATACAAAATGCAAATACTCATTTAGAGAGTGATTCAACACATTCAGAAAATAGTATACATGAAAATGAAATTGCCGATCACCATGCCTTATCTTTCTTAAGAACTCCAAAGAAAAGATCTTCTGTGAAGATTATCCGTAATGATGCACAGGATGGATCAATTACTTCTGATCAAAGAGAAGATACATCGGAAAGGTCTCATTCAAACGTCAGTACCGATAGAAAAAAATTCATTGAACCACTTTCTCATCTCTCCCCACGACAAAGTTTACAGAAATCTTTGAGTTCTGATGGTACTAAAAGCAACAAACTAAATCGAGACAAAGAAAAAGATTACTTGGAAAAAATTGCAGCTCTTGAGGCTGAACTTACAAAATCTACGCGGGTGATAAGAACATTACGAGACTCCCGTGATGCACTAGATGCAGTGGTGGGTAACGATTCAACAAAAACACAGGATGAAATGATTCAAGAACTTACAAGTGAAAATCGAGCTTTAGAGAATGAAGTCAAAAGATTGGCTAGAGAGCACGAGAAAAATCGTAAAGAAAACGATGACTTAAAATTTCAGTTTGAAAACAAACATCCATCTAGTGAGAATGAGACTGACACTTCTGCTCTTTTGATTGAAAATTTGACTCGAGAGAAGGAAACTTTAGAAAAGGATAAAGATGGTCTTTTACAAGACTATTTGGGCTTAAAGAACAAGGTTATGGATTTTGAAAATGAGCTTCTTGCACGTAGTCAAGGTATCGACTGTTTGAATGAAGCGGGAGATGATAGGATGCTTGTCTACAAAATTGAAATCGAACGTCATCTCAGCGATAAATCTAGATTATCTCGTGAAAATGAAAAATTGAAGACATTGGTGGAAGAAAATTATGCTTGCATCGACTCAAACCGATCCCGAATATCAGATTTGATGGAAAAGAACACTGCTCTTTTAGATCAAATGTCTATACTAAAGAAGAGAACGGACTCTGACCAAATGAAGGAGGATATGCTTAAAATATTAAGCCAAGGTGAAGAAAAAGTAGACGAATTTAAAAAGTCTAATAAAATGTTGAAGCAACAACTTGCTGAGGCAGAGACAAGGGAACAAAATCTTATCAAGGAATTGCTATCAACCAAGCAAAATTTAAAGGGTCAGCTAACTAAAAGAAATTTAGATTATGAATCAGAGTTGCAATTGAAGAGAAATGATTTGAAACAAAAAAATGCTCTTCAAAATGAGCTTTTAGAGGCATCACAGACATATCAATCAGAAATTGTTCAACTGCAAAAGTCTTTGAATGAGCTAGAAACTCGAAATGAGAATTTGGAACACGACAAAAACGAAATGATACTTAAAAATCGCTTGCGGGATGATAAGGATGATCTAAAAGCAGAGGATTCTAACCATGGAAATAAGATTGATCACTTAAATTCAGAATTGGAAAGGCTCCAACAAAACAATCTTCTTTTGAATAAAAAAGTGAGCGATTTGAACACTACTTTAGCAGAACATATGCAGCGAATCAACGAAAAAGATATAATGATTGAAATAGGACGGAAAAAATTGAACGAGATGTTACAAGATAAGATTTCTCTTCAAACGAAGATTACCGAAATTAAAGAAATCGAACAAAAAACAAATACACAAAATTTGGAAGAAAATGACAAATTAAAAGAGAGTTTGAAGGAACTTACATCCTTATCGGAAACTCATCAAGAAACTTTTGAAGCAGAAATCGATAAACTTCGAAATGAGAATACAACATTATCTGAAGAATTGAATTCGTTACTACAACAATACGAATCATGCAGTTCTGATTTGAACACCACTATGGACAAGCTTCAAAATTCTAAGGCAGAGATCTTAGCTTTCAAAAGCGACTCAGAGAGAACTATTGATGAGCTCAGTTCTGCTTTGGAAAAATTGCAAGTAGAGGCAAATAAACTCAAATGTGAAAACAGTATCATGGAAAAAATGTCGTTGGAAAAGGAAGTGAACATTTCTTCTATCAAGGCAATTTCAGAAGATCTTGCGATGCAAGTTGATGAGCTCAAGGAGGAAAATACTCAGTTGCAAAGTGATATAGCGAAAATACTTCATTTTGAAGAAAAATGCTGTGACCAAGCCAAAGAGCTCCATCATATGAATGAAGAAAAGGGTAATTTGATAGAAGAAACCGTTTTGTTGAAGGATAAAATCTCTTTGTATGACCGTAAACAAATACAATTGGAAGAGAGAAATTCTGATCTAGAAATTAAAAATAATATTCTACAAAGTGATTATGAAACTTGTCAAGCTCAGCTTAACGATCAAACTCAAAGTAGTCTCAAACGAACAAAAGAAGTTGAGACGCTTCAAGAAAACCTATTGAGCCTGAAAGAAGATAAGGAAAATTTATCCAAGACTATAGAGCATCAAGATAAAAATCATGAAATAGAAAAAAATTCCCTTTTTAAAGGACTTGATTCGTTAACGGAAGAAAATAAAGCAATGAAAAATGAGCTCGAATCCACTTATAATGATCTGGAAAATGTGAAAGAAGAACTCAATTTATTGAACAAGGCCTTCAATGAAAAGAATCATGAGATTGCTAAATCAGACGAAAATACGAAAATCATGCAGGATAAGTACGTTCAAGAAATGAAAGAGCTTCGCGAAAAGCAAGAAAGGATTACTCAAACACTGAACGAATTACAGAAAAAATATGATCGACTACACGCCGATTCCCAAGAACAAAATCGAGAGTTTAATGAAATGGGAGAGAAACTGAAAAATGAGCATAATAAGTCTTTGCAATCAGAGGCAGAAACCATGCGAGTTCACAAATTGCTTGAAAGCTCGAACGATGAGCTGATTAGCTTGAGAAAGATTCTACAAGAAACTAAGCTAAAGTTGTCAAATCATCTCGAAAGGCATAAGGACGAAATTTGTAAGCTCACAGATGAAAACGACAAAAAAGAAACCGTCAATATTACTTTGAAAGATACAATAAAAGAACTTCATAATGTTCTGCAAAAATCTCAACTGGACAATACTGAGTTAAATAAACTCATCAATGATACAGAGGAAGTATCTTCTTCAACGATAAAGTCTCTGAATGATCACATAAATATCCAAAAGAATAACATTTCATCACTGACTACAAAAATTGATATCACTGTCAAAGAAAAGTCTTCGTTTACTAAGGATATTGCGAAATTGAAAGAAAGAATCTCTATACTCACTAACGAGAACAGAGAAGCAAAAAAAGCTTTAATTCTTTTGAGGGAAGAGAGTCATAAAAAAAGTACTTTGAACGAGACAATAAATGAGGATCTGGTTGCATTGAAAGCACAATACGAGTTGATCACTGGAAAAATAGAAATAATGTCACAGGAGATTGATTCATACAAAGAGGATATTGAAGTGATTCATGTTGGCAATCTAGAAATACCCCAAGAAAAAGTTCCTCCTCTGGAACGGATATCACGAATGATCTTGAATCTAAAAAATATTCAGATTGAAAATGCACGATTGAAAAACAAGATATTAGGAAGTGAGAAAATTGAGCAGTCGTTGACAACAAATGTAAATGATCTGAAAGTCCAACTTGAAGAGACTCAAAGTGAAATATATGTTAAGGAAAAGAATTTTTCCGAAGCAGAAGAGATATTGTCGTCAAAGATCGAGAATTTGAATGAGCACATTAAACTTCAAAAAAATAGCATAAGTTCACTCAACAATGCAGTCCAAAGCCTTGCTCTTGAAAAAAAATCTAGTCACAAAGAAATCGAAGAATTAAAGGAGATGGTATCTTTTTTCGAAGAATCATGCAAAAAATACGATTGTGAAAAAGATCAAAAATTAATTACGAGACAATTGATGCCAAAAAGTAAGCCTCTAAACGATGCGACATCCGAAATTAGTGAGCTTTACTACTCAAGCTCAAGCTCAAATTCAAGTTCAAGTGAGGAGGAATCCATTCTTACTAATCATTCCAGATTATTCACATCGAAAAATAGTCTTGTTGATGAAATAGCGAAACTTGTTACGGAAATCGAATTGCAAGATACAGATGTTGATGATCTACTCAGTAATGGGCAAAGTTCTGAGATTGTCGCTCTAGTAAGACTGTTCATTGAAAAATTAAAAATGGAAAAGACTCTATTGTTGTCTGAGTTATCGGATGCAAAAAGTGGAAATTCCGATGTGGATAACTCCAATAAATCTCTCAAAGGATATATTAATGATCTCAATAAACAGCTTGAAAGCTCAAATTCCCAAGCAAATTTAATAAAACTTACTGAAGAAAGAGAGCACTTATCAGGGAAAGAAATAAAGAATTTGAAAAAAGAGATTAGAACCCAGAAGGAAATTGTACTTTGTATGAATGAAAAGATACAAAAACTAGAGAAGGAAATTGCAGATATCAATAGTGAATTTGATGACCTCGAAGACTCGACTTCTTGTCTTGAGAAGGAAGTCGCTGACTTGACTATCGAAAATTTGATGTTACGTAAACAAATTGAAGATCAAATACAACAACATGAACTTGACCAAAAAGATTCAAAGGAAATGGAAGCAACATTGAAGGAAATAATAGGTAGAGATGAACAGAAAGGAAAAAATCTAAACACAGAACGCAAACTTTTGAAAAAGTATAACGCAGTATTGAAAGATAAGTTAACAGTACACAAGACTATCTTATCAAAAGTAATTTCTGTGGTTGGAAGGGAGGACTTGCATGAAAAGAAAATTCTACCATCCAATAGTTCAAAATCCATTTTGGAAGAACCAGAAGCAACAAGTGAATCTTCACTATTGCTCGATTTAAATACAGGTAAAGAAAATGATGAAAGCAGCTCTAGATTGATAACAGAAGAAGAAGATATTGAAACTTCACATATTTTCCCTACCGTTTCAATGCAAGTTTGGAGAGACAGAGATAAAATCAATGACTTACTTGGCTCCAATAAAGATCTACAATTATTGACTGCAAATAGCCAAGAATCTTTAAAGTCTTTGATTTTTGTGATGATAAGGAAACCTATTCAAGATGAACAACAAAAAAATAATGTCGAAACGAAATCCTGCGAATGCGATGAAGCCTCACAAAATGAAATTGGCATTGCGGACGATGTTGATTATAAATCAAGTTATCTGGAGAATTTATTGACTATTTTGGAATTAGCGGAAAAGATTAAATTAGAAGAAGCCACTTCATCTTTTGACAATCAGGAATGTAAAGATGATGATATCATTGGCCAATGTAATTTACACGAAACATTATTGAAAATGAATTCTTTGATTTTAAAAGACAACGATGTCATAGCACGGTGGGAAACACAGAACCAACAGTACAATGTTCGACTATCTTTTTCAGCGGAAACGAATAGCTTAGGACCAAAATTGAATTTGTTCTTGGATGAACTATCAAACTTCAGAGAAGAAAATATCAATATTCAGAAATATATTAAAGAGCTTCAGAAATATATGAACGATTTAAGTAAACAGAATTACCCAATTCCAACCCCAGCATTTTCAACAGATAGTAATGATTTAATTGACGATGATTCAACTCTAGTCACAGCAAACACAAAATCATCAAAACAAAATTCTTTAAATGATGAAAGTGGACTTCCAATTAATTATGCTGCAATATCAGAAACAATCTTAGAGATTGAGGCTCAAAAAGACGATCTTTGTAGTTACATTGAAAACTATGCTACAAGAAGAAGAGATAATGAAAGAAAGATGTTTGAATTTTCACTATGTTTTGAAATGCTCATTCCAAAAAAGAACGAAGATTCTCTAATTGAAATGTCTTCGAAGGAGATTATGACTGTGATGGATAGTCTTGATGAGAAAAGAGATATGACTATAGGGACGGATTCAGACGAAAATCAACAAGAATGTCGAATTTCCATTTTAAATTCAGAAGTTGCAATTCTTGCTGAAGCGAAAGCATCTCTTATGCGTGAAAATTTGGAACAAAAGAAAGATCAAGAAATAAACATACGATTGGTATTGGACATATTGGAGAGGAAAATAAATGATATTCTTGACAAATTAAATTTGGATGAATCCGTGATGCAGAATGTGGCTCTTGAAAATGATCATGTCAGGTTCGATCAACTATCATTGAAAGGTTCTCCTTTAGGAAATACCTTAAGGAATATAGTCGATTCTATAGAGAACAAAATATTAATCTTTTCTCTCTCTAGGAAAGAGCTTCTATCTGAAAATTCTCTTCTGTTAAAGGAGCTTGAATTGAAAGAAAGACAGCAAGATTTGTTCAAAAGGAGTATTGCTAATTCGCCAAGGAAACAAAAGAAAGTAAGAGCAGCAAATCTTTATAACTATTCAATTGACGAAGTTGATAACGATGAAGATAAAGATCAAGTACAAGTCGCTACACCGTCTAATATGACTGGGAAAACAAAAGAAAATTCAGAAGTATCTAGACCTACTGTAAGTGAAGATTCAAATAAAAAGAATGCGAAGATAATCGAAGAGAATGGACTTTTACAAAAATATAATTCTGTTTTGAAGCAACGATTAATTGCGCAAAAAACTATTGTTCAGAAAATGCAAAGTATTCTTGTGAAGAGTGTTTCTTTGCAGAATTTAGCCTCAGTTGCTGGGAATAAGACAATTACTCAATAAAAGTGTAAATAATTAATATGATAATTTTGAAGTAAACAAAATGATGTGAACAAACCTTTATTTTTGAATTTTTTTGGCATGTGTACATCGCTTTATCGAATGACTCTTTTTCGGTCATTCACGAATTGCAAGTTCAGTAAGTTTTCTCCACTACACAGAATTTTTGACTGTTTGGTATAGTCTTTATGTACGTTATCTACGTTTTTAGCTCAGTTCATAATTTTTTTGTTCGAAAACACAGGAATTTTTGATTCTGGTCCAAACCAGATCCAGGTGCAGACAAAAATCCATCTTCTTTGGTGAAACACGAACAATATGTCACATTATCCGAAGTTCAACAGAAGACCACGCGTTCATCCACATAGTAAAAATTATAGCCTTCCATTTCAAGTCAGCGGCGAGGATCCCTCTGCATTAAAAGGATCATCATTCTCGGTTTCCAACAAAACAGAGCTAGATCGGACACGTTCACCCAAAGTACTTGCCTCATTCCTTTCTATCATCATACTTGGAGGTTTCATTAATCATAATTTCAATTCAATTTCAACCTCCTTCTCAATGAAAACCACGGAGATAAAAACTGATGATAATTCCAATAATTCTACACTTGTTACCCAAGCTAACAACGCTATGAATAAACACAGTCAACACGAATATAAAGATATGATTCAAGGACATGATGGGCATCATTTTATGCATGGAAAGTACGTCGGGGTTGCTGAAAACCTGACCAACTTTGCAGATGTAATATCACCCATGAAATCCACAGACGTCCCGTTTTTCTGGCATATTCCTCGCTCTGGTGGCTCCACTGTGAAGCATATTACAGCAGAGTGCTTAGGACTGACCCAAGCATCCGAGGTAGGTACAGTGGGAGGTCATATTGAAGATGAAGAGCTTATAGCGGTGCATCATATACAGGGAGGAAAATTCATGAATGTAGATACCACGACAATGGACGGTTTACAAAGAGCTAAAGAGTTGGACTTAGCAAGTTTTCCAGATTTACACTTAGTAGTATCACCATTTTTATTAAAGGCTGCGGAATTATTCGATGATGATCATAGGGGTCGCATTATTATAATGCTACGAAATCCAATAGAAAGGGCTGTTAGTATGTACTATTATTTGAGTGCTAATGATCCTGAAGGAGCAATATTGGATGGTATGAGTTTAGAGCAATATGCAAATAGTCCGATGGTTGAAAATAATTGGATGACTCGATTTCTGTCAAATCAAATGGGAGGTGAGCTAACTGAAGAGCACGAGGCAATGGCAAGAGAATTCCTAAGGCGAAAATGTGTAATTGGTTTGCTAAGTTACAAGACTACTAGTTTAGATCGTTTTGAACGATACTTTGGTTGGAAAGTCAGAGGACAAAAGATGGAGCACTGCCATGATCAATTATTAAACTGGAATTGGTCTAGCAAAAACAAACATCCCAGAATAAAGCAAGGAGGTGTAGTTTGGAGAAGTCTAGAAGAAAGCAACGAGTTTGATATGCGATTATATAATTATGCTGTCCAACTTTTTCATGAGCAAGCAGTTTTGTTCAATTAATCTCAAGTAAAACACAGGTTCAGAA
>Ga0209092_10001182_pt1 | contig 26081 bp, 27 predicted proteins | sample FraStrMetagenome_FD_187446 | JGI IMG/M metagenome (GOLD analysis project Ga0209092, IMG submission 187446) | Marine eukaryotic phytoplankton communities from Arctic Ocean - Fram Strait ARC3M Metagenome (SPAdes) (version 2) | ecosystem: Environmental > Aquatic > Marine > Oceanic | place: Fram... | reverse complement strand
CGTGCAAAAAATCACTGCCCGCGCCAAGTATACGCATGGCACAGCGCGACGGCCGCGGCGTCGGATTCATCCAGGCGATCCGTCAAGTCCGCGCCAGTGATGCTCTGAATCGTGCGCGCCACTTGTTCCTTGCTCGCCCGCCCCGCACCAGTAACCGCTTGTTTGATGCGCAGCGGCGCATACTCAAACACCGGCAGACCACGCATCGCCGCGACCGCAATCGCTGCGCCCCGCGCCGCACCAAGAATCTGCGCGGTCTGAAAATTCTGTACGTAGATCGTCTGTTCAATCGCCACGTGTAGCAGTTTATGTTTATCAATAAAGTCCTCCACTTGATTGCCGATCGCGCCGAGACATTCGATCTGCGAAATGGCCGGCTTCAGCTTGAGCGTCGCAGTTTCCACCACCCGCACCTTGCCGTTCGGGGTATAGTCGAGCACCGCGAACCCGCTACCGCGCAAACTCGGGTCAATCCCCAGCACCATCCCTTTGAATTGCACCGTGCGCATCGGTGCCGCGCTCTTCGCGCGAGCAGACTGACCGCCGCCCCGAGCAATATGCTCGGCCCAAAGTTTGCGTGTCGATTTACGTGCCATTGATGTAAGGAGACTTGAGGGAGGAGACCTGAGGGCTGAGGGAGGAGACCTGAGAAAAGAGATGGGAGACGCGAGAGGGAAAGTCAAACAAGGCGTCACCACTCCGCAAGCCTCAAGCCTCAGCCCTCAGCCCTCAGCTCTCAGCCCTCAGCCCTCAAGTCCTCAAGCAATCAGCTTTAAGCCACCGATCACCACAAAGACCCAGATCAGAACTTCAAACACCTTCTGATTGATACGCTTCACGATCAAAGGAGCAATCAGCGCCGCGCCAATCGCATATGGCATGAAACCGGCACTAAAGCCCAGCGAGTCGAAATCAATAATACCAAGATCCATCATCAACGGCACCTTGATACAGTTCACCAACAGGAACAACCAAGCCGACGTGCCGATGTAAGCATACTTCGGCAGACCCGAAGCAATGAAATACAACGCCGCCACCGGCCCAGCCGCATTCGCCACCATCGTCGCAAAGCCACCAATAATACCCGTGGTCGCAATGAACAACGGATGATGCGGCAACTGATCCTCTCCTCCGTGATTGCGGCGGCTCCACTTTCGAAAAAAATGCACGCCCGTCATCGACAGCAGAATCACACCAATCATCAACCGCATATGCGCATCATTGACGTGGCTAAACACCAAGTAACCAATTACAATCCCGACCAGCATCCACGGCAGTAACCGGAAGATATACCGCCACTCGGCATGCCGCCGATAAATCGCGACCGCCATGATGTCCGCCGAAATAAGAATCGGCAGCAGCACCCCGACCGACGCCTTCGGCGGTAGCACCAGCGCTAACAGCACCACCGTCAAATTGCCCACGCCCGGCAGCCCGCCCTTGCCGAAGCCAACAAAAGCCGCACCGAGTGCGATTACGCCGTATTGCCAAAGTTCCAGAGCTTGCATGACAACGCAGCCTTGCAGCCAACAACCAGATTCCAAGCACTAAGGTTCGTGCGTCGCGTGGAAGCGACACTCTTGTCGCTTTATTTTTCACCATTCTGCACTGAGCAAAGCGACAAGAGTGTCGCTTCCACGTTTTGCAACTCGGCGGCGAAGTCGTTGCGACCCTCTGGCAAATGCACAAAAATCACTTCGCCTGCGTCGTGCAAAAAAATCCTACACCCAAACTTCACTCTTCACAACCCAGCCAAAGCCGACACAGTGCTTGCCATGCGTTGGAAATGTATTTGCGCCTATGACGGCACAGACTTCGGCGGTTGGCAGCGCCAACCGCATGGCGACGCGGTGCAAAATCACATCGAAACGTCGCTGTGCAATATCTTTGCCTCCACCGTGCAAATCCATGGCAGCGGCCGCACCGATGCCGGCGTACATGCCAACGGCCAATGCTTTCACTTCGATGCCGATTGGAAGCATCCCCCCGAAAAGTTGATCCGAGCCCTGCATGCACAGCTGCCGACGACGATTCAGATCAAATCGATTCAGCCAGTTAGCGACGAGTTCCATGCTCGCTTCTCAGTCACTGGCAAGCGCTACATATTTCACTACTACCTAGGACGCGCTGAGCCCCGCGACGATCGCTACGTTTGGGCCTGCCGCGACATCCCACTTGATCTAGAGGCAATGAATCAAGCCGCTCAACGCTTGATCGGCCAGCACGACTTTACTGCCTATAGTGCCAGTCACACTAAAAACAACGACCCAAACCCAGTCAAAACAGTGAGCCGCCTCGACATCACTCAACACGGCCAACTCCTCACCCTCACCGCCGAAGGCACTGGCTTCCTGTATAAAATGGTCCGCAGTTTCGCCGGCGCATTCTACGCCGTCGGCCGCGGACGTCTTAGCCCCGCAGACATCAGCGAGATTCTCGCCAGCAAGCAACGCACCCACCGGATCGTCACCGCTCCCGGCATAGGCCTGAGCCTCGACCACGTGTTTTATCAGTAATCGAGTAGCGCCGCAAATCACCTAGTGTTTTGCCTTGTTGAAACCAAACGTTTCGTTGCATATTAAGTAATGAATCGTCTGATCAAAGCTGCCCTCGATCTCGTTTTCCCGAGGAGTTGCGTGCATTGCGGCGATGCGATCGAAGGTGCTTGTTACGATTTTCTCTGCTCTGAGTGTGAACAAGACATCCTGCCGTGCCTGCCACCCGCCTGTAAAACTTGTGGCTACCCTTTCTTTGGCGCGGTGATTGGCCCCAAGGTCTGCCCTCACTGTGTCGACCTGGACCCAGTGTTTGACCAAGGCAAGACGCTGTTCATCGCAAAAGGCGCAGGGCGCAGCCTACTACACCATCTCAAATACCAACAAGGATTCTATGTACTGCAGGATCTGCGCAAGATGGTCACCACCTCGAGACATTACCTGGACTACATCCAAAATGCCACGCTGATCCCCGTTCCGCTGCACCCGACCAAGCTGCGCGAGCGCGGCTTTAATCAAAGCGAACGGATTGCAGACATGTTAATTTCTACGACTAATCGCAGCTCCACGGTCGAAAATCTACTTATCCGGCAGATCTATACGCAGACGCAAACTCGGCTAAATCGGCTGGAACGTCACCAAAACGTAAAAAATGCCTTTGCTTTAACCCTCAATACAGTTCTAATTCCCGATCATCAATACATCCTAGTCGACGATGTGTTCACCACCGGTTCGACGCTCAACGCCTGTGCTCGTGTCCTCCGCGATGCCGGCGCGACTCGTGTCAAAGTTGTTACAATCGGACACGGGTAGACCACCTTCATACTCTTCACCTAACTAAATTATGGCTCTCTTCGGAAAACCCCAATACTCAACAGTCACCGTCAAAAAGAAGGACATCCCAAAGGATCTTTGGACAAAATGCCCGAAAACTGGTGAGATTATTTATAATCGTGTGCTCAAGGAAAACCTGATGGTGGTGCCCTTCAGTGGCTACCACTTCCCGCTCAAAGCGCGCAACCGCATCGATTCAATGCTCGATGAAGGCACGTTCGAAGAGATGGACACCGAGGTCAGCTCGCTCGACCCACTTGAATTCAACGCGACCAGCTCCTATCCAGAAAAGCTAAAAGCGAATCAAGCCAAGACCAAGGAAACCGACACCGTCATTTCGGGCGTGGGCCAGATGGGTGGGATGCCCGTGAGCATCGCCGTCATGGATTTCCGTTTCATGGCCGCCAGCCTCGGCTCTGCAGCGGGTGAGAAGTTAACCCGCGCAATCGAGCGCGGTGTCGATCAAAAGATTCCAGTGATCATCGTCTCCGCTTCCGGTGGTGCTCGGATGCAGGAAGGTATCCTCAGCCTCATGCAATTGGCCAAAACCAGCGCGGCATTGGCACGCTTGAGCCAAGCGAAGATTCCTTACTTTTCGATTTTGACCAATCCGACCATGGCAGGCGTGATGGCCAGTTACGCCTCGCTCGGCGATGTGATCATCGCAGAGCCTGAAGCACTCATCGGATTTGCAGGGCCGCGCGTGATTAAAGAAACCACTCAACAGGACCTCCCTGCTGGTTTCCAAACTTCCGAATTCCTACTTGAGCGTGGTCTGGTCGATCTGATCATTCATCGAGGTGAGATGCGTGATCGTGTGATCAATTTGCTCAAGGCGCTCTACCGGGCACCTAAAGCAGCAAAAGCAAGCTAAGGCGGCATCGATATGTCCGCTCCGGCCGACTATAACGCCACACGCGACTACCTGTATTCCCTCAAATACCAGGGCTCAAAATACGGCATTGATCGTATGCGTCTGCTCGTCGATGCACTGGGACATCCCGAACGCGCGTTCCCGGTCATCCACGTCGCTGGCACCAACGGCAAAGGCTCGACCTGCTCGATGCTGGAAGCGATCTACCGCGCCAATGGCTACAAAACCGGGCTTTACTCGTCGCCCCACCTAGTGCGCCAAGGCGAGCGCGTGCAAGTCAACCGCGAGATTCTCGACGAGGCCGACATCGTCGCCTATACCAAAGCGCTCAAGCCAATGGCCGAACGTATTGGCGCAAACGATCCCGACGATCATCCCTCTTTTTTCGAATTCATGACCGCCATGGCCTTGCTGCGCTTTGCTGAAGCGCAGGTCGATCTCGCCTTCATAGAGACTGGCCTAGGCGGACGCCTCGACGCGACCAACGTCGTCGATCCGGAGCTATCAATCATTACTTCAGTCAGCCTCGATCATATCGAGCAACTCGGCGACACCATCGCTAAAATCACCCACGAGAAGGCTGGGATCATTAAGCCCGGCAAACCTGTGCTGATTGGCAAACTCCCCGCTGAAGCAGAAGCCTTGGTCCGCAAGGTCGCACAAGCGAACGGCTGCGCGCTCACCTCCGTGCGCGAACGTTTCCCGGATGTTGATACCTTGCCAGAGACGAATCTATCTGGCTCCTGCCAACGTTGGAATGCCGCAACTGCGGTGGCGGCGACTGAAATTCTTAGCGCGCGCTTCCCCATTAAGCCCGCACTGACTGCTGCGGCACTGCAATCGATCGATTGGCCAGGCCGCTGGCAAACTATTCAGCTCGCCGACAAAACCCTGATTCTCGATGCGTCGCACAATCCCGAGGGTTCCGAGATGCTCGACGAGAATCTAACTAAGCTTGTCGCACACTTGGACACAAAGCCGATCATCGTTGCCGGCACCCTGGGCGAATTTCGCGCGCGCAGCCTGATGGCAGTGGTCAGCCACTACGCCAGCGAACTACACCTGCTCGCTCCCGACCAGTCCCGCGCCACTCCCACCGATGTGCTCGAAACCTGTATCCCCGATACGAATACAGCGCCAATTTACCACCAACAACTCGAAGATATTTTCCCCGCAGTCGGCGTCTGCACGCTTGGCGAACCCGGCGACACGATTGTCGTGACAGGCTCGCTCTATCTAATCGGTGAAGTGCTGGAGCGCTTAACCTGCGAGACGCCTGTGCAGCAGGGCATGTTACAGGACTCGCCGTAGCTCCATTCCTAAGCGACACCTGGGAGGGACGAGCTCCGCCTCGTCCGTTCAGCGGTTCGGTGATCTATCTCAGCGGTTCGGTGATCTACCCCAGCGGACGGCGCGGAGGCCATCCCTCCCTAAACCTGGGAGGGACGAGCTCCGCCTCGTCCGTTCAGCGGTTCGGTGATCTACCCCAGCGGACGGCGCGGAGGCCATCCCTCCCTACACCTGGGAGGGACGAGCTCCGCCTCGTCCGTTCAGCGGTTCGGTGATCTACCCCAACGGACGGCGCGGAGGCCATCCCTCCCTACACCTGGGAGGGACGAGCTCCGTCTCGTCCGTTCAGCGGTTCGGTGATCTATCTCAGCGGACGGCGCGGAGGCCATCCCTCCCTACACCTGGGAGGGACGAGCTCCGTCTCGTCCGTTCAGCGGTTCGGTGATCTACCCCAGCGGACGGCGCGGAGGCCATCCCTCCCTAAACCTGGGAGGGACGAGCTCCGTCTCGTCCGTTCAGCGGTTCGGTGATCTACCCCAACGGACGGCGCAGAGGCCATCCCTCCCAAGTAGGAACCAACGAATGCTAGTTCCGCTCGCGCTACCAAAATAATTATTACAACATCTTATTCGGCTCCGAGATTGCCAAGCGCCCTACAGCAGGTTTGGGTAAATAAAGATGCCTGCCAACGATCTACAGCTACTCCTCAATCTAGGGTTCATTGTCATCACCGCGGCCACTTTTGCATTTGTCGGCAAGCTCATCCGCATGCCCACCATCGTGGGCTACATCCTCGCCGGCATCGTCCTTGGGCCAGTGCTGCACCTCGTCGAACTGGACCATTCGCTGGAGCTTATTTCAGAACTCGGCATTGCCCTGCTGCTGTTCCTGGTCGGCTTAGAGCTGAGTTTTGCAAAGGTCAAAGACCTGGGTCGCGTCGCACTAATCCTCGGCGGCATACAAGTACTGCTGACTGCCACTGGCGGGATGCTGGTCGCTCATTTCATGGGCTTCGCCCCAATGGAGTCGATCTTCCTCGGCGGCACGGTCACCTTTAGCAGCACCGTCGTGGTGATCAAACTGCTGGATCAAAAGGGCGTGATGAACCGGCTGTACGCACGCATCTCGGTCGCGCTCTTTCTCGCGCAAGACATCGTGGTGATCGCGGCATTGACGGTGCTCACCGGCTTCGGTGGCTCGGAACCACTCGCGCCAATCGAGCTGCTGATCAATTTCGGCAAGGCTTTTGGCGGGATGGCCGTGCTGCTCATCCTCGCACTCATTGCAGCACGCTATTTACTGCCAAAGCCGTTTGCATGGGCGGCGCGCTCGCCCGATACAGTATTTATTTGGGCGCTCTGCTGGTGCTTTCTCGTCGTTATTCTCGCACATCAATTTCACCTATCAGTCGAAATCGGTGCCTTCCTCGCTGGGATCGCCATCGCCCAGTTACCAATCCACGAAGACCTACACCGCCGCCTGCACCCGCTGATGACTTTCTTCATCGCGGTCTTTCTGGTGACGCTGGGGATTAAAATGGAGCTCAGTAGCTTTGCGGCGATCTGGCCCACAGCCTTGGGGCTCAGTGCCTTCGTCTTATTGATCAAACCAATCATCGTATTCAGTATCTTGGCACGGATGCGCTTTAGCGAATACACCGCGTTCCAAACTGCAATTGCCACCGGGCAGGTCAGTGAGTTCGCTTTCATCCTACTGGCATTGGGTGCGACGACCGGACTGATCGAAGCCGACATCGTCGCACTGGGCGGTCTCGTCGGCATCACCACCATCGCACTCTCCTCCTATCTGATCATTCACAGTGAAGCACTCTATGCCGCCATCGCCCACACCGGCATATTGAAGTTACTGCGCGCAAAACAGGAGCCCGACAGTGAGATACTGCGCCACCGCAAGGATCATATCATCGTAGTCGGCATGAATGCGCTCGGCCGTGAAATCGTCAAGCAACTGACATTGCGTAACGAACGTGTGCTCGCGATCGACACCGACCCAAAGAAGCTTGAAGGGCTCGGCGACGCCGACATCTTAATCGGCAATGTCGAATATCAATCCGTAGTCGAGGAAGTCGGCCTGCGCGAAGCGCGACTGGTGGTATCGGCCCTGCAAATCGAAGACACCAACCATTTGCTCGCCTACCGCTGCCGCTCCGCCAGCGTGCCCTGCGCGATCCATGCGTTCGACCTATCGGTGGTCAATGACCTGCTCGATCTCGACACGACTTATCTGATGATGCCCGCTGCCGACGGCATCTTACAGCAACGCCAACTCATGCAGCAGCAAGGAATTTTCAAGTCATGAACGGCGTCGGTATACTTCTCGTCGCAGCTGCCATCGCCTTCGGCTTGGCAAAGCTACTACGTCTGCCGCCGATCCCGCTGTTGATCCTAATTGGAGCAGGCTTGCACGAACTCGCCGATTTTTGGCAGATTGCTGTGCCCGAAGACCTGCTCAGCAACATGATGGAGCTCGGCTTAGCGGTGCTGGTTTTCACCGCAGGCGTCGATCTGAGCCCACGCCGCATGCTCGGCCGCACACGCTCGATCATCATCGTGGCGACGGTTCAATTCCTGATTCTCGGGCTGGCAGGTGTGCTCACCGCCTTCGCCCTCGGCTATAGTCTAACCACCGCACTCTACTTGGGTTGTGGGCTCTCCGCCAGTTCGACACTGGTGGTGGTGCGCCACTTGCAACGCCGTCGCCAGATGTTCGAGCCCTCCGGCCGACTAGTGCTCGGCGTGCTATTGGTTCAAGACCTGTTCATCATCCTGATTATGGTGGCGCTGCTCAAAGCTCCCGATGGACTTCTCGAGAGCTTCTTCGCACTCACCCGCGCGATTGGGCTCGGTTGCGTGGCGATCGGTATCCACCGCTGGTTTGTGCCTTGGATCACACGTCGCCTCAAACTCGACGACGAAGAATTGATGCTCGGTGCACTCGGTATCCTATTTATATTTTGTGGACTCGCCTATCTACTCAAGCTCCCCTTCCTGGTCGGCGCATTCTTTGCCGGATTCTCGATCTCCGCCTTTCCGATGAACGGACTGGTGCGCGGCATGCTTGGCTCACTTTCGAGTTTCTTCCTCGCACTGTTCTTTATCAGTGTCGGTGCGGCACTCACACTGCCACAGGGCGACATGCTCTGGCACAGCTTGATCTTCATCATCGTATTGATCGTGGTCACCGTGGGGCTCGTTTCAATTATAGCTGAATCCGTGGGTTACTCGACACGCGCCTCAATCGAGGCCGGCATACTCCTCTCACAGACCAGTGAGTTCTCGCTGCTGCTCGCCCTCACCGGTATGGCTTCCGGGCAAATCAGCGCCGAACTGTTTTCTATGATTACGCTCATTACGGTGAGTACAATGACCCTCACCCCGCTGATATCGCGCGAAAAGATCGCATGGTCACTGATGAAACTTCATCCCCGCTATCGCCGCGGCGAACTGGACTGCGCAACATTACAGCAGCACGCGGTGTTACTCGGCTACGGACGCGCCGGTCACCAAACACTACAAGCATTTAAAGAGCACGACATTCCCGTGATTGTGATCGACGACGATGCCGCCGTCATCCGCAAACTGATTGCCGACGATGTGCGCTGCATTCAAGGCGACGGCTCCAATAAGCGCATATTAAAACAAGCGAACTGCCGCGAAGCCAAAGTCGTGATTTGCTCAATGCGACGCACCCGCGACTCAAAAATCGCACTCGATTACCTTAAAGAATATCCGACCAAAGTCTTTATCCGCACCTTCGAACCGGAAGAAACCGAATTCGTCAAAAACTCTGGCGGCATTCCGATCGAAACCGCGCGTGCCTCAGCCCACAGCATGCTCGAATGGGTGGATGTGAATTTGGGGGAGTGATTAACAATCAATTTCAACCAACAACCCAAAGCTCATCCATAGTAAAAAGTTCTGCGCGAGATAATTCTCTTTGCTCTGCAAGCATCCCGAACGACCGCTACAGACAGTCATTAAAAAAATCCATGCGACTTGCTGTTTTCGCGCAGAGGCGCAGGGGCGCAGAGTCTAACATGCCCTAGAGGGAAGATTCAAAGGGACACCAATCAACAACCCCTACTTCGCGTTGGCCGCGACCATGTTGTAGAAATCGACGAATAGCGCATCGGCATCGTTCGGGCCAGGTGCCGCTTCCGGGTGGTACTGCACCGAGAACACCGGCTTATCCTTGAGACGCAGGCCCTCGACCGTGTCGTCATTCAAATTAATCTCAGTGACGATCGCGCCCGCCGCTTCCAGCTCTTCACGCGTGGAAGCGAAGCCGTGATTCTGCGCAGTAATCGAGACCTTGCCAGTCTCGAGATTCTTCACTGGCTGATTGCCACCACGGTGGCCAAATTTGAGCTTAAAGGTCTTCGCGCCGATGGCGTGCGTAATGATTTGATGACCAAGGCAGATACCAAAAGTCGGGTAATGCTCGATCAACTCTTTCACAGTCTTGTGCGCGTAATCGACTGCACCTGGATCGCCCGGACCGTTCGACAGGAAGACACCGTCGGGGTCGAACGCTTTGATCTCATCCGCAGTCGTGGTCGCGGGAAAGACCTGCACATCGAAACCATGATGCTGTAACTTGCGGTAGATTGAGAATTTTGCGCCAAAATCCATCGCAGCCACTTTGTAGCGCTTAGTGGGTGCCGCATCGGAGAGCAACTGCGTGCCTGGCACCGTGAACGGGGTGGACTGCAATGCTTCCGGGTCCCATTGGTAGGCTTCCTTCGCAGTCACTTCCTTGACAAAATCAACGCCAACGAGACCACCAAAGTCCTTGGCACGCTGCACTGCGTCTTGGTCTGAAATGTTTTCGGTGCTGATGCATGCCTTGAGCGCACCAGATACGCGTAGCTTCTTAGTAATCGCACGTGTATCCACTCCTTCGATACCGGGAATGCCAGCCGCGGCGAGATAGTCTTGGATCGAGGTATTGCTGCGCCAGTTGCTTGAAACGGGGCTGACTTCGTGGACGATGAAGCCCTTAACCTTGGGACCATCAGATTCGACATCGTCAGGGCAGATCCCATAATTGCCGATCTGCACCGCAGTCATCGTAACAATTTGTGAGAAATAAGAAGGGTCGGTCAGGATCTCCTGATAACCGGTCATGCTCGTGTTAAAGCACGCTTCCCCGACATTTGTTGCCTGCGCCCCAAAAGCGCGGCCACGGAAAATCGTTCCGTCTTCAAATGCAATAATTCCTGTTTGAGTCGTTTTAGCCATCTTAGCCGAGGAGCAAAAAGAGAATTTCGCGCCATGCAAATCAAAAGCGGCGCTTCGTTGCAGATCAGGTGTAATTTTTGTCGGCAATCACTCGGAGCCGCTGAGCTAGAGCGAAAGCGGCAGTGATTGAGCCTGCGACTGAGGCTCAGTCGGGTGTGCGTTTACGCGCGCCCGCAGTGCCTGTGCGCACAGACCCTCCGTCTCACGACCGTGGCCAGCAGCGTATCTAGACCGTTCAGCGTAAGACCTCGCGCAGGCTCGCCATTGCCTGATCCGCAGCGTCGAGTTGCACCCAATAAATCATATCGCGGCACTTTTTCTCATTCGTGATCAGCCCCGCTTGACGAAGAATTCGCAAATGGTGCGACGTCGCTGGCTGCGACAACCCGATCCGCTCTGCGATCTTGGATACATTGCAGATATTTTCACAAGTTGGCTCGGATGGCAAAATCTTCAGGATCTGCAGCCGCACCGGATCGCCAAGCGCCCACAGCTGCTTGGCAAGCGAATCGATGTCGAGATCTGTTTCTGGAGTAGGCATTGACTTATTTAAGTATATGAATACGTAAATAGAGTCATACGGCAAGCTAGAATTCTAATCTCCCACTTCCCCACCTTTCCCACCTTCCTACCTTCCACTTTCTCCCATGTATCCAGACGACTCTCTCTCAAATTGGCATAGCGGCCAAGGCCACTGGCCTGACGTATCGCCCGACCTCTGGCAGGACTGGAAGTGGCAGCTCAAAAACCGCATCACTTCGCTGGAACAGCTGGAGCAATACCTCGAACTGACACCCGACGAGCGGGCAGGCTGTCTGTTTGCCAAGGACAAGCTGGCGCTGGCGATCACACCCTACTTTTTCAACCTGATTGACCCGAACGATCCGAACGATCCAGTGCGGCGACAGGTCGTGCCACATGCTGGCGAGATGCAGACCGCGCCCGAGGAGCTGCTCGACCCCGTCGGCGAAGAAAACACCAAGCCGGTCGATGGCATCGTGCACCGCTATCCAGACCGCGTCCTGTTTCTAGTGACCGACCGCTGCGCGTCGTATTGCCGCTATTGCACCCGCAGCCGGCTGGTCTCCAATGCGCAGGATTACAATTTTCACCCAGAGTTCGAGAGTGGCCTCGAATACATCCGCACCCACCCCGAAATTCGCGATGTACTACTCAGCGGCGGCGATCCATTGCTCTTGTCCGACAACAAACTCGACTACCTACTCGGCGAGCTGCGCAAGATTCCACACCTCGAATTCATCCGTATTGGTTCACGGATTCCGGTGTTTTTGCCGCAACGTATCACACCCGCGCTGTGCGAAATCTTCAAAAAACACGGCCCGATCTGGCTCAGCATTCACGTCAACCACCCGAACGAATGCGGCCACGAACTACGCGATGCCTGCGAACGGCTGTCCTTCGCGGGCGTGCCGATCGGCAACCAGTCGGTGCTGCTCAAGGATGTCAACGACGATGCGGAGATCATGAAGTCGCTGATTCACCGCCTGTTAATGATGCGTGTGCGGCCCTACTATCTGTATCAATGCGACCTGATAACTGGCAGTGCTCACCTCCGAGCCGATGCCCGCAAGGGGATTGAGATCATTCGCGCCCTGCGTGGTCATACCACTGGCTATGCAATTCCTCAATTCGTCATCGATGCCCCAGGCGGCGGCGGCAAGATACCGATCAACCCGGAATACGTTAAGGAAGTGACTGATACGGAGATCATTATGCATAATTTCCAAGGTCAGGAATATCGCTACCCGCTGATCAACGCCGCGGATCACCCTGTCGATGAGCACACGCCGACCCTCGACCCGATCTTAGTCTAAAAGGCACAAAGTTTACACAGCCATAACAATCGTGCCCCTTTTTAACATTGCGGTTCGGTGTGTAGCGGCTTTTCTCTGGGCTTTCTCGCCTATTAAACCAGAGACAATTAGATGACTACATTTTTTGCGATTTTCGGCGCCCTCGGGCTCTTCCTCTACGGAATGAAAGTAATGAGCGAGGGCCTGCAAAAGGTCTCTGGCGAAGGACTACGCGCACTCATTCGTAATATGACGCGCAATCGCTTCTCTGGCATCGTCAGCGGCACCCTGATGACGACGTTGGTACAGTCCTCCAGTGCCACGACCGTGATGATCGTCAGCTTCGTGAACGCGCGGCTACTGACACTCACCGAGTCGATCGGCATGATCATGGGCGCCAACCTCGGCACCACCACCACGTTCTGGATCGTCGCCTTCCTCGGCTTCAAGTTCAGCCTCGCCAAAATTGCCCTGCCCTGCGTCGGCATCGGGGTTGCAATGATCTTCTTCAAGCGCCCTAAGGTGCGTGATTCAGGTGAAGCGCTGATCGGCTTCGGTCTCCTCTTCCTCGGCTTGAGCTTACTGAAAAAGGCCGTGCCGGACGTTAAATCAAATCCAGAAATATTTTCCTTTTTACAGGATTGGAGTGATTTCGGCATGGGCGCGGTTCCGATTTTCTTCATCTTTGGCGTCATCCTGACCGTCGTCGTGCAGTCGTCTTCCGTCGCGGGTGCGATCACACTGACACTGGCCGCCAAGGGCTGGATCGGCTACGAACACGCGGCCGCCATCGTCCTCGGCGAAAACGTCGGCACCACGATTACCGCCAACCTTGCAGCAATGACCGCTGGCACCGAAGCTAAGCGCGCGGCCCGTGCCCACTTCATGTTCAACATGGTGGGAGTGCTCTGGATGATTCCATTATTCGGTGTCTTTGCTGGTTTTATCGACAAGATCACACCAGGCGACGCCAACGATCCCGTCTACACACTCTATCACCTCGCACTGTTCCACTCGATGTTCAACCTAACGAACATCTGCATACAGGTGCCATTCGTTAAACAGCTGGCACAACTCGCCACCAAGATGGTACGCGAAAAAGAGGGTGCTCCTGAGGAAGGCGAACACATCACTTACCAAGCGCCCAATTTGCCGCAAACGGGTGAGATCAATCTCGCCGAAGCAGAGCGTGAGATCAAGGGCATGGCCGAACTCACTCAAGTGATGTTCCGCGGCTTCAACGAAGTGTACGAAAACCCCGACAAAGACCTGTCCGCCCGCGTTAAGGAACTCAAGGCAATGGAAGAACGCAGCGATCGGCTGGCCTTCGACATCACCCAATATTTGATCTACTGCACCTCTTCAGAGCTCAGCCGTGAGCGTCTGAATGAAGTGACGGTGATGCTGCGTGTCATCTCCGAGCTCGAAGAAATTTGCGACTGTGCCTACAACCTCGTTAGACTTGCCCAGCTGAAATACGACAAGCAGCGCGTACTTCCCGAGGGCACTCAAGAGGCGATCCGCAACTTCTGCGGGCCTGTGGATCAGTTTATGAGCTTTTATATTCAGAGCCTCACCAAAAAAGTCACGATGGCCGATATCGAAGTTGCCCAGCAACTCGAAGACACCATCGATGCCTCTCGTAAGAAATTGCGCAAGGAGGCGGTGCGCCGCATGAGCGACCCGGCCAACATTAAGTCTGAGATGATCTACATCGATATCTTGAATAACATTGAGGGCATCGGCGATCACTCGCTCAACATTCTAAAGCTGCTCGGTCAGATCGACTAAAGCGCGGGAGGGACGACCTCCGTGTCGTCCGCATTGCAACCCCGCCATCCGTCCTGGCATAAAGCCAGTCGCTACCCACATAGCGCGGGAGGGACGACCTCCGCGTCGTCCGCATTGCAACCTAACCAGCGGGTTGATCCCGTCATTATACCCTTGGGTGCGATCCATCCTGGCATAAAGCCAGTCGCTACGCACATAGCGCGGGAGGGACGACCTCCGCGTCGTCCGCATTTCCACTCCGCGATCCATCCTGGCGTAAAGCCAGTCGCTACCCACATAGCGCGGGAGGGACGACCTCCGCGTCGTCCGCATTCAACCCCGCGATCCATTCTAGCATAAAGCCAGTCGCTACGCACACCGCGCGGGAGGGACGACCTCCGCGTCGTCCGCACTCAACCCCGTGATCCATCCTGGCGTAAAGCCAGTCGCTACCCACACAGCGCGGGAGGGACGACCTCCGCGTCGTCCGCATTGCAACCCCGCCATCCATCCTGGCGTACAGCCAGTTGCGGACGACCTTCGCGCGCGCGCATATTCCACACCACCAACTTCCAACCATCCACGTCCAACTGCCGCTCTCAATAACGCGAACCATTTGACAATTCCTCTATTGCAGACGAGTTAGCATGTGAATGAAGCGACTCATTTTCAACGGCTGCATCCTGTTAGCAATTCTTTGCGCGCCCGCCGAACTGTGTGTGCATGCGAGCGCAACGAGCCTGCAGCATGCGTTTAGTTCATGGGATCGGTTTTCGTTCAAAATCGATGATACCAAGTGCCGTATCGGCATCGCCTCGGTAAAGCTCTCAGTGAGCGAGTTAACGCCCAAAGACGGCAACCTGGTTGCCACCTATACAATCATCGTGCCACTGAAACAGTCAGAGAATGACCAAGGCCTGATCGTACTTCCCATTGACCTCACCGTCGATCAGCTACACGAACACGGCGGCGTGCTTCACGGCAAAGCCCACAGCCTGCAAAAAGGAAAAGCGCCCAACATCATCATTTGCGAAATCGGCCCCAATCACACCAAGAGTATTCAGCTCGAAATCATCACCGACAAACGCACCTTGAAATTTAAATCACGCTACACCGTGATCGAATCAAACGACCAGAGCTAGGCGCTACCCACATACCGCGCGGGAGGGACGACCTCCGCGTCGTCCGTATTTCCACCCCATGATCCATCCTGGCATAAAGCCAGTCGCTACGCACACACCGCGCGGGAGGGACGACCTCCGCGTCGTCCGCATTCAACCCCGCGATCCATCCTGGCATAAAGCCAGTCGCTACGAATCCCTCAGCTCTCTCAAGCCTCAGCCCTCAAGTCTCAGCTCTCTCAGCCCCAGCCCTCAAGTCTCAGCTCTCTCAGCCCCAGCCCTCAAGTCTCAGCCCTCAGCTCTCTCAGCCCTCAGCCCTCAGCTCTCAGCCCCAGCCCTCAGCTCTCAAGCCTCAGCCCTCAAGTCTCAGCTCTCTCAGCCCTCAGCCCTCAGCTCTCTCAAGCCTCAGCCCTCTATCAATTCCCCGGTCCGCGCAAAATCAAGCGCACACCATCGAGCCGCAAGTGCGCCTTGGCGATATGCCGCGTCACATCGGTGATCACATTTTCGGCAATCTTGATCTCCTGCTCACGCACATTCGGGTTCACCTTACGCAGCTCCTTTAAGCGCTTGGCCTCACCATCCAAGCGCGCATGCGCCCCTGTCATCGCGGCCTGCAGTAAGGCCGATTTCTGCTCGCGCGCATGGCCACGTGCCGCTTTTAGCATTTCCGGCACCAAGGCCTGCAGCAATTCAGGATTCTGTTTCAAGCGGAACGCCTCCTCATCACGCGCGTGTTTGTTAACGAACGCATGAGCGTAATCTTGCGAGCAATCCTGCCCGGCCATATCGACCACCACCCGCACTGGGGTCGGCGGTAAAAAGCGATCCACATGTAGTCGCGCCGGCGCCACGCTCTCTAACACAAACACCGCCTCAATTAAAATTGGCGGCGCATCCACCGAGTTGCCGGCCCACACCACGATCGAGCTATTGCCCTTCTCGGAGCTCAGCACCAAATCGATCGAGCCACGTACCATCGGGTGATCCCAAGTCAAAAATCCGATGTCCTCACGGCCCAACGCGCGCTTGCGATCACAGGTCACCATCATCCCCTCGTCGGGCAATCCCGGAAAGGAGTCGGTAAACATTTGCCCTGGCGACAGGTGATAGCTGCGATCTTCAATATCTTCGACGGTCACGCCGAAGTGATCAAAGATGCGGTTCATAAATTGATCGAGCGTGCGATCACCGTCTTGCACACGAATATGGTCCACCAATTCGCTGGCTACTTCTTCGCGGAATGAGTTGAGCGCAATCAACCGGTCCTGCCCCTGCCCCAACTTCGCCTCCAGCTCTTTGCGAAAGCTGCGACTGTCCGCAATCAACTTATCTGCCTGTTTCAGCAGCGCCGGATCGCCCTCATGATACACCGGCCCGAGCGTGCGAATCGCCGCTCCGAATTTTTCCAAATACGCATACCCACCCTTGAGCGAATGCTCGACACCATTGATGCCCTCATGGTGCCAACGCATCAACAACTCCGTGCAGCTATGCTCCAAATACGGCAAATGCACCTTAATCGTTTCCGTCTGACCAATGCGGTCGAGGCGGCCGATGCGCTGCTCCAGTAGTTCTGGGTTCAACGGCAAATCAAATAGCACCAAATGATGCGCAAATTGAAAGTTACGCCCCTCGCTACCAATTTCCGAGCACAGCAATATCCGCGCGCCCTCCGCTTCGGCAAACCACGCCGCATTGCGGTCGCGCTTCACCAGCGTCAGGTCTTCGTGAAACACTGCAGCCTTCACATTGATCTCTTCGCTCAGTGCCTCAAAAATTGCCTGCACCTTTTCCTTGGTGCGGCAAATCAACAGCACCTTCGCATCGCCCAGTTCGCGTAGCAGATCGGCCAGCCATTTAATCCGCGGCCCATGCCGATAGTCCACCGGCTCCTCGGGCTCAGCAGCGGTCGCATCCAAATCAAACTCGTGCAATAAACGCGCCTGGAGCTCCTCCTCTGAGAGCATCTTGCGCGGGCTGAGCTTTTGCGGCATCGCCTTGCGCTCTGGAAAACCAGTCAACGAATCACGTGAATTGCGAAAGATCACACGTCCCGTGCCATGCCGATCCACTAGCTCGTCCAACAGCGCCTTACGATCCTTCAAGCGCGCAGCAAATTCGGCATCCGAATATTCGTCAAACACCGCGCGCAAAAATGCACTCTCGTCCTTGGTCAGCTTGTTGCCATTTAGCAACTTGCCCGCGACCGCTGCGACTTCGGTATAGCTCGCCTGTTCTTCTTTAAATTTATCCAGATCCGGGTAGCGCTCTGGATCGAGCAGACGCAGACGCGCAAAGTGCCCCTCGGCACCGAGCTGTTCGGGCGTCGCCGTCAATAGCAGCAGACCATGGCTCTTGCGGGTCAGCGCCTCGACCAGTTGATACTCGGGGCTCACCACTTCCGGCGTCCATTCGAGGTGGTGCGCTTCATCGACCACCAACATATCCCACTTCGCATCGGTCGCTTGCTTGGCCCAGCGCTCGTCCGCCAACAACGTGCTGAGACTACAGATCACTAACTGCTCCGACATGAACGGATTCTCATCTGGCTCGGAATCTAGGATCGACTGACAGCGTTCGGCATCAAACAAATGGAACCACAGATTAAAACGGCGCAGCAGTTCGATGAACCACTGGTGCACCAACGACTCCGGCAGCACGATCAACATGCGCTCCGCGCGTCCCGTCAAATGCAGGCGGTGCAAAATCAAACACGCCTCAATCGTTTTACCCAGCCCCACTTCATCCGCCAACAACACGCGCGGCATGTAACGATTCGCCACTTCAGCAGCGATGTACAGTTGGTGCGGAATCAAGTCGATCCGGCCGCCTGCAAAGCCGGCCACATCCGACTTACGCATCGCATGTTGCCGCGCAATCGTCTCGTAGCGCAGCGCAAAGGCATTGGACTGATCAATCTGCCCGCCGATCAAGCGATCCTCCGGCTTGCTGAAGCTGATGGTATCCGCCAGCTCCGCCTCCGGCACCTCCACCCCACCGCCGACATAGGTCAGCAGGCCATCCTCATCGCGCACCGACTCGACCAGCACAGTTGCGCCGCTTTGCGAGTGAATCGAATCGCCGACGCGAAACTCGACCCGCTTAATCGGCGCATTGCCGGGTGCATACAAGCGCGCTTCGCTCGCTGCGGTAAAAATGAGCCGTATTTGGTGCCGCGAAACCGACTCCAATATGCCGAGCCCGAGTTCCGGTTCTGTCTCGCTGATCCAGCGCTGTCCGATCTTAAAATCTGCCATGGCGGGAACGTCGACCAGCGAAGAGCCCTTGTCAAAGGCAAGATTTGAAAACTCGCGCACTGATGAGATCGTGGCGTCGTTGCTTGCAACGGCTGTCTCAAATTATACGCAGCGAGCGGGCTTGTTTGAGCCATCGACCGCGATCGGAGTGTGGGCGACTCGCCCACAGACATACTCTGCTGCGGTAAAGAAAGGCGAGTCACCCTCCCTCGTTTACTTTTCCCCACTAATCAACGCTAAGCCACTTTCGAGGTGCCTCAGCACAAGTGAAGACCACACGCTTATGTCAGCCGATCAAACGCCGAACTCACGTCGCAGGACTTTTCCCCAAAAACAAACACGACCTCAAGAATCGCCACCGCGATACTGATGAAAGTCTCAGGAGAGTGGCAAATTTAAAAAGCATATTTAAGCAGTAAACTCACCTAATATACGTGAATAAATCAAGCACTCTCAACTTCCTTAGACGTTTTACAGATGATTTACAGATGATTTTTTTCGCACCCAGTGAGCCCTGAGCCCAGTGTAAATCAGCAGTAAAGCAGAAATGGTAAAATCGAGTTATTGCCACAGAGCCTTCCATAGTTCCGAGTCACCAAGAGGGCATTGACATGCCCCATGCTGCCCCTTCTAGATGAATGTTGTGAGAACGATGCACACAACTAATGCCTTTTTATTTATGAAAAATCATATCTTTAAAAGCCTACTAATTTTCTACCTGATTTTTGGCTCGGGATGCGCAGTCTCCAACTACAAAGCACAAAACCCTCAGGCAGACAAAGCACTTGCCCAACAATACGCAGAGAAAACAGTTAAAATCGCAATGGGAGACTTACATCTCCCAGATCAATATTTAATCTGGATTCGTCCGAGCGCCCACCATTCAGATGAAACTCTTCATGAGCTACTGACCCGAAAATTCTTAGGAGAAGAAGAAGCCGACAAACTTAAATTATCTGGGGACATCGTCAAAAACTCCCAGCTCAGCATTCAATCTTACAAAATACTCAAATCGAAAATCTCTACCCCAAGAGACGGGTGGCATGTCGTGATCGTAAAGACAGAATTAATCACAGCGCCTAATCACACGACCAAAGCAGACTTTAGAATCATCGTCACAACAGAACCCAACGCGAATATAATCAGCTGCGAAATCTTTGTTTAATGCTGCAGCTAAAAAAAGTTCAACCGCCGATTAACCGGTAGTAAAGGAGGGAGGGCGACTCGCCCTCCTTTGTAGCAACACAGGAGCAATGTGGGCGAGTCGCCCTCCTTTGCAGCAACTCAGCAACAATGTGGGCGACTCGCCCTCCTTTGCAGCAACACAAGAGCAATGTGGGCGAGTCGCCCACACTCCTATCGCGGTCAAGAACCTGAAAACGGGGCCAACGCACAGCCTAAAGATTAAGCGTTGATTGACCAAATGACTGACCGAGTTCGGCTGCCCCATGCGTAGCCGTTCGGCGATCCATGGATTCTTGGGGATGCCTGTCCCCTTTATTATGCCCTTGGGTGCAAGTCTGTTCCTTCACTTGCCCAGAGCGCATCCAGTTCAGTCACCCTTCACCCCCGACTCATTTCATTCGCTACCCTTACGGCGGAGCTCAGAAGCAGCTTCGTGCTGTCGTGCTTCCTCAGCTCTCAAGTCGCAGCGTAGCCGCTTGGATTCGCCTGATGCCAACGCCATGCGGTTTCGATAATCGCTTGCACATCTGGATATTGAATCTCCCAGCCGAGTTCTTGCTGGGCCTTCGATGAATCGGCATACAGCGCAGCCGGATCGCCAGCACGCCGTGCATCCTCAATCACGGGCACTCTTAGCCCCGTCACAGATTCAACCGCATTGATTATTTCACGCACCGAACTGGGCCGGCCCGTACCAAGATTATAGAAATAACTAGCGCCTGGCTGTTTTAATTGATCGAAGACCGCAATGTGCGCCCGCGACAGATCATCGACATGCACATAGTCGCGCAAACAGGTGCCATCCGGCGTCGGATAATCCGTGCCAAAAATCCGGATATTCTCACGCCGACCGGTTGCCGCATCAATCACCAGCGGGATCAGATGCGTCTCAGGGGAATGGTCTTCACCAATCGCACCATCTTCCGCGGCGCCGGCCGCATTGAAGTAGCGAAACGCCGCGAAGCTTAAACCGTAGGCGTGCGCAAACGACTTTAAGATATTTTCCACGTCCAATTTGGTCTGCCCATACGGATTGATCGGTGCCTGATGGGTCGTTTCTACGATCGGCAAGACCTCCGGCTCACCAAACGTTGCGCAGGTCGAAGAGAACACGAACTGCTTCACGTCATTTTCGAGCATACTTTCCAGCAAGCGCAAGGTCGCGACCACATTGTTTTCGTAATACTTCAGCGGATCCTCGACCGACTCCCCCACAAAAGCAAACGCCGCGAAATGCATCACCAAATCGATCTGCTCATCCCGCAGGATCTGCCCCACCGACTGCCGATCGCCAAGGTCGCATTCATAAAAAGGCACCGCCGCATGCACAGCCTGGCGATGGCCGAAGATCAAATTATCCAGCACCACCGGACGATGCCCCGCCACCTGTAACTGACGCACACAATGACTGCCGATATACCCCGCACCCCCAACAACTAATACATTCATAGCTATTGAAATAGCTCATTCCCAGCAGCTGTCCAAATATTAATTCAGTGTTTCAAATGACCGTGGAAGGCAATCAAAAGTGGCCTCGATCGAGAGATCGGGGAACCTAGACAGGAGGGCGGAGACTCGAGCGACATTGTCCACCGCGGGAGGGACGACCTCCGTGTCGTCCGCCTCACTGCCAAGCAGCAGCCGTTGCACGGCAGTGCGTAGATGTGCCGCGGTGCCCTTTGGGCAGTCGGAGCGCGAGATCACAGTACCTACGCCAGTTAACCGCACGACCCCCAGCACAACGTATTTTCGCGCAGAGGCGCAGGGGCGCAGAGTCTTATTCCGGAAGGCAGAGGCAAAGCAGAACAGAGGCCAAAATGCCAGCACCCAAAGGCATAATAAACCCCAGCCACTAAAAGCAATTTTACGAGCCTGTGCCTAACAAATCAATGGCTCTCGGATCGGCCCGTTGGCGAACCTTTCATAAGCGTCCATCAGCGGTCCGCACAGCAGTTCTGAGACCCAAAAAAAATCTCACTGCACCAGCCTCTGCGCCCTCTGCGGTTAATCTTACACATCCCACACGTCACGCCGTAGCCGCGAAGCGCGTAGGCGGAAGTCTGATACCTCAGGTCTATTACGCCCTTGGGTGTTATTACGCCCTTGGGTGCCCCCCTCAAGCCTCCGCTACATGTGGGACCACCAACTTCAGCTCAGGAAACCATGGCTTGAAATCCTTTTGATTGCGAGTGATCAAGCCATCAAAACGAGTCGCAAACGCACCAATCATGAGATCCGCAACTGGCCGTTTTGGTATTTTTTTAAGTCTTTTTTTCTGAATATAATGATTCCACGCCTGATGTGCACGCACGACATCTGCAGCATCGAAAGCTAGGTCATAAGAAACCCCACAAAGCCTTAGGAATTCCTTTTGTCGCAACAGATCTCCGCCAAAAGCAGGACTCAACTCAATCATCGAAACTGGACAAATCATCAATCCATCCGACACATAATCGCTCAGGCATACTGCAGACGCGCGACCGAAGTCTGGATCATTCTCCAGAATATCGATCAGAATACAGGTATCAACGACGCAACTCATTCGCCGTCACGAATTTCACGCATCCATTCCGCCGTTCGACGCGGCACATCACCTCGAACGGTGCGCCCGAATCCCAAAGCCTTCAAAGGGTCAACAACGTCATTTGCTTCCACAATAATACGGACTTCAGTCTCCGAAACAGGCTCCCAACGCAGCTTCTGCCCTGCCTTCAGATGCATCTTTCGTCGCAGAGAGGCGGGCATCGAAATCTGTCCACGTTCCGTTAATGTACATACATCACCATTCATAGAGCATAGCCTATCATGTAGAACCTACATGTCAAACACACATACGAAGGGCAGGGAAAGGTGAAATCCTGAAAGCTGAAACTTTAGGGCATGTTCAAGAGCCTATCCCTAAAAATGCTCTTCATTGCAAAAAGCTCCGCGCCTCTGCGCGAGATCACAGTGCCTACGCCAGTTAACCGCACTACCCCCAACGACGTATTTGCGCGCAGAGGCGCAGAGTGAACACATTCATCAAGAGACATCTTCCCCTAAAAATGCTCTTCATTGCAAAAAGCTCCGCGCCTCAGCGCCTCTGCGCGAGATCACAGTGCCTACGCCAGTTGACCGCACTACCCCCAACGACGTATTTTCGCGCAGAGGCGCAGGGGCGCAGAGTCTTATTCCGGTTAAATCAGAGAACACCACGCCATCCCCGACATTTAATTTAAACGTTTGGTGCCTATTTTCTACCCCCAACATTCAGCGCTCAACGAACAACCAACAACCAAGCTTTCGTAAGTACAGCCGATCAGAAAACCTCTTTCTAAGCTCCCGCCTCTAGCGCCAGCGGTTGTAAAAAATAGCAGAGACCACAGGGAGATATTTTTAGAGATATTTTTAGGGACAGGCTATAAAAAATCTCTCTTCGGCTAATTTGGACTTGTTAAAAAAACAGAGCCTACGCCAGTTAACCGCACTACCCCCAGCATGACGTATATTTTTAGTATTTTTAGGGACAGGCTATAAAAAACCCTAAGATTGTTGGAAGGTTAAGGCTCATCCGGTAGCCCATTCGCAATGGAACTCAATCATGCCATCGGGCTAAATCAGTGGCTCTATGCACCCACTCCCTGGGTAATGACAGGCCCCCTGTTTACCGCTCACTTGACGGATTCAAATTGTGCATTGCCATAACTTTGGATTCACACATCTTAATAACCATGAAAACTGCGGTGAAAAAGGAAGCTCCCGTCGCCAGACGTAGGTCGATCAGCAAAAAGGAGATTTCAGAACGTTTGGCTGATCTCGACCTTGCGCAAACCAGTGCGATTCGTGACCTGGAGATGGATATAAACGGCGAGGACGGTGTTGATTCAGAGCAGGTATTGGTAGCCGCTCGCAAAGCACTTGCATGAAAGTTCGCTTCCATCCGCTGGCTGAACGTGAGCTCATCGCAGCGGCATTGTATTTGGATACGGAAGCAGCGAGCGGAGCAGAGTTTTTGAAGAGCTACGAGACTTGGGAGGCGCAGGTTTGTGAGCACCCCGAATCATGTCCCGTCATTGGACTTGAGGTTCGAAAGGGAATCTTGCTGCGATTCAAATATTTGATTGGTTATAAAATCAAAGGTTCAGGGCGATCCAAACACATCCGTATTTTATACGTGCGGCATTTCTCGCAAAAGCGCGATGACAGGACGACTCGGAAGTAGGAGTGAGTTGTTTGTTGAACGTTGAGCGGTGCGGTAAGTCGTGCGTTCACAACTGCCAGCAGTGAAACTACCCCCAACATTCAGCGCTCAACGAACAACCAGCAACCAGGCTTTCGTAAGTACAGCCGATCAGAAAACCTCTCTCTAAGCTCCCGCCTCTAGCGCCAGCGGTTGTAAAAAATAGCAGAGCCCGCAGGGAGATATTTTTAGCGACAGGCTATAAAAAATCCAGGCTAAGGCTATGAAAAATCCCCGACTACTCAGCACCAACTCCAAACCAGCAACCATTAAGCCTTTGCGCAATACAGTTGCAAACAACACCGACGCGTATAACCTCGTTAACCATGAAAACCGCAGATATTCCAGAAATTAGTCAGCTGAGCGTATCGGAAAAGTTACTGCTCGTCGAAGCGCTCTGGGATGACGTCCGTGACGACGAAGCATTACCACTACCGGCTTGGCATCGCGAAGCTTTGGATGAAAGTGCGATCACCTATAATGAGAATCCTCGAGAGGGGAGCACTTGGGCCGACGTGAAAGCGCGGCTCTTATCGCGCGCAAAGTGACTGTGTTTATCGTCAGCTCAGAGGCTGAAACAGACCTAGTCGAAGCATTTAATTTCTATGACAACAAAGTTGCTGGACTCGGACGCGAATTTGTCCGATGCGTTGATGCGGAGTTTGCCCGAATACAGAGACAGCCCTTGGCGTACCGCCTAAGAGATCGCCTCCACAGGTTGGCCATGACCGAGCGTTTTCCCTATACGATCTACTTCATCTATGATGAAATTGCGAATTTCGTATCGGTCCGCCGCATCTTACACTGCGCTCAAGATGCGTCCTCTCAGCTGAGTGTTGCGACTTGAGCCAACAGCAGGGAAGGCAGAGAGTTCAACCTTACTAGCACCCTGCCCGCCCAGTGCCTCAGGTGCCAGGAGGCAGAAGGGATGTGTTAGTCATCAGAAGCCAGAGGGCAGAGGATGGACACCCTGGTCCATCGCCGGGATTCTATAAGAGCCTGTCCCCAAAAATGTCTTCTTGTAGCGTGTTCCTATTGTATTTTCATTCATCACATTAGGCTCCGCGCCTCAGCGCCTCTGCGCGAGATCACAGTGCCTACGCCAGTTGACCGCACTACCCCAGCATGACGTATTTTCGCGCAGAGGCGCAGGGGCGCAGAGTGAACACATTCATCAAGAGATATTTTTAGGGACAGGCTATAAAAATCCATAAAAAATCCCCAATGTCTTACGACTTCAGGCTACACTTCTGAACGGCTACAATTGAGTGCATGTTCAAGTGCCTGTCCCTAAAAAATTCCTTGAGGCTTGAGGCCGACGACTCGCTACGCGTCCAGATCGCCCAAGGACCTTACCATAAGCCTACCAACACGTTTAAACTCCCGCAGGTTATTCGTGATTAATACACGCTCCTGCGCGCGGCAGTGCCCTGCGATTAAAGTGTCGTAAGGCCCAATTCCTTTGCCCGTGGCTTCAAGTTCTGCACGAACCCGCGCGCTCTCCAACGCGGCTTCCAAGTCAAACTCAATCACTTCAATCGCAGCAAGAAAGCCTCGCGTTTCTTGAACCGTCTTAGAGGAACGACTTTTTTCGATGCCAACCCCCAACTCGTAGGCAGTCACACTCGAAATTGCGAGACGCAGACCAAACAGAGCGCCATCCCAGACCCCGGGGTGGTTGATGATCTCAATCGAAACATCTGTATCTAAAAGATAATCCACCACAAGCTACAACTCCTTCGATGGAGGCATCTCCAAAGACCGATCCACACTCAACGGCTCCTCTAAGGCACTCAATTGAGACCGTGACTTCAGCCACGTATCAAAACCAGAATCCGCCGCGGATAAAACCAGAGAACGCCCACGCCTGACAAGATTCAAGCGCTTGCCCGGGTGTAGATCCAATTCCTCACGGATTTTAGAGGGAATCACAACCTGCCCTTTACTGGATACGACGG
>Ga0209092_10001181_pt1 | contig 26116 bp, 37 predicted proteins | sample FraStrMetagenome_FD_187446 | JGI IMG/M metagenome (GOLD analysis project Ga0209092, IMG submission 187446) | Marine eukaryotic phytoplankton communities from Arctic Ocean - Fram Strait ARC3M Metagenome (SPAdes) (version 2) | ecosystem: Environmental > Aquatic > Marine > Oceanic | place: Fram... | reverse complement strand
CACATCCATTGTAATGTTTCTTCTGGCTTCATCTCCATTGACGCTACCAAACACCTGCGACCTCTAGCCATTAAATAAGTAAAAACATTACTCAGCAAAAGTGTCTTGCCGTGACCATTGATTCCTGACCATATTGATAACTGGCCCTGCCCTAGTCTCACAGCGCTATGAGTCTTTGACCAAGGTAGTTTATCGCCAACCAAACCACTGCCACCCTCCAACTGCTTTAGTAACCTATCGCCATAGGAATTAAATGCGCCAATTTCTTGACTCTCTTGCTTTCCAATAAAACCTAGTAACTCTTTATCCGTAATATCAATCTTTTGCATTTCTCTCTCCTAGTGTTTCCCATGCTTTTGCTGCTGTCTGCGGAACTACAGCATTACCTAAAAGTCTAATTCTGTCCACCCTATCGGCACACCCATCAACCACTCTACCCACTCTGGGTTCAGGCAGCCACTTGGCATACTCGGATCTTTTACCTTGGCGCACAAGTAACTCTTGTTGTCCATGTGCACCTGGCTTTTGCTTCCTACTGGCCCGCAATCCTTGTACTCGCTCGCTCTGGGAGTCGGCCAAGATATAGACTCGCTTTCTTTGGTGTGCTGCGCCAACTTCACGCGCTGAGAATATTCCCCACGTTGCTGCATAACCATCTTCTTCCAAGTCGCTGATGACGCTGGAGAGTCCAAGCGATATGTGTCCTTCGACATTCTCGAAAAAGCATCTATCTGGTCTGATGGTTTTAACATGCTCCCTAATTGTTGGCCACAAGTGTCTTGGATCATCTTCTCCTTTTCGCTGCCCTGCTGCTGAGAACGGCTGGCAAGGATACCCGCCAGTGATAATGTCAACTGCTCCTCGAAATAAGTGTGCTGGGAAGGTTTTAAGATCCGTCCAAATAGGAGCGGGATCCAGTTCACCCGCTTCCATCTTAGCAACCAGGTTCGCAATGGCGAAGGCTTCGATCTCCACATAAGCGATGACTCGATGCTCGACTCCAGCAAGCTCAATTCCTCTTTCGATTCCACCGTATCCGCTACAAAAGCTGATGACGGTTGGTAGTTCTTTGGTAGTACCCACATTACTCTCTCCTTAAACCCATATTGATGGTTCTTGCTGTCTGCTATCGCCTTTCTTAATCGTTAATACATCCCACTTATCCCTTAACTTCTTCGGACTCAGGATATTTGACTTCCAAAAATCATCGCTATTGGCGAACCTAAATAAACTTAGTATCTCGCTATGAGTACAGTTATCTTTTTCTCTCATCAACCTGATCTCATTAGCCCAAGATTCCATAGCTGGTTTTCGATGCTTTGGATTCAAGGTTAAGATCAAATTGTAGATCGTTTCTGCTGTTTCAAGATCACCATTTTCGTAGTGTAGGTTCTTTTTAGGTTTACTTATAGGTTTGCGTCCCATATTTGGTACTGCTTTTGGGGAAATTTGGGCCACCCCTTGTCCCATATTTGGTACTGCCTCTACCGCAAGGAAATACTGATTACTGGAACCCTCAACCTTAATTCTACTAAGCACTTCTTGATCACTTAAAACTCGCAAAGCCTTCAGTACAGTTTTTCTATCTAGCGATGTCTTTCTTGAGATGTAATTCACACTAGGATTACACTGGCCTGTATCACCATTATGACAATCTGATAGGCATAAAAGCACTAACTTCTCAGAGGAAGGCACTTGTATACCCCAAGCCCAGAATGTCGCCTGTGCGCTCATACAGAGCCTCTCAGGGCCATAAACGATGCTAGTTCATCGTTCTTATCTTCTTTTGTCTGCTTCAATCCTTTTTCTCTCCTGCTCTGCACTATATCTAAATGCAATTCGTGATAACCAATAGGTTTTATCCTGCGTTTAATGTGAGATTCATACCCATCATCGGGAAATAACTCGTGATACTTCATTCCAACGCTATCAATAACTTCATTAGCACCACAGCCAGACCAGCACTTGATTAAGATTTTGCCATTGTCTGCCTCATCGATACAAAGTGAGGGGCTTTTGTCATCGTGTGAGGGGCATAATGCCACCCAACTTCTAGTGTGACCTTTCCTAGCCTTGACTTCCTTGGCGTGATTAAGTTTTGACACTAGCTTGTCTGCTGACATACCGCACTCCTTAGCTCCTTAACTAATTTAAACTCTCTAGCTCTAGTGTCAGGAACATCTTCTTTCCACTGATAGACAGCCTGGACTTTACAATTAAAGTATTCAGCCACTTCCATTGGTGAACCGAAAAACTCTACTAACTCTTCGTAACTTACTTTCATACATACCTCCAATTGATGTGAGCGATTAATGTAATCCAGCTTACACAGAATAGCAAGCGTTTTGTTTATTACAAATCGTTAATTGTTTTTTTAAATAAATTAAACTATAGTTCGTACTCAGTTCTGAGGAGGACAATCACATGAATAACATTCCAGATAATCCCGCACGAGTAGCACCACCAGAATCACCTAAAGGTTTTTCCATTGATGAAGCTAAGTTTGATTTCTTAGACAACTACTTAGACTCAGATGATATATCCACTCCGTTTCATGCCGCTTTAGAAGATGTCGTTTTTGGAAACGGTTTTCTTCATGCTTGGCTTCGTAAGCTTTATACAGTAAAACGTGATGAAGTAGAGCTGGATATGAGAGATCTTTTAAAAGATGTTGTGTCTGACTATGTTGAGGAGAACTTATGAAAGTTAAAAGCTTAGCAGAGAATGGTCTTACTGGCTCTGACATTGGTGACGCTATGTCTGCCCTAGCTCAAGAAGGCTGGCTTGAGTATGACCTAATGGCCACTATGAATAACTACATGAAGGCTAACGACTTTGTTAATGGTTATGCGTTTGCAAAGCATGTAGAAGGTTTAGCTTTAGAGTTGTGGCGAACAGAGCAGAAAGCTATTGCAGAGCGCAACGCTGACAAGGAGTTACCATTTTAATGACTCCTATCGAAGCAGATTTCAATCCGGTAAACCATGAGCACCGAGGTGTTAGGTACGAGAAGCATTCTAGGAGGTTAAGGTCTGGAACTAATCGCTTTATATCTGATGCAAGTTGCCACAAGTGTGGATCTTACACTAGAGTCTGGGTAAGCAAAGGCAGTACATCTAAGTGCGTAGCTTGCAAACAGGAAGCGCAAAGAAAGGTTATTGCAAAGAAAGAAGTCAAAGCAGGCTATGTAGCTGTAGATATTGAGAAGCGCAGGGCTATAGAAGCTCACCAGGAAAGAGCAAATGAACACTATAACGATCTCTAATTAGCTAACGATTATATATAGGTATAGATATGGCAAATGAATACGGGCTTGATCATGATTATTTTCGTAAAAAGCTAAAGCTTGTCGTTAGGGATTCAAAGATGTATACGCCTGACGAAATGTTTAATGAGTTATCAAGATTAGTGGTGGTTGCAGCACACCAAGCAAATCTTGATGTACTGATAACAACTAAACCGTCATCTGAACACTATAACGATCTCTGAGGAGGGATAATGGCTATATATATTTGTGGTTATTGTGACGGCATGAAAGACGATGATTATAATCCGCCAGAAGAGCTGGCTAATTACGACTTGGTTTGTGAGGATTGTAATGTCAATTATTTTAATGAAGAAGGAGAGGAAAATGAACAAAGCTAAAAGAAACGCTAGAGCAAAACACAAAGCTCGTCTAATTGAATTAAATAAAGCCAGCATCAAGAAAAATGGATTTGGCATCTATCGGGGCAACAAACAAGCATATGAACTTGACCTAGGGAGAATGTAATGAATAAATCAGAAAGTATAAGTAATTTAGCAAAAGCGTTATGTAAAGCGCAGAACGAAATGGGCGGTGCGGTTAAGGATGCAAAGAATCCGTTCTTTAAATCTAATTACGCCGATCTTACAGCGGTCATAAAGGCAATCAAAGAACCGTTTGCCAGTAATGGTTTATCTTACTCGCAGTTTCCTGTTACATCTGAAGGCGGTGGAGGAATAGGTGTTGTGACTGTGCTAATGCACTCTTCAGGCGAATGGCTAGAGTCAGAGTTCTACTTGCCCCTAGCTAAGAAAGATCCGCAAGGCGGTGGTTCAGCGATTACCTACGCTAGACGTTATGCTTTACAGGCAATGGCTGGCATTCCTACAGCGGATGATGATGCAGAGGCTGCGATGATGCGGGGAAAGTCACCGGTGAAGTCAAAGGAGCAACTGTACGTACAGGAGAAAACAAAAGAGCAACTGTGTGGGTTAGCGGTGGATCTCCACATTGACTCTCTACAGTATATCCGCAGGATGCTTATCGATCCTACAAGCGATAATGTAGCGTTAGCTAAAGAAGCCTTTGGTGAGATACCAGAAGAAGATCAGCGCGCTATGTGGGTAGCGCCAAGCAAGTGTGAAACAGCATTTTTAACAACCGAAGAACGTAAATTACTTAAGGGAGCATAAAAAATGATTAAATTTAGCTATACAGTGCCAGAAGATGAAGGATGCTATACAGCAATGAGGTCTATTGAGATGTCCGTCAATTGCGATGCAAACCTATACGAAATTATTGAGGTGTTTAGTGACTTTTTAAAGGGTAGTGGGTACGCTTTTGATGGTCGAATTGAGCTAATATCTAAAGAGGAATCTGAATCTGAAGATAAAGCCATGCTTCAAGCAATGGCAGAGCATTACTTTAATTTGTTTGAAAAAGAAGATAAGTCGAATCAAAAATATCAACCAGAAAAGGGTACAGGACTATGAATGAAGAAACCGGCGGTTACATATTAATGGTTGCAGTTATAGTGTGTCTTGCAGCTTGGGTTACGCATATAATTCACTGTTTAGTGTATGCAAAATACTTACTGCTCATTGCTGGAGGATTTATATTCCCAGTAGGAGTTGTTCACGGTATTGGCATTTGGTTTGGAGTCGGGTGGTAATATGTGGAACTATAGAATTGTGAAAATAGGCAACGAAATATCTATTAAAGAGGTGTTTTATGAAAAAGGTAAGCCTATAATGTACGGGCCTGCTAGTCTTTCTATAGATTTAGATTTGGAAGAGCCGGTCGAAAATGAAGCATGTCACATCGCTACAATGTTAACTTATATGACGGGTGCAATTAACGCACCAGTATTAAATGAAAATGATTTCCCAACTGAAACTATGCACTAGGAGAGAACTATGACTGATTATGATAACAACAACCGAGGCGCTATCTGGAAAAATGAAGATCGCAAATCAGATAAGCATCCGCAATACAAAGGCAGCATTACTGTTGATGGCGTAGACTACTGGCTAAGCGCCTGGATTGGCAATAAGGATAATCCTAAAGCTCCTGCTTTAAGTTTAAGCGTTCAGGCTAAGGATGAACAAGCCAAACCTGCTAAAGCCGCTGCAACACCAGCAGATGACTTTGACGATGATATGCCCTTTTAGTAATGGCCGCTAAAAAGAAAGCGAAAACTTCGCAAGAGTTACGTAAGGAAGCACTCAAGCTTATTCAGAAGCTGGTTAGGTTGTTGGAATCTGATGACAATGGGTATTGTACTTGCGTAACCTGTGGAGTTACAAAGAAGTGGAACGAAGGGATGCAAGGCGGTCACTTTATCCCCAAAGGCTCTAGCAGTTATTGGGCTTTAGAGATTGATAACATTCATCCTCAGTGCGCTTATTGTAACCAATTCGGTATGGCTCATGGTGTTGCTGCTCAGAATTATACAATTTACATGCAAGAACTTTTTAGCAAAGAGTTCGTTGAGCAAATGCTTGCAGACGCAAAGAAGCCGAAGAAGCTTTACGCTGCTGACTATAGAGATATGATCGAAGATTTTAACGAACGAATACTTAGACAACTAGAGAGAATAGGGCAATGATTTCAGTTATTAGCATTACCGCAGATGATCCAACTTCACAAAAGGCTTTGATGGCAGAGTATTTACCGGAAGATAAGACTTTAATTTTAAGTATTGATGGGTACGAACAACCTTACACGTTTACTATAACTGATAGCGCAACAGCTATGACTATAGGTAGTTTCTTATGTGAGTGCGGGATTGACATTGAGGAGCTTGAGGACGTGCTTGATAATCTTGTAACGGATCTATAGGTTTACTTACGACATTGGGGAGTTGAACCTCCTTGGGTAGCGCTGGCCTACCTTATCCCCAAAGCCAGCTACTAACTAATTAGCGAGAGATATAATGACTGATAACGTGAATCACCCGGCACACTACACCAAAGGCGACATAGAGACTATCGACTACATCGTTGATGTTCTTGGCACACAAGGCGCTATAGACTACTGTCACGGCAATGTAATTAAATATACTGGCGGTAGGCTTATGAACAAAGGAAACTGCATAGAGGATGCGCAGAAGGCCATCTGGTACTCTAATAAGATGATTGAGTTGCTAGAGAAGAAACATAAAGATGACGACGAAGAGTATTTAAACTACTATACTCGTACTGTTAGTACCAATCCGGCGTTCAAAGTAAACTACTAGAGGTAATTATGGGTAAAGGATCGAAGCCAAGACCTATTGATATAGGCAGAGAAGAGTTCAGTAAGAAGTTTGATGGGATAGATTGGAGTAACACGAAGGAAGCTTCTTTAGAAAAGAAAAAAGCCTCCAAGAAGAATGAAAATAAGATTCTTCCCAGAGGCCGTAAAGGTTAAGTTAGATTCTTGTAGATGATAGCCTCTCCTCTTCTCTCTGATCTTTTCTAAGTGTAAGATTAGATTGAATACCAGACATTATTAACCACTGATTAAGCATTCCCGCAGCCTCATCAGGATTTTTTAATTTAGGCAGAGTGTTTTTATAAGAGGCAAAAGCTGCTGGGTTAGTTATCATCTCTTGGATTAAGGCATCAATAGCTTCTCTTGGAAGCTGCTCTAAATAAGTTTGCATAAGCTTACTACCAACACCAGCCATAATTAACGGACTACCAGCAACTCTTTTACCAAAGTTAGCACCCATGACCTTACCTATGGTGCTTAATAAAACTGAGTTTAGGTGCTGATCTTTTGTTACTGGTACTGATGATCTATCAAGAACCTTATCAACGTCATCAAAAACACCTCTTATTAACTTTGTCTGTTCTTTCCCAAATACCTTTTCCAAGCTTGGATATAATTTATTACGATTAGCAACCTTAGAAATTGCATTGCTTTCAATTAATCTATCCATAAAAGCTCTTTGCAAACCAGCAAGCGCTTTTCCTGTTGGATCTTGTGACGCTTCAATTACAAGGCTTTCTACCGCATCGCCTGGAGCTTTAACTCTGCCAGAAATAATCTTATCGATAACTCTATTAGTGTCAAGTCCTGGAGCTACCCATAAGGCTACAGCGGTATCCTCTAACGCTGCAAGGCTCTCTTTATTTACAAGCTCTGCTAACTCTGCCGACTGGCCAGACTCTAGCGCAGCTTCTATTTTCTGTCTTGCTTCTGGGAAGCGTCTTAAAAATGGAGCATTGTTATCAAGAAACTTTTGTGCAGCTTTAACGCTTACAGTTGCATCGCTATTAACAGCAGATTTAGCAAAGCTACTTAGAATAACTTGCTCTGTACCTCCAATGATTCCGTTGTCGGCTAACGGGCCAAGACCCATTTCAGCACCAGCTACTTTCAATATCTGATCAGCAGTTTGAGCGCCTCTTTCTTGGCCTACAAGCATCTTGTTGGAAATTATTTGAGATATATCATCCTTTGCATCAAAGAAAGTTTTGTCAAACATTTCGTGCATGTTTCTTGTGAAGTTTGCAGCCTCATCGTAAGCGCTACCTGTAGAGCTTGCCATAATCTCGTCAAGAATTATTGCCTGAAGATCTGAAGCAAGCTTCTTATGAAACCCGCCAGTTTTGCCCTCAAACGCCATCTCTCTAAGTTTTGCTGTTATAGCTGATCGCATATCGATAAGCTCTTTAACGTCAACTTGGCCAGCAGGAACTCCACCCAAGCTTTTTGATAAGCCAGGACTTTTTGATGCAAGCTTTTCAAGGTCGCTAATAATCTTATCCATACCTTTAACAGATTCATCTTTTCCTGTTAAGGTACTAAAAGCTTCAGCTCTTGCTTGCTTTAATTTAGTAAGTACTCTTCTAGCATTAACCGTTGCATTGCCAACTTCAGACCATAGACTTTTCTCTATTGCACTTTGAGCGCCAGTTATGCCATCCATATCTCTCATGAACTCAATATTAGCTGTCTCAAGATTCTCATATTTTGACCCAGCAGAGTTTAAGTTATGCTCTGCAAGGTTCCTAGCCTCAGCAAGTTGCCCGTTAAGGTTGGCTTCAGTAGCGGCAATTCGTGCATTAAAGTAAGCCTGAGTTGATGCCTCCACTCCCTGACCGCCAATATCATTTAGAACCGTACCAAAATACTCTAACGAGTCTCTATCAAGTTCATTAAGGGCAAACTTAAAGTTTTTAATATTTAGCCCTTTCTCAAAAGACAAAAGACCTCTATCGCCAGTAAGAGCGCCCAAGCTAACAGGGAACTGTTTTCCAGATGCCAAATACTCTTGAGCAACCTGTAACACTCGCTCTGGATCTGTTGCATGTTTTAATATGCCGTCAATAGCCATACCTACTTGACCATCTGTGCTCACCATTTGATTCAGCACTTCGGTTTGCTGTATTCCTTTTTGCTTAAACCAACCTCTAATGCCTATTGCGCTAGGAAACACAATGGATGCGGCACTCATAGCTAGTGGATCGCCATTTGATGCAAGCCCAGCACTTGTTCCTGATATTGCTGATAAGGCAGTCCACTTATTTTCTGCCGCAATAGATGCGGGGTTAGCTGCCGTTCTAACAAAACCATTCGGAGTTTTTGTTGTAATTTGAGCATTTCTAGCAAGGTCTGCTCTTGATCTTGGTATTAACCGGCCCTGTTTAAGAAACTCAGGAAGTTGCAGTCCTTGTTGGATAGGTATCGAGTTAGCTGCTGATTTCAGTGAGTTTATAGCCCCACCAGACACTAAACTAGTACCCGTTAATCCGCCAGAAGCAATCTCTAAGCCAAACTGATATGGAGCAACTTTTTGACGTTGCGCTTGATTAAGAAAGATTGAGTTAGGATCTTGCTTTAATCTTGCTTGGGCATCCTTCTCGCTCATCATACTTGTATCTAAAGAGAATTCTTGACCAGCTAATATATCTTCGTCAGCTAAACCTAAATCAATGGCTGTCTGCTTTCCTGCCGCTATTATGTCAGTCGCAAAAGGAGATTTTTTTGATTTGTCGCCAATACCATAAAGCTCTGCGGCAATTTCTGATGGGAAGCCCATATAGTAGGGTTCACCTTCAACGCCTGGAAGTTTACTTGATAGCCAACCAGCAGCATTAAAAGCTAATGGGCCAAGGTCTAAAACAGAAACAATACCTTTTACAGCAGCTTGGTTTAGTGACGCTAAGTAATCAGCAGGCGCTCCAGGGAGTCTTTCAAGGTCTCTTGTTAGGTCGCTTGATTCTTTGTCAGCTACGCCAGATAGTGGGCCACCAAAAGCAGGTGCAGTTGGGACTACGCTAGGTCGATACCCTGCCTGTACTGTGGGAACGCTTGCAGGTAGATCTTGTCCAATGCCAGCCTCAGCTTCAGCTCTATCAATTCCTTGAATAAGAGCTTCTGCGTTTATTAACTGATCTCTTTGATTTATACTTACATCGCCAGACTCTTCAGCGACAACAAACGGATCGTTGGCGTTAAAGTCTTCGCCCATACTGAATCCTGTAGCTGAAGCCTCATTTAACCCCGATGTTTCTGAAAGAAAGGGTATAGCTTGATCTTCTTCGCGTTTTAAATCATTTGCCATTAGTACATTTCCATCCCGTTATCTTTCATAAATTGTTCTGCATTATAATCTCTAGCACCAGATCTTTCTTTGTATGCTTCAACATAAGCATTAACTACATCTTTAGTGTATAACTTGTTGTTCTGTCCTAATATATAACCTTGATTCTTTAGTGCTGGATCAGCAGAAGGGAACCAAGTTTTAAGAGCGTAGTCGGCATTATTATTTAAGTAACCCTCTTTTCCAAATGTTTCCATATCTTGAGCTTGTAAGGGTAATCCTTTTTGAATATAAGATACCATTGTATCACTTGCGAACTCTAATGATGCTGCGGTTCCAGCCGTAGTACCCATTTCTGGGTTTCTTCTATTGTACGCTGAAGCTGTAGTGGCAAGGATTAAAGGTATTCTAGTTGTAACAAATAAATCTTGAACTTGATCTTGGTCTAAAGCTAAGGGTATTTTAAAAGCGTCTCTAACTATAGGCCACTCAGTATTAGATAAAGGTTTAAAGAATCTTGTCTGAGGCAATGCCAATCTGGTACTTAACTCGTTTGCTTTTCGATATAACAACCTAGTTGGGGCTTGCTGAGCAAGATTGTAAAGAGGGCCAAGAGTGTCACTTTCAAGGATTGATCCTTCAAACTTCCCTGAAACATCTTTATAGTTTGGAGAGAATATAACCTCACCAATTGTGTCAACAATATCCTGCTCTGCATCAACACTGCCAATGAGTTCGCTCATCCACTGCTTATCCATTGTGCCTACTTCTAATTTGCGCTTGTTTAATGCAGTTTTTGCGCCACCACTTCCCATGCTAAAAGTTACCACCCCAGAATCAGGGTCTCTCATCTCTATCACTTGCCCACCACTACCAGCGGCAAGTCTTCTTTGATCTGCAATCTGAGAGTTGTTAAGCTCAATTTGAGCTAACGCTTCTGGAGTTCCAAGCTTTGTTAGTTGTGCGTTTTCAGCTCTTATGCCTTTAATTGAATCATAAGCTTGAGTAACTTTGTTGCCAGTTACACCAGTAGATTTTTCATAATCTGCTTGTATTTGAGCAGCAAGTGAGTAGTCTTTATTATTTATTGCGTTTTGAATTTGTTGCTGAGCTTTGCCTGCATCTGACATTTGTGAGAACGCAGTCTTCTGCGCCGCTACTTCAAGAGCGGTTTTCTTTTCTACTGCATCAGCTTCCGCTTTAGCAATAGCTGCTTGATCTGACTTTTCCTGACGATCAAGAGCCATTAAATCTTTAGTGAACCCTAACTCTGTATTAAGGTTAGTCGCCTCTAAACCGAGTGCTGCTTGTTGAGCTTTTGCTGCTTGAGACGCTACATCAAGTTCTCCTTGACGAGCTGCCTGCATACCTTGTACGCCAGCACCTAAAGCGTGACCAATACGCTGAGATAGATCCTGAGTACCACCGCTAGAAAGCAAAGATAGTCCTGCGTTAATGGCAAACTGTCTCTGACCTGCTCCTGGATTCTTAAACGCATCCATGAAGCCTTGACCTTCGTTTAGAAAGCGCTGTCTTGGTCGTTTTGTAATAGCCTCTGTTGATGCTTGAAGAGCTTCTTGTTGAGCTAGAGCATTCTGCCTAAGCTGCGCTTGCTGGGCAATCAACGCTTCCCTAGAACCTAAAGCTGGCTGCTGCGGCACTACAGGAGCTACAGAAGGAGCGCCTTGCGATGCTTCAAATGCAAGTCGTTCTGCTCTAACTGGATCTACAGCTTGCACTGGCATATCAGAAGTAGCCTGACCAGCACCAGCCATTGCTTGATTAAGTAAAGCTTGAAATTCTAATTCTTCTTGTGTAGCCATAACTTAAAATCCGCTGTGTAATGTTAGCTTTTGTAATTGACGCAATTTATCTTCGTCATCTAGTATAGCTCTTTCTTCCTCAAACAAGCCTTTAGGAACAAAAGAAGGTTCGTTACCGCCAGTCATTGCTAACCTTTCTTCTATAGAAGGTGGTGCTGGCATACCTCCGCCTTGCTGGATGGGAGCGGCATATACTGGAGCTTGTTGTGGCTGTTGTTGACCGCCACCGAGCATAGATGATGCAAACATTGCAGTCTGCATGGGTTTTTCTTTTACTACCGCTTTAAACTTATCCAGACCTGTAAGTGGCGCTGTAACTGTAGAAGGAGCAGCGCCCAGAGATGTAGACAATCCTGCGGAAGGAGCTGCCAAGCTTGTCGTTGCCGCTGGAGCCGCTACACCTAATGCTTGAGTTGGAACAGCTAGGCCGCTTGCTGCGTTAATAGATGCTGCTTTGGCCGCTTCTGCTGATGCTGAACCAGCAAGACCGCTAGTAGCCGAGCTTAAGGCTGAGGTTGCTGCTGATCCGCCAGTTGCTGCCGGAGCTGCTGCTGCACCTAAGCCGCCAGTAAGTGCGCCTAAAGTACCGCCAAGTAATGCGCCACGAAGACGATCATCTGGGTTTGTTACTGCGCCAACGCCAGCACCTATAAGCATTGGTATTAGAAATGGGAGTGCCATAATTTATCCTATTAGTAACACCACAATACGGGTGTAGTTTCTCTTATATCTACGTGTACGAAGCTCTTTGCTACGCCTATTCCTGTGAAGCCCAGTTTAACAGCGTGTTCCACAACTGCCATTCTTTGCGCTCCACTTGTTACTTTTATATCTGCTGCAATGCCTTGAGCGTGAGTTCCAGGTTTAGACTTCTTAGCCTCAATGCTGTGACTAGGATCTCTATAACCAGAAGTAATGATAAAAGGAAACCCGCAGGCTTCCCTTAGCTCATCTAGCTTTGAAACAAACTTAACATTAATACCGTTAACGCCTGTTTCTTGGCAATCAAAATCTTCTAACTTAAAGTATTTAAACATTAAGACTTCGCTTTAAATATAGTTGGGTTGTTTTGTTGGCCTGCTGCAAGCTGATTCATACCTTGACTCGACATATTCGCAAGCATACTACCACCTTGACCACCTTGACCACCTTGAGCCGCTAATCCTGGCTGTGCGCCAAAACCAAAGGCATTAAATTGTGGCCCCATTTGTCTTTGCCCCATTTGAAGCTGCTGGAGAATTAGTGGGTTAGCTCCCATTGCTGCATTGAATCTTGCTCCTTGCTCACTGCGCTGTCTAGCTGCATTTGCCTGCATCTTATCTTGCATGGGGCCAGAAGACATATCAATACCACCTAAAAGGCCTTTAAATGGATTGTCGAGTTTATATTCTGTATTATCTCTTGCAGCCTGCATTGCTTGGAACCTATCGTAGCCTGCTGGTTGACCGCTATTTCTATTTCTATAATTTTCTGTTGCTTGTAACCAGATCCCTTTTGGATCCCCCTTAGCAGCCATTGCTTTACTTAACGCTTCCATACCAATCTTCTGACCATGAGTGCTATTAACGCCATCTCTAGCAGCCTGCATTGCTTGGAACTTATCAAAGCCACTCATTCCTGCTTGAGTCTGACCTAATGCAGGATTCTGGCTACGATTGGCCATCATCTCGTTAAATCTGTTTTTCCCTGCGTCCATGCCAGCAGTAGTCTTTGACCATTCTTCAAAGGCTTTTTTATCTTTGCTACTGTTTCCGCCACCTAAGCGTCCACCTGCTGTTGTTTGTGGCTTAGAAAACATTGTGCTGCCAGTTTCAGCCTCATACCGCTTTTGCATGTCGGTCAATTCTGGAGCGTTATTACTGTTACTATGCAAATTTGGTGACCAACCCATTACGATCCACCTCCACCGCCAAATAGACCATAAGTTGCCAATCCAGCACCCACTGCTGTAGCTGCATTATTGCCACCGCCACCACCACCAGAAGTATTGCTAATTGAGCCAAGGTTAACTCCCGTAAGGCGGCTACCCAATCGATCAAGCGCAGTCTCAGGAGCTTCCTGCTCGAATCTAAAGCGCTCTCTATCAGCGTCAATAAGGGCTTGATCGTAAGCATTCTGCTGAGCACCAACAGCAGAGACAGTCCTAGCAGGCGCTAAAAGGCCGCTCTGGACGTTGCCAAGGTTCTGAATGGCATTCTGTTGATTACGCAAGATAGCCTGTGTAGCGGCTCCTGCTGTAGCCTCAGCAGCACTCTGCTCTTGGATGCGCTGTCGATCACCACCAAATGCGCCCTGTTGGATAGCTTGACTGCCAATTCCAGGAAGGATCTGGCCTTGCAAGTTAGCAACTAATGGATTGATAATGGCTTGGCTTTGATCTGAGTTAGGATCGAACGCTGCACTCAAGTTCTGAGCAGCTTGCATTCCAAGACCGCCTTGAATACCGGCAGCATCAAGACCTAGCTGTTGACCAGCTAAAGTGTTAAAGCTTTGATCCGCTACTGTCTGACCTGGATAGAATTGTTGTGGGCCAGCATCAAATGCAGCCTGAGACATACCAAATAATTCAGTTAAAGCCTTTTCCTGCGCTGGAAATGGTTTAGTTGTTGTTGTTGTATCTGCTGGTGTACTGCTGCCGCCTTTGCTCATGTTATTCCTCGTACTCTTTAATTAATACTTGATATGCTAATTTAAATTCTGGGTATATTTTTGTCCAACCAACTCTTCCAGGAACGACTGTGGCTTCTGCCCCTTCAGCCTTTCCCCACTCTTCTAGGTTGTCCATAATCAGTTTAAAATCCTTTACTTGATTTGCATCTCTAGCTCCTGCAAACGGGATTTCTAAAATTGTTTTTTGTGGATACGTAACTATCCTTGTGGTGCATACAAAATCTACAGTGTCGCCAAATAAAACCCACAACTCTTGTTTTCTTTCTTTTAGAATTAAGTATAAATCGTTAATATCTATCCCACCCTCTGAATAGACTATTGCCTTATCAAGTAATGGCGCGCAAACATTCCAAACTTTATCAATTTGATCTGTTTCTAACTTTACTAAATTCTTTTGCATCTATCTCTCTTTATACTTTAGCTTGCGTAATTATCCAATTTGATCCATCTGAAAATATTGTTATTGCCTCAAACTTTCTATTAATGGTAAAGGTCTGAGCGTCATCAATTAAAAAGCCAGAACCTGCATCCAATATAATTCTATTAGACCCAAAAGTAGTGTCGTCTGAAATAAACTGAATAGTTCTAAATGACTGATCAACTGGAGAAGGTAGGTTCAATGTCCATGACCCTCCGCCAGTATTACTAAGCAGAACAAAGTCATTGCTTTGAGTGTAATTAACAACAGCTCCACCAGCCTCTGTAACAGTAAAAGGCTCCATATCCTCACTAGCAAAATGTATCCACCCAAGAATACCATCTACGTCTGGGTTCACATAGTCGTAGCGGTAAAGACCTCTAGTCGTATGGTTGCTAAAATCAGTAGTAGTTCCATCGGAATACATAACCATTCCAATCTTAGGGTTTGCCACTGGTGACGCTTGAGGAATAAAGGTTAACAACGTCTTCATGTCATCAATCCTTTGGTTAAGCCTTCTTAGCTCATCCTCAATAACTGGTCGGTTGTACTCCGCTGGAAGATTAGCCATTATCGCTCACCTTCCATTCGACCTTGAATCACTAGGTTAGTAATTGTCCAGTTATCAGCAGAGCCATTAGTTTCGATCTTAATGGTAATGTATCGACCAGCAGCTCTAATTGGAAAACTCTTAAATGTGTCGTCAATAATAAAGCTATCTTTTTGTAAGAATGTTGGAGTGGCATCAATAGTGCTTGAGAATCCAACAGAAAGTGTTGGGTTTCCAGCTCCCTCTTTACCTACTCGAATGGCTGATATTTCTTTAATACGATCTGCATCATTAAGATCGTGAGCTTTAGTGATTGCAAATACGCTGGCATTAGCTAATGTCGGAACATTGCCTTCTCTATAAAAGTTACCAATAGAATCTGCCGATAAAGCTGTATGAAATATACCTCTATCTAAATAGCAAGATATAGTCTGGTCTCGCATTCCCCACTGACCAGTCTTGTAGTTGTAATATATTTCTTTAGTTATACTTGATTCATTTAAAGGGACAGCCCAAACAACTTCATTTTCTTTTGAGTTATCAAAGCCGTATACCTGAGCAAGCTCATTATCAGCCGCATTATCCCTAAAGAATTGATTCATACCGCTTTCACGGCCAATCATTTTCACAGAAGATCCATCGGTAACAAAAAATCCATCTCTGCTTAATCCGTAGTTTTGACGACCAACAGAAATAACTGAGTTAGGAGACACTGCTCCAACGCTACCCTCTAACGCTACTTGATAACCAAAGATGTTAGGCAAGCCAACATAATTAACTACAAACATCTGAGTTTCTGTGTAAACCGCTAAGCCAGTACCTAATTGGCATACACAACGTATGGGAGTCTCTGCTTCACGAATTAACAAGCTACCAGCGGTGTTTGTTGCTAGTGCACCCCAAACGTCTAGGCTATCTGCGCTACACCATGCAAAGCTTGTACTGTAGTCTACAGCGCCCTTAGTGTAGTTAAACGCAAGCATGTGCGGGCCTTGACGGTGGAAGCACTCTAGCGAATCAAAGTCGATGTCAGGGACGGTTAAGGTTGCAGTTGCTGGAGTTGTACCGCCAGAGAATGTAACCACATCTCCATTTGCGTAACCAGAACCAAAGTTTGTTATTTTAAAATCAACAATTGCAGTTGCATTAACTTTTGTTACTGTAGCAGTTAATCCACTACCACCACCAGAAGATACAGTTGTGGTCAGGGTGTCACCTACATTGTAATTAGTCCCGCCTGTATTTGTTGATAGGATTGTTGCGCCGCTGACTTGATCGTTGTGGAATGTATTAAAGTTTACGTTGTTCTTTTTAATTACCGGTTTGCTTGATCCTTTTGCACCAACAACAAACGAGCCAAAGGTTTCAAAATCCCACTGGTCTGATTCGTTTACAGCTTCATCCCAAGTTGTTTGCGAAGCGTCCCAATTGGTTTCACCTAGCAATACTGTGGCTCCAGCAGCGCTGTAAGTTTCATCGCCCGATGCAAAGCCAATTACACTAATTGTATATTCGTCTACTGGGAATGATCCTGTTGGATAGTTAGCTACTTGAATCCCGTTTGGATCTACAGTGCTAAAACCTAATCCTTGAGCGGTAAAGGTAATACCAGGAATTAACCCATGAGGAGTTGTTGTTCTTATTGTTAAAGTACCTTGTGACCTGCTTGCTGAAGCTATAGATATTGTTTGACCTACATCCCACTCTGTTCCTTGCGATGTGCGAAGAAGGTTATATCCAGTGCCTACAGTGTTAAAGGATGAGGATAATGCTGGAGTAGCTAAAGGATCAGATAGTACATACGAATATATATTTCTAAGATCACCTATGTACGCAACCTTTGTACCAAACTCTCTTGTCGCTGTAATTCCTCGTACTGGAGTGTTAGAGCTTTGTGGGGCTATCTTGTAATCATGTACAAGTTCTCGACCAGCCTTTCTTCGCATACCAAACTCAGTATACTGTACACCGTTTACAGTTTCCCAAAATGGAATCTGTCTATCAAATCGTTCTGGGTATACGCCAGTCTTTAGAAGATCAGAAGCATCTATCTTAAAACCACCGCCTTTATCAGTTTCAAATGGCATTGACTAATCCTATGGAGTGACTACACGTTTCCAGATATAAGTGGTTATGTATGGCTGCAAGTTGTTGTGTGGTGCATCGCCAGTTACATCATTATCTGTTCCGCTACCGTTTCCAACTCTCGCATCAATCATATTTGAACTTGGAGCGTGAGTAGGATTTTGGTAAGCATCACTGACCGGACGAGCTATAATATATCTATTATCATCGCCACCTCTGGAGAAATGATAAGCAGAACTAAATCTAGAATCGCCACTTATATAGTTTTGATTTGATTGGCTTGAGATTACAAACTGATGATGCCTATGCTGCGCCATTTCTTCGGCAGTAAGGTTATGAACAGTCTCACCAGCTTCAAACTGAGACGTGTGAAAGGCTTCGTTTGAGACGCGAATATCTGTTCCCGTTAAATTAGCAGCAGTGCCAGCCCCAGGAGCATCATAAGTAATTACAGACAAACCATTAACCGTAGCTGCTGAAGTTACTTCAAATGTTCCGTTTGCAGAAGCATTATCAAAGCCAGTAACTACAACATTGTTTGTTCTTGACAGGGTATCTTTGTAATTAAAATTGATTGTTACAACATCACTAGCCGCACTAGCAGATGCAACCCCCTCGCCAGCGTCAACACCTACAATGGTACGACCTGCCGCATATGCTTCCCAAGTACCAAACGTAATCCCGCTAAAGAAGTAATCAGCATCGCCTGGGTTTGCAGAGTTAGTAGTTGTTAATAGCCCGCCTACTGGATATAAACCACCAAGCATAGCCTCAAACAATTTATTTTGAGACGAGAATGGAGAAGGAAGATTTAAAACCAACCAATAATCATTTCCCGAGTGATATACAAACTCGTAATAACCGCCAGCAACAAGATCGCCAATAGCTAAGTCTGTGTTATCACTTTTCTTTATTGGTACATTGCTAGTACTATTTACATTAAGTGTTGGGGTCTCGCTTGTTGTTGTGGTTGCAATTTGAATTAAAACTCTAACACCGTCAACTAAAGAAAATGTTGGGACATTTCCAAACTGAGCAGATATTTCATTTGTTCCGGTAGACTCTACCTTGTCAGTATTTGCGCGTAATAATCTGTTAATTTCATCGGCAGCAAATCCAAAGTTATCTCTAACGCTAGAAGTTGTGGCCGTACCTGCTGTTGGATTAGTTCTTACTATTTGTGAAGTCATTAGACTAACGGGCCTCCATTGGCTGCTATACTTTCGTCTTTAATTCTACCTAGTCCTAAATTACCAGAGTCTTTGCGGTTAATATCTTGTATTGCATCAAGAAACTTTTGCTGAAAAAATGTAACCCTTGCATCATCTTTTAAGTAAATATATGCAAACATTAAAGATCCCATTAAAATTGCTTCTGGGTAAGTTAATGTTTCTTTATCTGCTCTTATACTTGCATTTAAAACAGTATCTGATGGTGCGGCAGGCGCACCAAGACCAACAAAATACTCTAAAATTCCTGAAGTATTTACAGCTTCTGGAAAACTTAAATAATAATAAGTGTTAGATTCTAAACGCGAGATTAGAACAATGTCCCAAACTCCATTAGGGTTTACTTCGCTATAGTTTGTTATACCTTTAATTTGTATTCTATCGCCAACAGTAGTAGTAGTATCAGATGGTAAATTTTGCACGTTAAGAACTATAGCTGGAGTTACAGTGTTATTAATTAGCAAGTTGTTTTTTGAATACATCTGAAGAATATTTGTCTGTGGAGACTCTAATGCGCTTTGATCTTCGTATACAGAAAAGGTATTTCTTATTCTATCGTTTGCTCCATCATCATACTGTATGGAAAACGAATCTCCGGAAGATGGATTTGGCCCAATGTATATGTCTTCTCCAGAAACGGCATAAACTGTTGAGACTCCACTCGTTGATGATATGTTTCTGTATTCACTATAAGATACTGGAGATAAAGCTCTTCCGTTTGAGTCTGTGATTGACACTATAGAGTAAGCTCTTAATGGAGATTTAATGCTTTTTGCAATAGCGTCCGAATTTGACACAATGTACTGTAAAACTGTATCTTGGATTTTTCCAGTTAATTTTCTTTGCATTTCATTAACAGCTAAATCTACAAAGCTTGGAATCTGTGAAGACAGATCAGATCTATTTAACCAGTCCGCTATTCTATTGAATAAATCATTTGAGTTTGTTACAGACATTACAGTCTCGCTGTTGTGGTTTTCATGTATGGGTAGTGTGTTTCAATGAGCTTGAAGAAATACTTCCAATCCATATCGGTATCGTTAAGTATATCGATTCCATGCTCTTGTTTGATTCTCATTGCATCAGTCATAGATAAATCTAAAACTTGATGGTAATTCTGTTTAGGATCGTATTTAACCCAATCGCTAGTAGCGTTTCTTGCGTTCTTGTTATCTTCTAATAACTGAGTAATGTCTTGACTAAAGTTCTGAACAATCTGTCCGTCTGAGGTGTAAACATTATCCTCTTGGACTCCATTACTAACAGTGCTATCTATCTTGTGATCCATGACTCTCTCACTTCTTAGTTTTTTTCTTCTTACTCTTCTTTGGTGGTCGTCCTACTTTAGTTCCGTATGTTCCTTTACCTGCTGGCATAATCTTCTCCAATAGTTAGATACAGGAAAAGGGAGCCGAAGCTCCCCCACCTTAGTTACTTAAACATTAAGCAATGTTGTAGTAAGCAGCGTTAGCTTCTTCAGAACGCGCTTCCAAAGTGTAGTAACACTCTAAAAGTTTTTGTTCAGCAGAAGTTTGAGTAGCGATGTCAGTAGTATGAATCTTCTTACCACCAGCAAAAGCCAAGCCCCAAGTGCTATAGTCAACAACGTACAAAGTTTTAGCAGGCATATGCTTGTTAGGAACAACAGCAATAGGGCCAAACTGAGAAACGTAAACAGCTACGCGAGAAATGATGTTACCGCCGTTTGTAGAGTTGCCGTCCAAGTTTGAATCAACATTGTTAGCCATACCATTTAAAGTGTTACGCAATGAAGCTACAGTACCGGCAGAGGCCATAATCTTAGCGCTGTTAATGTCGCCAGAGTTATCCCAAACACCGTCAAGAAGATCGTCCATTTTACCTTGGTCGATAGCAGTATTTGCACCAGCAATAGTTGGGACAGTAGAACCGTCACCTACACCAGCAGCATTACCTGGGTTATCAGTACCACCGTTAGCTTCTTGGTTAGTTACAAGGTAAGAACCAAATGCGCCAGAAACACCAGCAGCACCAGCAGTGCCTTGAGATTTAGTAGCAGGAGCGCCGTAGCAACCTAGAGTCTGCTTTTCAACGTCCATTTGCAACTCTTTACCAAGCTTCATCAACTGGTAAGCCATTTCTTTGCCAGGAACACCAGCACGATCCATGAACTCAGCTTTCTTAGTAACAGTTACAGTTTTATCTGCAATTTGGATAAAGTTACCAAGACGAACACGAGTTGTTCCAGCAACACCTGTAACTGGTGCTGTAGCTGCTTGAGCTTCAATAGCAGCGTTAGTATCAACAGCGTCTGCGTAAGTGTCAGTTAACCACTCATGAGTATCAGCAGTAGCGCGAGTTTGTGAGATACCAGAAGTGAAAGGAGTCATGAAAGGAGTAACATTAAAGATTACGTTACCTAAGTCTTCACGGATGTTTTTTACAGCGTCTAACGCTACTACTGAGGTTGATGCGATTGTAGCCATGTTAATTTACCTAATTATTTAAAAGAATCGAGAATTAAATCTACCGCAGAATCTCTTGAGAAAGAGCCATCACTTTGTGTGGCATTCTTAAACTTTTTAGATTGTGCAGCAGCCTGTTTTTGTGCTCGACTCGCTGACGCGCCTTTTCTTAGAACAGTCTTAGAAGCTTTTTTCTTAGGAGCCTTTTTAGTTGCTTCTACTTGCTTCTTAGTGCTACTAGCCATCGCAGCATCGTGCAACACTTTAAGTACAATGGCATCTGTGACAGTAGACAGCATTTCTGCGCTACCACCAATGCTTTCAAAGTACTCGGTCATAACTTCTACTTTCTGTGAAGCTACCTTTTGATCACTAAAGCTTGGCTCTAACTGAATTAATAACTCAGCTTGTTTAGCTGACTCAGCTTGCAAGTTCTGTAATCTTTGACCTTCGTATTGCTCATGTACTTGAGCAGCTACAGCATTGATCTCTTGTTCTTTTTGTTCGTAAAGAACTCGATTCTCTAATGCCTGTTCATAAGCGTAAGGATCTGATTGTTTTAAAGCTATTAACTCTTGAGTGGTGTGAGTGGGTTTTTGCCCGTAAACCATAGCTTGTGCATACTCTAACAGCTTTGCTGTTTCTTCAAGAGATGCTCCTCGCTCTGCCTCAAAAGTGTTTCGCTCTTCAGATAACGCCTGAGTCTTGCGTGTATAATCACCTTGCATCAAAACGCCGCTCTTAATCTTCTCAATGTCGTCAAGACCATTTTCAACAAGAAATTCGCGTGCATTGACTAGATATTCATATTCACCGTCTTCAAGCTCGATGTCACCAGAGAGTTCTTCTTCTCCGCCTTCATCACTATCTTCGGTTTCAACTTCTTCTAGTTGATCCAAGTTTTCGTCCACTTCTTCTTCAGAATATTCTTCTTCAGATTCCGCTTCAGCTACAGGTTCATTTTCAATTTCTCCTAAATCATCTTTAGGATTGATCATGCCCAAAATTGCTTCTAATCCAGCATCCTGCGTAATGGGTTCGTTACTAGAGAATTCCGAAGAGTTGTTCTCATTGTCTGACATTTGTATCTCCTCAAAGGGTCGGTTTCCCGTTGTCCTCAATTGTTAAGTAATAATCTTTGGTTTTTGTTCGTCTTTTAGTTTTAGGTATTGTTCAATTGTTGGGCAATTCCACAACTCATCAACAGCACCCTCTACGTCTTTCATTGTTAGCTTTGTAAAAGCCATTGTTCGCATCCAGTCAATTAACTCACCAGACACAATAAAATATTTTTTACTTTGCTCGCTTGGCGAGGCTTTCTCGTTGGTTTGCATACCACTCCATATTCTCTTTTAAAGCCTTAACTACTTTAACCTCTCTCCAGATATGCTCAACCTGATCAGGTCTTGATGCTCCAGAAAAAGCCCTGTACAAATTATCTTCCATTTCTTGAAAAATAAACTGTATTGCTTCGTCTTCTATAAGCCTTGCGGAGGCATTTGCCACCCGAATTCTTACATCTAGTTCTGCCTTATCACTAGGTAGACTAGTTACCAATCTTGACTGCTCTCTCACTGCGTGCCTCCAGATTTATTTCAGCCACTTTAAATTCGTTCTCATCTTCATGCTTCTTAACTTCAAGCATAAATTCTTGCTCTTTAAGCTCAAGCTCTGCTCTATCAAGCTCGACCTTAGCCTTTTCAATTTCAACCTGAGCCATAACAGCTTCCATCTGAACTTGCTGCGCTTGCATAGCCGCTTGCTGCTCTGGTGATGGGCCTTCTGGTTGACCAGTAAACTCTGGGCCTGGATCTGTAAAGTATCGCCCGTATGCTGCCTTATCATACAGCCTTACCATATCTTCTTGCAACTGTACAATCTGCTGCGGCATTACAGTAACGCCTAAGCCACCAGCCTGAACCATCATTTGCTGAGCTTGCATAGTTTGTTGCATATGGAACAACTGCTCAGTTTTAGAGCCATTACCAAGACCAACTAGAACTGTAACGTCTTTTCGAGCATTCCATGTGCGAGGATCAACCTCTACAAACTTATTGTTTAATCTAAAGATAGATTTGTCATCTGCGTGAGCAATCTCTAACTCATAGACACCCATAAAGACTTTACGCAAGAACTCACCGTACTCACGAGCAATTAAACGAATACGAGCTTGTCGCTTGGACAATACTTGGCTAACTGCACCCGCTGCTGTGTTGCCATTAAGAATATCTGGGTTAAGCGAGTTATCAGTAGACCCTACATCCTTTTCTAGCATTTGATCAGCCATACCCATCATATTGTTGGTATGAGCGCCAAACGAAGGCTGATTAGGGAATGAGATAGCATTAGGGTGCTTAACTAAATACGGAGCGCCAGGCTTACTGCTCATTACTGAGTCCAGGTCTACTTGTCCCTCTACGACCACAGGGCGACCGTTATTTAAGTTGTACTGATTATCTAACTGGTTACGCCAAAGCGTACTCTTCATCTTCTGGATGGGTGCTGCGGCATCCGCTGGACAAAGACCTGTAAGCTTGTGCGGCATACGGATAGGAGTCCAAGTTTCAAAAGGAATCTCATCAACTTCTTCAATATCTAATACTGTATTGCCGATCTTACAAACTTTAAGTAACTCATCAAATCCGTCTTCGTCACGGTCTACACGAATATAAACCTCATGTAAGTCGTAAGTGTTTGCAATTTGGTTCTCGTCACCATCGTAATCATCTGTATCAAAGTTACGAGCAATACGCTCAGGTGAGTCATATTCATTGTAGCCAGAAGAAGTTGACGCTTTGTCAATCTTAGACTCGCTAAAGCCCATCTCTAACAAGTCGCTTTTAGACTTTTGACTGCGCTGACGAACAAATCGAGCCTCTTTTACTGTAGTGGCGTTGCGATCAATACCAAACTCTTCAGGTGGAACAACTTCTACACGAGTAGAGCTTTTAGTTGTTGTGTGTAGCATTTTGCCAGAGTAATATATTGTCTGAGTAAGATCGTCTAAGTATTCCTCGAACTCAGTGATTTCCACTTCTGGATCAGCATCAAGTAGCATGAATGATTCTTCAGATATGTCATCAAAGTCGTGAGTGGTTGTAGAGTCTTCCATAGCTCGCCAGCGCTTAATAACACCTTGACGCTGTAGTAAACCATCGATAAGGCTATCCATAATATTGCTGAAGCCATCGTTTTGGCGATAAAATACATAGCGAATGTAGTCAGTAGCTTGCTGTGCTGCTTCAACATCCTCTTGACCTTCCGGTTCAAATCGTACAGTTTCATCATCAGCTACAAATAACTCCGCTATATCTGCTTTAATATTCTCAATGGTCTGGTAGACCTCTCGTGTAACAATACTTGAGTAGCCATCCCTTTCGTTGCCGTAAGACTCACCAAGATAGTAATCAAGTAAATCAGCACGAGTTTGCGCTGCATCGCTATCCATGTGATCAGAAACATTATCTTCATAGGAATTAATTGTACTCAGTAAATCTTTGTTTGTGATCATTATGTGACCCAGTTGTAATTGCTTTTAGATTCCTTAGTTTCCCAAGGGCGCTGTCTTTTTGATTTATCTTTACTTGGCTCTGCCCATCGCTGGCTTTGAAATGCGTATCTAGTTGCTGACATTAAATCATCTGCTTTATCAACGATTTTACCGTTCTCGCCAAAGTGATATGCGCCATACTCTTGTTGCCAATACTGGCAACTTTGAAATACTTTAAATAGCCCTTTCTCCATTGCTTGAGAAATAGCAGTAATGCCTGGAGCTATCTTTATGTCGCCTTTATTTTGCGACAAGTCTGGTGGATTGGTAAAGTGCTCAGGTAAGAAGTTTACACCTTCCTGCCTGTACTGCACTGCCATTGAATCACCACCGTCAAATGTTCTGTTACCATCGTGCGGCCAAGCTATAGGTGGTTGAACTGATCTAGCTCTAATCGCTATAGCGTGTTGCGTTGCTGTTTGACGAGACTCTCTGTACTCGTCTGTAATGTAAAAGCAGCCATTCTCTGGGTTTATTGCACCCCAAACAATAGCTGTAGGGTGATCAAACCCAAAATCTATGCCACAGATTCTATTCCAGTGAGCGGGTATTGTAAAATCTTCGACCACAAGTTTATCGAGAGTGTATGGGAATACCATACCTCTACCAAATACCGGCTGGCCTTTGGTTCTCATCTCCCGCTCATTAGGGAGGTACTGGGCTAGGATCTGCTCTTTTGCATCTTCATCTAAGTGAGGAGCCTCATCCCAGCCAGCTTGAACTAGAAACTGACCTTTCTTTCTATCATTCATAAACTGCTGAATAACAGGTGTCATACCGCTTTCAGGCGTGAACGTCATCATAACGAACCCACGCTTATCAAGTGTTCTTGTCAAGCACTGAGTATAGATGTTCTGTGCTGGCTGCTCATCTAGCCAGATCCAGTCAAGCGAAGAACCCATGAACTTCTCTTCACCCATCTCGTATGACTTAAACGAGATTACTGACTCGCCTATATGCACGCCAAAAGCATTGTGGAATTTAACTACAATACTTTCTACTGCATTAGGTATCTGCGGCTTTCTGACCACATCAACTATGCAGTCTCTAGGTATTGACCCAGAGCCACGCATTAATAGATTTACAGGATCACCTAGCAATTCTTTTTGCAAGATGTCCCGTGTGGTAACTGTACTAGCACCCGCTGCCCATGCGTTAATAGGCTTGGTAAATCGTTTACCTTTCCACCAGTCTGGGTACTTACCCGTTAAGTGACAAGCGGTAATTCTAGCTCCAGTATAAGTCTTACCGACCCTGTTGCCCGCCATTGCCAAGCACTGATTGTTCTCCTCTGTAGCATTAGACAGTAGTTCCTGCCAGCCATAGGGAGTCCATTGTCCTATTTGATTAAATAGAATCCTCTCTTCTTTCTCCTTCATTAATTGAAGGAGCTTCTCTTTTTCAGCTTTGTTTAAGTTGTTTGACATTAGCAGATGATTCAATCAGTTCCGATAGTTGTTCATCAAGTTCTGCATCAGAAAGGTCTGATACGGTTTGGTTAACATTTAGTTCTTTAGGCTTATCATGGCCTGTTCTGTGCAGAATATCTTGAGCCGCTTTTAAACGTA
>Ga0209092_10001180_pt1 | contig 26118 bp, 24 predicted proteins | sample FraStrMetagenome_FD_187446 | JGI IMG/M metagenome (GOLD analysis project Ga0209092, IMG submission 187446) | Marine eukaryotic phytoplankton communities from Arctic Ocean - Fram Strait ARC3M Metagenome (SPAdes) (version 2) | ecosystem: Environmental > Aquatic > Marine > Oceanic | place: Fram... | reverse complement strand
TATACTCATTAACTGATAGTCGTGAGCCCTTCTCTTTCCAGAGTTTGTCAAAATAAGTTATTAGAGCTGTCAGCAAGTCAAGACTAATAACAACTAATAAACCTACTAATGGATAAATCACTGATTCGATTTGTGCTAGTATGGGGACTGGTAAAAAATATAATAGCTTTTTCCAGCTAAAATCTGCGAACAATATACTACTAAAACTTTTCATACTGCAAATTTAGTAAATTAATATTTAAATTAAAAGCTTTTTTTAATTTATTTAATAGTTTTCGAATTGCAGAGGGATGCTTTTTTAATCTTCATTCGCCAAGTATATCTTTTATTTACGTACTCAAAGTTACCTTCAGTACTTCCTAAATGTAATTCCACCCATCTGTTTATTAGAGGTACATAGTTTGCAAAGGAGTATCTCCAATACAAAGTACCACTACATGAAAACCAAATAAATGCATTACCAAAGATACTATAGGGACTTAAAGCAATACACTCACCTTGGTTATCAGTGTATTCCCCATCTGTAAACCACTTGAGCTCACAGAATTCCCTCCAATCAGGATAGCTAGTAGACCCTATCATTTTTACTAAAGTCTCTTCTCCGTCTTTGGGTTTAAACAATCTATGTTGATTCCAGGCAGGGTTTCTAATTGCTGCCCACTTATAAGATACTATGAATAGTTGCCACCCATTTAATGCATTCACATCAATATTGTTTGTAACTTTCCACCAAGCATCTCCATAATCATCACCATTTCTAAAAAACTCCTCGTCATCTAAATACATCCACAAAGGAGTACTTAAAATTCTTAAGGTCTTATTAGTTCCGTAATAAGCCATTCTTAATTTATATCTAAATATATATGCAAGAGGATATATTAAAAGAGCAGTAATGCTTATAACTAGTGCTAACACCATAAAAAATATCCATCTAAGTATTGCTAATGCTTTTTCCATCTTTGATTATTAAAGGGGCCCCCTATAAGAGCCCCATATTAAATTATGCTATCGGCACTATCTGATAAGTAAACAGTACAACAATTGTTCCATCTCCAGCATTACTAGAATTATTTCCTTTTAATATTGCTCCAGTTCCCATAGAGAGTTCTGCTGCTGTGTCAAAAGGTAACACTTCAAATTTTGCTACAGTACCACCTATTACATTTGCTGGTATATTAGCTAAAGGTGTTGATCCTGGAGTATCCATTTTTAATGATACAGAATTAGCTGTAAATGGATTGCTTCCTGGGTTATACTTAAACACCATACTTATTGGTATAATTGCTTGCCCTATACTAGGTGCTGCAACCAATGTTACAGGTGAAGTACCTAAACTAATAATCTCAGATGATGAGATAGTTCTAATTAAAGTTGTGTAAGCTGTATTACCTACATCACTACTATTAGCTTTATTTGATAACTCAGTATTAACATAAGTTGTATCTGCTTTAAGAGCTAAGTCTGCAGTATCTGCTTTAGCTGCCAGAGCAGTGTTAACTGAAGTTGTGTCAGCCTTGTCAGCTAATTCAGTATCAACATAAGTCTTCTCAGCTTTAAGAGCTAGAGCAGTATTGACAGTTGTTGTGTCAGCTTTGTCACTTAGTTGATTGTCAACATAAGTTAAGTCAGCTTTTCCTGTCACTGTGTTAAGATCAGCTTTTAATGCTAATTGAGATGTCACAGTACTACTGTCAGCTTTATCTCCTAATTCTGTATTAACATAAGTTACATCAGCTTTGTCATTTAATAAACCATCAATGTAAGTTACATCTGCTTTATTTGCTACAGCTGTATCTACATACAACTCATCTGCTTTAGCATCTAATGCTGTCTGTGTTGCTGTTGCATCTGCTTTACTAGCAACTGCTGTATCTACATAACTAGTCTCTGCCTTAGTAGAAACTGATGTGTCTACATAAGAAACATCTGCTTTGGTTGATACTGAAGTATCTACATAAGTAATGTCAGCTTTGTCAGCTACAGCATTATTTACGTAACTTTCTGTTACTCCAGCTGCACCATCTTTCTTTAAGTCTGTGTCTTCTAAGTATGCAACAATGTTATCCATGTAAAATTGGAAACCTGAACTAGCACTTGATACATTAAATGATACTCTATCTATATCAGTATTTAAAGATACTGTATTTAAAGGTACTGTTACTCTTTGCCAGTCAGTACTTCCAGCATCTAAACCATAAGAACCATTTATAATGTGAATCTTAGCTCTGTTAGCTACCCCATCATAAAGTTGCATAATAATTCTGTTAATATCTTTACTATTTAACTTTATGTAGAAACTAATTGCTTCTAAGACTTTACCATCTATAGCATCTAAAGCTCCTGGAGTCAAAGATATAAAACCATTTGAAGCTCCTCCTTTAACAACATGTTTAAAAGAATATGTGCCTAGCTGAGCCTCAGTGCTCGATAAACTAGATCCTGTGTTAGGAATACTAGATACCCACTCTTGTCCTGCAGGTGCATTACTACCTTCATTAAATAACTGTACTTCAGAGAAAGTGTCATCCAGCACTATTGCAGCAGGGTCCACTAATATTTCTTTTATTGGAAATATAACTGATTCATCTACATTTGGTGCTTCTGGATTAGCTGACGCAGTCCCAGTCACTTTTGTCGCATCTCCAAATCTGTCAACACCTATAATATCTATTCTAGATAAAGTAGGGTCTGCCATGTTTAAAGAAATTGTTTGATTAGGTTCTCCAGTATACCACACTCCATCAATAGGAAAGGATAAAGGATCAACTCTAAAGTCTAAATCTTGTAAGTATGTTACACTAACATTTAGTAAGTTTGAATCTACAATGTCAGGGTTACTTAGATCTGCTCTGGTAATAAACTTTAATAAGTCTCCAGAAGGATCTATTTCTCCTTCTCCATTGTTAATTAATTCAGATGTGTATTCAATCTTGTTTGGATCATCTGATAACACTGTAGGTTTACTTGTTGACTGACTAAGTAATTGTAAGTTAACACTATCTATATAATACCCTAAAGCATTTCCAGATGGTGCCCCATTATTTGGGCTAATAGTTAATGTGTCAATAGAACCTGTAACAAAATTAACTCTACCTAAATCTAAAGTAATCTTTTGCCATCCTGTATTAGATGGGTCAAACCCATTTTCATTTCTCTTGATAGTTAGTTCTGTTACTGTGTTAGGTGGTGGTGGAGCAGGAACTGCTGCACGAGAATCTTCTGGTTTTGGACTTACAGACTTTGTTTGTGTAGCTACAGAAGTCTGATCAAAAGTAACATAAAGCTTACCTTTCACAGTATAGTCCTCTTTTAATTTTATATAAAAAGATAAGTTGTTTAATCTAGCTGTAGGTATAGATTGATTATTTGTAAACTTAGCTCTAGCATTAGATGTTTGAGATCCATTTAAACTCCAAAGACCATTATAAGTATTTACTTGCCCTGGTACAATTGTTTGCCCTGGTCCTCTAGTTGGTACATCAGCAGTAAAATCCCATTCATTAGGTGTTCCTAAATTTTCATCCCAAACTGTTACATCTTCAAAACCATCTGGTTCAGTTTCTCCAGCTCTAACTAATACAAAGTTAAGTGGGTATTCATCATAATTAGGAACTGGCTGTACAGGGTTTTCTGAAGCTTCTCCTTTTACTGCGTATATAGTAAGGGTAGTTGAATTTGCAACAATTAAATCAACTCTATCAAGTAGATTGTCAGCTGCTTCTAAAGTAACTGTAGTTACATTAGGTTGCAATATATTATACCATTCTCCTTGTATAGGAAAACTTTTTGCTGTGCAACGAAAATCTAAATTTCCTTGCCATTCAGATGTTACAACAATTCTTCGTTCATTTCTGTTATATAATTCTGTAAAGTTATCTTCTGCTTTTACAAAAGCATCACGAACAAAATCTCCATCTTGTCCATTAGGCGTACCTGTATTAATATTTTGTTGTGCCATTATGTTGTTATTTGTAGTTCACTTATTCTGTAATCTGTTGTACTGATCTTGATAACAGAATTACTAGTTTTAAAGTCAATGGTATTTCCATCATTAACATCAGAACTTTCTTGAAGCTCTTTCCAGTAATTACAGATATCAGGACAAGCATATTTGACCTGTACTAATAAGTTTTCTAGGGTTTGTATTTTTGCTGAATACTCTAAATTACCTGCATTGACTTGAACATTGCAGTAGTCTAATTGTTTAAGAATTACATTAAACAATGCTATCATCTCAGTACTAACATCACCTCCAAGAATCATCCTCCTGTCCAGTTGTTGCTTAGTACTCCCTATAAGTATGTTTACGTTATTTGCTGTCATTATGTAGTAACAGGTTTTCCTGCTACAACTTTAACACCAAAGCCTTCATAATATAAAGAAGGGTTGTAATCAGGGCAGTTAGTACATATCTCACAAAGGTCCTCTAATACCTTTTGTATTTGAATAGCTTCTTCTACAAGACCAAACAACAATGCTGTTTTAAGTGTATCTAATAAAGTGCTTGCTTGTAAAAGAACATTTCTGTTCCCACAATCATCGTCTTGTATTGCACACCCTTTAACTACACATTCAAGTGCTCTTGCAAGGATACATTCATTGTAAGGGATAAAATTTGCAACTGTACCAGAAACTGGTGTTTCAGTATCATTAGTAGGTACAAATTCAAATGCCCATACACCACTAATATAATTAACACCTAAATCTTCTGCTCTAATTGTAAAGTTTTCTAGAGAGGTATTACCTGATAGTCGACTAGATACATCAATCTTTTTTGCATCATCTTTATATGTTTCGGAGTTCCATGCATACATTGCCTGTACACCATTGCCATCATTAGTAGCAACTTCGCCCAAGACAACATCAGCATCTCCATCTATTTTTAAGTATTTAATAATCATTATTGTAAAGGTATATTTAAGTTAACTTTTGCTGTCTTAAACTGGTCTTGTATTTGTAAGTCTCCAGTTGTTACAAGTACAGCAAGGTCCACAATTTCTCTATGTGTTCCTTCTGGTAATATACAATCCTCACTACCTGTCAGAGAAATTCCTGAAGGTAAGTTATATCCTCCTGCTCTAAAATCTTCAGCATTGTGAATATAATTTAATTTTTTAATATAGTCCATAACTACAGTTACATTTTCAAATGTCCCATCTGTATGAAGCTTTAATCCATCCTTTGTAAAAAGTCCATTAACTTCTCTCCATTCAAAAGAAGAGTTGTCAAATGGGCTTGATTCAAACTCATCATCATGTTGTCTAATCTTAATAGTACCTGGAAAATCTTTGCAGATGCCTTTTTTCATCAAAGACTTAGCACCTAAAAAGTACCAATAGTCAGCTGGTAATGATACCAGATCATTGTTTATAGGAGCTGTATGTTCACATACTAACTCTCTAATATCATCTATTGTTCTTTGAGAGGTTTCAAAACCTAGGAGATTATTACTCCTAGGCTTTGCTACCATCTTTACAAAAAGTTCCTGTGCTTCATTAAGTTTCCAATCAATTTCAGGGATCCTAAGATTCCTGTATTGCTGGCTGTCCAATTTATTTAACTTCTGTTTGAAGTCATAATGCATGTCTTTAATAGTCACAGTTTTCCTTTTTTATTAATTATGCTCCAGTAACTACGTCAAGTAGAGCTTTAAGTGCATTAAATACTCCTGAGTTATCAGTTGCTAATAATACTCCAAAGTTTCTCTTGTCTCCGTCATTTCTGTTTACTTTATCAGTAGAGAATTCAAAGTTACAAACATTGTAATTTGAACTATTCTCGAATTGGTAAACTAAATCATCTTGAGCAATACCATCAGATAACTGTGGGTAAAAGTTCAAGTTAGTGTATAATGACATGCACTCAAATTCCTCAGCTCTCAAGTCAGCACCAGCTCCTACTTCGTAAGCAATTTCTTGCGTCTCTGTAAAAGCAATAGATGGACCTGCATCTCCGTTTAATTTAACTGCTGGTGTAATACGTACTCCTCTTGGGAATATGTAGTTGATGTCAAGATCTTTGTAGTTACGTGCTGCAGCTGGCTTACCTTCAATAATTAAAGTAAAAGTAGCTGTGTCAGTAGACTCATCTCCATCAGTGTTAACAGCTTTGTTTGCTGCTATTGAAGCATCAATTGCTGCTAAATCTACAAGTTCTGCTCCACCTGTTACTTTAACTTTCGCTAAATAGAATGGTGATTCAGACTCGTTGATTTGCTTGTATAGCTCACGAGTAATTAACTGGTTTGCATATACTGGGTTTCCTGTTACCTCACATGCAGCTGTCAACTCATTTGGAGCTGATACTACAGATGAATCTGCATTTACCCATGATAAACCACGCTCACGCATTAAAGATTCCTCATCAAGGTTGATCTTTAAAGTTGCAGTTGTAATTGCATCACATTCAGAGCTAGCTACAACACCTTCCCAGATGTTTACTTGTGCAGCTAAATAAGGCTGAGCCACTTGGTTAGCAATACTTGATTTACTAATTGTATCAAAACTGTAATAAACTTTTCCATCTAATTTAGAAACAAATCTAAATTTTGCTGGTAAGTCAGCGAATACAGCATTTGCTGCTAAACTCGTTGGTGACCCTTCTGCAAATACTCCGAACTCTCCATCTGCTAATGCATCTAGTGATTTAGAATCTGCAATTGCTTTTACGTTGAAAAGCTGCTTATTGTCTGCTAATGTATTTTTCATAATTTTTAAATTTTAGATTTTATACTTAATAAAACCTCTTGGTTATCTGGAGAACTCAGAGTTTTTCTGACATCCTCCTCACTGAAACCTAAATTGGTCTCAAAATAGAAAATTCCGTTCTTAGTACGTTTAAGTACATTCTTTTGTATTGCTGACTTAATATCAGCTGACAGTGCAATTTCTTGATTATCCTGATCCAATAACATTGTCAACTCCAAAGATAACTCTTTTTTATTGAATATGTCCTCAAATCTTACAGTTAAATAATCTTCATCTTTGTTATCCGTATTCTCATTGAGAATAATTAAGATAATTTGTCTCTTTCTAGTCAAAGAAAGATTAGAAACTTTCTTAATCAATGAATCTCTTTTCTGTAATTTTGTTGCTTTAATCTTGTTTGCTGCACTCTCATCATAAATATAGTGTGTTGCTTCTGGCTTGCTTCCTGTGTTCATCTCATCCTCGGATCTATAAATATAATTATTTACAAGTAAGTATTTATATTTTATAAAGTCGATTTGATTTTTACCAGGATACAAGAAGATTGGACTATTGCTTAATTCTACCTTTACTATTTGACTTTCCCAGAATTCATGCGCCACACCTTTTCTGTATGTATCTACTATATCGTAAGGAAATCCTCCTTCTTTTAAGTAATCAACATCCTCCCCACTTAACCCTGTTGTGTATTTCAACGTAACAGGGTTAACAAAAGGAGCTAAGATGTGAGCCTGTGAAAAGTATTCTAAGTTTTCGGAAAAACTTTTAATACCATTTCTACCTGGTATAGGTCTGATTTCTATTTTTAAATCTTTATCTACCATGCTCAATTTTTATTTATTATTCATTTACAGTTTTAACTAATTCACCAGTTACAGTTGAGTCAGTAATCTGAACACCAATTGAATCTGAAATGTGAACTTCGTAATAGTCACCTGAGTGAGTAGCTCTGTCACCAGTAGAAACTCCACCAGGTCCAACTCTACCTAAAATACGTGTACTTCCATAAACTTTGTTTTTTCTTACTAGACAGATATTGTCTTTAGCAAGGCTGTCTCCAGAACCTCCAGTAACATCTAAGATAGTTACACGCTGAGATTGTAAAGGTACACCTGTTAAAGGATCAATATCACGGTGAATAGACTTGTCATCATTCATCGCATTATGTACTAATTTGAAAGATCCACCTGTTGGTAAATCATAAGTTACAAACTGGTAACCTGTACGTAAAGAGTTGTTAGACATTCCTTCAGCACCTCTAATGAAAGTAGAACTTTCTCTAATGATAGCTTTTGAACCTGTCCAAGTATCTAATGCCTTAGCATACTCTTTCATACCATAGTGTCCAGAAAGACCCATAACTTCTCCTAAATCACCTGGATTTATTCTAGAGTACACAATTCTATCGAAGAATGCCTCAATTAATTCAGCAGACATTGTAGTATAACGTTCTACATTTCCACCAAATCCAATTTGCTGTTCCATACCAGCACCTGGGTTGATTGGGTATCCAGAATCTGGATCAATCAAAGGCTGATCACCTAAACGAGAATATAAAGCAAATGTAGACATTTCCTTATTCATTGCTTGGTAATAATCAGCTTCTTGCTTATCCATCCATGACTTGTGTACTCCACCTTCATCATCTTGGAAAGCAATTTCTACTACAGCTTGTGCAGCAAAATCTGTAACTTTGTATTCTTTACGAAGTTTTACTAATGAGTTTTTGTACTCTACATTAGTGTAGTTCTCAGTGTGAGATCCACTCTCTGCAGCTTCACCTCTCATTGTAAACATTCTAGTCCACTTTGTTCCAGGCTTTAAATACTTAGGGTTAATGAAATGCTCAGCACCTTCAGTATAAGTTTTTAAGGTATACACATATCCACGAGCTCCCTCTTTAACTTTGTTTGTTACAGTCACAACTTGAGACTTGTCAGAAGAACCAGGTCCTATTGACTCTCCAATTGCAAATAAATCTACGTCTACCAATACTTTGATATCACTACGATATTTACCTGGAGTTGAACCAGCAGTTCTGTTTTCAATGATAGTCATAGGACGGAATCCTTTAACTTTCATTTTCCATGACCAGTTTAAGTCATCGATGTACTTTGTTTTTCCCATCCCAAAGATTCCTTCTAATACGTTACCAGAAGATAAGTTTAGGCTGTTAGTTTTTGAAGCGAAGATTGCTCTTGTTGGTGCTTCAAATACTGTTGGTTTGATAGCTAATTGGTTGCTCCAATGATTTAAGTCTGTCATTCTAGTAGAATTAAACTTAGCTTGTCTTACCTGCAATTTGTTAATTTTCGTTGCCATAAAAATAAATTTTTAAATTTTTAATTAAAATAGGATGCTAAAGGTTTCTTTGTCTTCTTTGAACCTGCTCCTGATATAACACTCTTTTTATTTCGCCTAACATTATTTCTTACCTTCTCTGTTACCTTTGATTCTGTCTGTTGTTTGATCTCTTCAAAACTTAGAACTCCATCCTCATTGGCAGCTTGTAATAGTTTAGCTATTTGAACAGAGCCTGTAGGGCTATTTAAAACTCTCATTAAATCTCTTTGCATACCTGTTACTTGACTTCCATTTTCTAACTTAATAGTTCTGTCAGACATGTAATTAGGTAATTGTTTTCTGTCTTGTCTTGTTACAGAGAAACCAGAAACTTCTTCAGTCTCTTGTAAAAAACTAGTTACTTTGTTTTTTAATTCTCTGCGCTGCTGTTTTGCAGCTTTAGCAGCATTTTGATTTGATTGTAAAACACGAGCTTGTTCAGCTGATTTTGCAGTCTTCCACTTTTTAAAATGTGTACCTGCAATACCTTCTAATCTCTTAGAGTCTTTCAAAAAATCAATCTGTGCTTCAATGTACTCTTTGTCATAGCCTTCTTCAGCTAATCCATTTCTAACTACCATTTCTTGGTTTGATTCATCTGTAAGATCTAAACCTTCTGATATCCCTGTACTTTTCTGTACAGCTACAGTGTCTAAGAACTCATTAATGTCCCCACCTTTTAAAACAAACTTGTTCATCTGTTTTACAACATCTGGTACGTCAGCAAATAACTCTTCTAGTTTCTCTTCAAATAAGTTGTCAAAAGAATCTTCAATTAACTCTGCAGCTTTCTGCTCTGTTAACTCTTCGCCTTCCTCTAACTCATACCCAAGATAACCTTTTTCCTTAAGCAGTGTTAAGGCAGAAATACTTTCTCCTGTTAGATTAGGTACTTCAGAAATCTCTTCATTGCTCTCTTCCTCTGGAGCTTCACTCTCTTCAGCAGCTTCAGCTTCCTCAAAGAGGCTTGCTTCTTGCTCCACTTCAGGAGAGTCTTCCTTTCCCTTACTATCAACTTCAGGGACAGGGTCTGATGCAGGCTCAGTAGGTGTTACAACTGTGTCTGTAGTCGTTTCTTCTTCAGAGAAGAAATCCATATCAGATGATGTATCATCTAGAAATCCTGCAAAATCATTATCTAAATTTTGTTGCATAGTGCAAATATAAACTAAATATTAATAATAATTAAGAAAAAACTTAATTATTTTTAATTTATGCCTAATGGCTATTATTTATTAGTGGGTTTACTTTTATTAACTTTGAGCTTTTCTAATTCCATTTTGTCTTTATGTTCTACTTTAGATTGCTCAAATTTTTCTCTCTCTAACTGTTCTTTACTTCTTGCAATTTCTGCATTAACTCCATCTCTTGCAATTTCTAAGAAATCATTCTCTCCATCTTGATCAGCATCAGCATCAGGATTAAAAGACATACCTGTTAAAGCAGCCTGGGAGATAACTGTTTTTCTTCTTTCTTCTTCTTTAAGTACAACAATCTCTTTCTCATTTTCATGCTTCTGCTGTTCTCCTTGTTGTTGTAGCTTCTCTAATTCTTGAGCTCTCTTACCTTGTGCTTCTTGTTCTTGTGCTATTTCTGCTTTTCTTTCTTTCTCAGCTACTTTAAGAGTTGCTTCAGCTTCTACTATACCTTCTTGTCTAATTACTGATAATACATCAGATAACTCAGCTTTCTGGTTTTGCATAGCAGCATGTGCTAATTGTTTTATAGTCTCTACAGCTTCACTAGCTCTAGTTGAGTTTGCAACAAATAATCCAATTGTAGAATTTTGTAATAATGCTACATCTACTTCTAGGATTTTTACAGATAAATCATCTAGTACATAAGAAAGCTTTACAGCATTCTTACCACTATATGCAACCTTGGCTGTCTCTATTAAAGCAGTCAATACATTTTTCTTGAAGGTATTGTGCAAATCAAAGAAAGGTTCTAATATATTTGATGTCTGGATTAAGTTCTGTCTATTATTACCTACAGAATCATAAGGGTTAGTTTGTCCCTCTACTGCTTCTGTAATTCCTACAGATGCTCCAGCTTGTCTTTTTAGGTACTCAGCAAACTCTATATACTTTCCTATATCAGATGCAAGAGATAAATCTATAGTCTTAGCCATAGTATTTACATCATTATATCCTGAGCCTTCCTCATTAGGGTTAAACCACATGAAAGGGGAACTCTCAAAGAAGTATTGCCATTGTTCCATATCTATTCCCATACTGTCAGGGATAGCATTTATATTCATCATTACTTTTTTACCTTTATCAGAAGCTAATAATAGTTCTAATCTATACATTACTATATTGTAATAGTATTGGTAAACTTTTAATCTATCCATTGGTGATGTAGGAACAGAGTTCATGTCATCAACATATACACCATAGTAAGGAAACTTACAGTGATATAAATTATCTATATCTTTAAATTGTCCAGGTACAGGCTCCATGTTAACAAATATGTCATCATGTATAACCCATGTCTGGTAACTCTCTGGTAACCACTCATATTCTAATTTGATATCTCCAGCTTCTAAATTTAACTCATAGTTCTCATCTACAAGCATAGATTGTTCTTTACCAGTTTCATCCATGTAATATAAGAAAGCTATCTTTCTAAGAGATTTCCACAATGTGTGAACTACCTCTACATTATTATAGTCTCTATATTCTCCATCATCATTATTTTGATCAGCTACTTTAAATAAATCTTCTCCAGTATTATCAGAAATAAATGCAGAATAAATTTTATCTATCTCTTTATTTGTTAGCTCATCACCAAAATGTTGCATTATTTCAGAAGGGGTCATTGTATATCTTACTGATATAGATTCTCCATCTTCAATAAAAGGTGACACACTAGATCTTTTTGTGTGAATCTTTAATGAGTTAACATTCCAAACTTGTGGCTCTCCATTTAATATCCCAACATACATACACTCTTTTGCAGATAATGTAAGGTGTTTAAATGCCTCATTAAATTTTCTTCTTATATCTGTTTTCTGGATCATGTACTCCAACAACTGATGAGTCATAGCCTCAGCAGGATCTTGGTGTTCTCTCTCCATATATTCTTTAACATTGTTAGGAGTCATTGCATTTAACTCTTGCTCCATTTTTTGCTGTATACCAGCTATTTCTTCTTGAGTAAGATCTCCTCCTTTTTGTTCTGCTGCATACTTCTCTTCTAACTGAGTTCTTATAGGACCAGTAATTTCTGCAACAACAAAATCTCTAATTCTGTTAAACTGCTCTTGCTCTTTTCTTGTAGTAGCCTCAGGGTTAGTTGCAACTGTCTTCCAAGAAAATGGTCTTTTCATTTCCATACCAAGCAAAGCTTTTATCTTACCTGAAGATATATCTCTATTAACCATAGATGCTGGAAGCTCTCCTGCCTCAGATCCAAATGGTTTACATACATATTCAAAATCTTTTAAATCAACTATATTATTAAACAGGTTGTAGTTAACTGTCATTCTCTTATAATCAGATACCTTCCCATAAGATTCTCTTAAACTACTGTGGTCATTTTTAAGTTCTCTAGCTCTTTGCTTATACCATTCTTTTTTATTGGCATTCTTTTTAGCTGAACTTATTCTTTCATTTCTGTTAGTATTTCTTTCCATTATTTAGATTTTTTACAAAGTTAATGTTTTTTATACATATTTCCTCTCATTTTTAAAAGTTTTTTTGCACTACTGTTCTTTTCTGTGTTACCATACTCTTTGCCAAGTACTTCTTCTTGTACTTGAAACATGCACATAAACAGTGCTGATATAGCATCAAAGTTACCATCTCTGTTATAAGCTATTAATTCTTCTAACAATCTTATAGAATATATCTTATCAATTACAGTAATCTTATCTCCGTTTTCATCATAGTCATAAGTAGTAAGTAACCATTCTTTAACATATCTTTCTGCTGCATCTTTAAGTTGTACATTCATGTGACAACCATATACCCTTGCCACCTTAGAACTTTTAATGTTTTTACTTATTACTTTGTCTGGTTGTACTGCCAGTAAATGCATCCTTTTAATTCTTTGGAAGTAAGTCTTTACACCTGTTACTTCATTCTCATACATTATCTTTGCACCATACAAGTCAGCAAACATCTCTGCTACTCTATCAATATCTGAAGGTGTTTCTAGTCTTCCTATATACTCAGCAACTACTATATCATAATGTTGTGATCCAGTGTGCTTACTTTTAAATACTACTATAGATGCCAAAGATGAACCACTGTCTTGTCTAACAGGGTCATAACCAATCTTATACAACCCTTGTGGTGGGTTTGCAATTGGCTGCTCATAGATAACTGGGCATCCTCTTTTGTCTGTAGGTTGGTTATAATAACTAGTAATTGGCTCAGGTTTTACTTCTCCTAGTATTGGTTCTGCAGCTATCTTACCATCTTTGTAGTACATCTTAACTGGTGTACCTTTTGTTCTTTGCCAATCTTTACCTTTTACTTTCTGTAGTTGTCTCTTTAATTCTACTACAGGGAAGTTGTTTGTAGACACAGAAGCAAATGCTTCTCCAGGTCCCAAAGGTTTCTCCTGCATTCTCTGTTGTATCTCTGTAGATGTTGCACCATGTTGTATAAGATGTTTCCTAATATTTAGTTCTACATTCTTTGCCCCTTCATAATCTGAGTTACCTTGACTATCATAGTAACCCTCCATGTTCCAGTTTATAGGGTGAAAGAAACCAACACTTATATCTTCAGCATTCTCGTCCCATATATTATTAAATGGTAACAAGTCAAATGCTGCAGGTCTACCAAACATGTCTGCATAATCTGCAGTACCACCTGACATATCCCCTGATGTTCCAAAGATAGTAATCAGTCCTGTCTTTACTGCCCCTGCCATTACACAATCCTCTGTTGCTTTATAAGAAGCTTTTAAAAGACCAGGTGTACCAAATGCTCCTGATTCCTCAAAGAACACTTCTTCAGCATCCTTACCCCTGGCAGCATCTGCATTATCTTTGTATGTAAGTGCTAATATCTCAGACTTAAATCCTTTCTCAAGTTTTAAGCCATTCTTATATTGTGTATAAGAAGCTCTAACATGTCCTTGACCAGGTCTGTCAATTGTATCAGAAGGCATAGCCCATCCTGTATTCTCATTTATAAAGTTTATATTACCATAGGTCATACTAAATATGCCATTAGGATATAAATACTTTTTATCATAAGCTCCATATATAGTAAGCTTATTTGGTTTAGTAAAATAATTGTTTGAGCCAATTGCTGCTGCCTTTAGGGAATATCCCTTACGTCTAGACTTACCTACAATAAGATTAAATCCACCTCCTAAATTTTCTGGTCTAATTTTTACAGCTAAGTTTAGGCTTTCAAACAATTCACCCATCTTCTTTAGCCTTGCTTTGTCATCTCCATTTATAACGAGCTCTTTGTCCTCCTCGCTTAAAAGCATGTCTAAAACCCCATATCTGGCAAGTTTCCTTACCCAGAAATAGTTGTAGTCTCCATCCCAGAAGTCAGGGAAGCCTGTAATCTTATCTGCTTTATTACCAGATATTTTACCTACTTTCTTTATTGGTGTGAAGTTTAAATAATTATAGTGTTCTCCAGTAATCCTTGCACCACCTATTTCAACACCATCCATTGACTTAATTCTTTCTTCTCTCCAATAAGAAACCCAATCAGGAGTTCCCCAAGGATCTGCAACATAATAATTATGTTTCATAAAGTGTTCTCCAGCTGCTCTAAACACCTGTGAGTTTACCCATTGTCCACTTGGATTCCTTACTGCATCAACTTTACCTTCAAGGTAAATGTGGTCTTCCATATTAATCTTTATCTATTAGTGTGAGTAGAAACAAAGCCACAAGTACACACAAGTAAATAGTGGCTGTTGATTCCATTATCGTAAACTTTCAGGGTCAGCAAAGAATGATATTTCTTTGTTACTCCTGTTTTTAGTTTCTTCGTATAACTCTTCTTCTACTTTCTTTTCTAAACTTTTAAGGTTACTCAATACTTTCTCTGTGTCATTTAATGCAGAGGTTATGTCTCTAGGTTTATACAGAGGATTCATTGTTTTTTCATTTACAGCAGTAATATCTACTTCCATAAAAAAGTTTTGCATTTTCTCTGCTGCCCTTTTTGCTGCCATATAATAGTTATAAGTAGTAGAAGCCTCTCTGTGAAACTGTACTACTTTTTCCATTGCCTCTGCTATAAGCTCATCAGGGTTCCAATTTTTCTGTGTAATTATAGCCTCCCTTATTTTTTGTTCTTTTATTCCAGTTTTGTATTGTCTATAAGGATTACTCTTTTTCATAGATGTCATAAACTCTATGTATGCCAATTCCTCTAAAGCTTTTATCTTTTGCTTAGTCTTATCTCTTTTCCAAATATCCTTAAATGGACTTATTAATAAAGTCTCAGGATTAGGGAACACTGATTTTTCAGATACTATAAACAGGAATGCCATATATTATAATATAATTTTAATTAGTCCTACATTAGGTACTTCTAACTCTACAGCTGCTTTCTGCCCTTCTTCTTGTTCTACAGGCTTGCCTTTATTTGTATTTATATATTGAGTGAAAGTCTCAGTCATTTTTATAAACTGATCCATACTTTTTGCTTGTATAACTATTAACCCACCTGGATGAGTATCTTTTATATAGTCAGCTAACTGAGCTCTTGTACCCTGAGATAAAAACCATTCTGTTCTTTCTTTAAAAACTTGTCTCTGTGAAAAATATTTTACTTCAGTGTATCTGAAACATAAGAACCTGATATCTTTTATAATTTCCATATTCTGAGACACCTGGTCAGTCTTTATTATTTTTGTTAAGTACCAAGTACTAAAGTCTAGCTCTAGTTTTTTAATTGGTACATCTTCTATTATTACGTCTTTCATTTTAGAATTCTTTTATTAAACAATAAGTTACATAAGGTTGTTCTTTAACATACCCTAACATTTTATAATACTTTCTAACATTATTAATTACTTGGCAGCCTGCACTCCAGCCTCCAATCAATTTCTTAATTAGTGATACATTCCCTTGATATGTTACAGTATGAAAATTAATTCCTCTCATACCTTCATAACCTTTACCAATTTCTTCTATACACTCATTCTTGTTCCAGTCTCTAAAATATTTTATAGGACGGACTTGTTTTAAAGCTGGCATTCTTTTTCTGTGCATACCATACTTCCATAAACCATGATACCACTCATCTGTCTTTACTACGAGAACTCCTTTGTCACTATATCTTTCATAATTTTTTATTCCAGTAGTTCCTGCATTGGTTGTACCTGTAGTGACCATAATAAACTTACGACCTCTAAATAAATAAAATTTATCGTCAAAATGATTGTAGGTATCTTCTTTAGATTGGACACCTAGTATCCAATAACTTTCTGGAAACCCTTTAAAAGAATCTAGTGCAGAAACCCTGTCTAATAATTCTTTGTCTTTGTAACCTCTTACTTTTGTATATCTATATCCCATATTACCACTTTTTTATTGGACATTTAGCATTAGGTGCTTTTACCTTTGCTGGCATGTTACAAGAACATTTTTTACACCAGTGTATTGTATCTGGTTTAAAAAATGGACATTGCTGACATGCTAAAATTCTTTTCTTTTCTCCAGGTATTTCTTTACCTGCCCATAGGTTTGTAAACCCATCATACATATCTTTTATTTTACTCATCTATTTTCTTTTTAAAAAGTTAACAATTTGGTCTTTCCACTTAAAGTAGTCTTCAGGTTTAATTTTATTTAGTTTCATTCTTTGATCTAAACTAGATAACATTCTTTTTGCTCTGCCTTCATAAACTTGAAATGAACCAAAATATTTTAATCTAATAGTGTCATAATCTCCAGAAGCAACTTCTTGCCTTAGCATCTTCCATGGTTCATAAGCTATTTCTTTAACCTGATCTAAACTAAGGTCAGGATATTTCTCTCCAATCTCTGCATAAAATTGGTGCATTAATTCTTTATTTTTAAGTGCTTCTTTACTCATGCCTCTCCTCCATTAGCCATTATTAAAACCTGTAGGTCTTCATCATCTACTATTTCTAGTTTTGTACCAAGATCAATATATTTTAAATTATTACATAAAAATATTTTTTCTCTAGTGGCAGTGTATTCAATGTCATGATTATCTAACCAATCATATACTTCTTGACTTATTTCAATTTGTATTTTATAAACCAATTTTCCTGATTCATCTTTGTCTTCACTTCCTAGTACTCCTAATATATAATTCATTTCTTTACAATTTTTAGTCTGTAACCTTGATTATTCACAACAGGTAACATGAATGATTTTAATGTGATTTTTCTAGTGATGTCACTTTTAGATAAAAAATTCTTGGCAATCATTTTCTTTAGGTGGTTGCCAAGACCACCAGGTTTTAAGGAAAGTTTTTCCATAACCTTTTTTCTTACTACACCATTAAACATATCCTCTTCTATTAGATTTTTGTCTTGACTCATAAAAGCTGCAAGTACCTCTATCTCTTTAATTGATAGTTTGTCTGGGAATTTATCCTCTGGTAGTATGACATTTAGGAGCTCAAGATGTTTTCTATAGTAATCGAATTTACTAACTTGTAGTACTTTAGTAATTACTTTCATTTGCTTTTAATTTTTATATTAAGCAAAGTTAATATAATTATTAACAACTACCAAGAAAAAATTAATATATTTTAACCAACACTGTCAACATATCCTCTTGCATCAATAATTGAATTTGATGGTAATATACCTGTTATTGCAAATGTTATTTCGTCCCCTACAGCATAGCCACTTCCTGCATTTGTAATCTGGTAGTTACCGTTCCATACATATTGATTTCTTCCATTAACATTTACAGCATCTATATATAGGTTCGCTGTAAAGCCTGTACCACTTCCATCTGTAGCCTTTTGCGTAGCAGGTTTATAACCAAGGGTTCCACCAGGAAGTGTTTTATATGATCCTATAACATAATTTGAACTGTCTAAAGCAGTTACCCCTGTCCCTGTACTTTGGTTACCGTAGTTTCTAAAATTTAATAGTTGATTTTTACTTCCTTCGTAAGCAGGGTCAAACTGAGCAGAGTCTGCATCTGCAAAACAATCTACTAAATCATCTGTTGTTGGGTTCACAGAGTCTACTACGTTTTGTAATGTAAATGTAGTCGTATTGGGTACTGTATTTGCTGGTGGTGCTGGCATATTATTTCTCTAATTTTTCTAATCTAGCTTCTAGCTCTGCTATTTTAGCTATAAGTAAATCAATATATTTAACTGACTTATATCCTTCCTCATCAGTATTAACAAACTCGGGGTGATTAACTTCTAACTCTTGAGCTATAACACCATATCTTTTTTCTTCGTCATCTTTCTTTAGATTGAAGGTTTTCCAATCAGCTTTTATATGTTGATCATAATCAACATCTTTTATGTTTTCTTTTAATCTTCTATCTGAACTAAGTATGAAATTAGTTGCTGTTGCATTTCCTTCTAGGGATAAGTTTCCGTTAATATCAAGAACAAAGTTTGATCCTGTTGGAGCAAAAGGACTTGTAGTTGTGCTGTAATTTATTACAAATTTATTTCCACCTACGTCATGACCTACATTCCAATAAACTGTACTAACAGAAGTTCTTTTAGACTTAAACGTCAAAAAGTTGTCATTACTTGAATTATAAGTAATATCGGATTGAGTTAATAGCAAAGTAGGTGTAGTGCCACTTGCTGTCTTTTTTGAAACTTCCAACCACCCATCAGGGCTACTAGTATTTATTCCCACTTTATCTGGATTAGCAGTGTCGTTTATATATACTAATCCTGTAGCTTGAGACCAAACACTTGAACCACCTGTTGACGCAGTTTTCCATTCTACACCTCCATTTGCTCTTGAAGTAAGTACTTGGTTAAATGCACCTGTTGATCCACTATAATCTTTTATTACTCCTCCAGACCCTCCATTACCATCAAGATTTATAGTACCTGTAAAAGCTTTAGTCCCTGATATTGTTTGATTTCCTGAAGTTCTTACAACAGTATTATCTACTGTAACTTGGGTAGAGGTAGTCGTAAGTCCATCTCCTGGGTTAACAATTACCTTGTCAGAACTAATTGAAAGTCCTGTACCTGCATTAACATCTAAAGTAACAGATCCACCTATTCCTCCACCAGTTAATCCATCACCTGCAGATACTGCAGTAACACCACCACCACCCCCTGAAGGAGCGTCTATCCATTCAACTCCTCCTCCAGGTCCTTCTGAAGAAAGAATTTGACCTGCTGTTCCTGCTACTGTATTTACATCTAAAAGTGAATTATTTACTACTAAGTTGCCACCAGCAACTGAAACATCTCCATCAAATCTAACATCATCATTAAATCTTGACTGACCCACTACTCTCAAATCAAATCCTGATTGTGAAGCCCCACCTATTCCCACATTACCTGCTGTGTATGTTATACCGTTGGTATCTGAAGACCAAAGAGATGATCCTCCACCTGTAGCATTGATTTTAATAGTATTTGCTGAATCATTTACCACAACTGTAGTATTTGTTCCATCAATCCATTGTGCTGCAGCTACGTCTCTAATTTCCTCATCAGTTCTTGCTGTAGGGATTGTTGGAGTATTTGTAAAGTTATTATAGTTTAAATAATAAATTCCTTCTTGTCCATCTAATTTATCAGCATCCAATCCTGAGCCTGCTCCATCACTACCACTGTGCCATATTTCATTCATTGCTCCCCAAGAAGTTCCTACCCCTTGCCTAAAATAAAGTGAGGTGTTTGCACCTGTACCAGACCCACCAATTAACTGCCATGCTTGATAATTATTTTCCCAACCTTTTACAGTGATCCCACTCCACCATGAACCTAGTGAACCAAATTCATCTGTAAAATCAAGCGATAATGCTTTTGATAAATAATCATTTGGTGTTTTTTCTGCTGCTCTAGTATCTTCTATACTTAAATTTAATAAAGCTCTTGAACCAGTAGATGTTATAACTCCATCAGTCATGTAAATATTATCTATAACATTAAATCCTGATGTGTTAATGTCAGTGTCTGTACCAATAGTAGTGTTATATCCTGCTAGAGCATGATCTCCCCAGCTATAAGCAGTATTCCAGTTAGCTGAATTATCAGTAAAAGGCAATATGTATCCATTTGCATCTACGTATCCTTTATCTACTAAACTTCTAGTAGTGTATGTTGCACTGTAATCAGCATCATATTCTATACCTTTTCCACTATCACTAACAAATTCAAATTTATCAGAGAAAGCATTGAATCCTTCTTCAAGGAATCCTGAAGAATCTCCAAATCCAAACACAGCTGATCCAAATCCAGAAGCATGCGCAGCTGAACCTTTAGCCTGTATAAGTCCTCCTGAGGAAGAATTGTATATAGAAAGACTATCAGAAGCTGTGTTTATTAACGTAGCGCTTGATAATGATCCTCCTAGCTCTATGTCGCCTCCAGTTTCCGTTAATCCATTCGATGCTGATATGTCTGCACTAGTTAGGTAGCCTTCTACTGAGTGATCTCCCCACAAATATGCTGCTTTAAAGTTTTGGATATTTGTCTTAGTAAGACTTTCTCCATCTAATCTAAGTAAATCTCCTCTAAGTAATGCTGTTTTTCTATCTGCCCATCCATTTCCTTGCCAATTATTTGTCTCTGAATTAACTTCAAGACCTTGTTCTGAATTGATATAAACATGCTCACCTGTTTGTCCTGTTGCATACGCATAAGCTTCACCAGCATTCAATATTAATTGTTGTCCTGAACCTCTTATATCTCCATTGACTGTTAATGCTCCCGTGAATGTATCAGTAGTGTTTAGTAGATATCCACTTAAATCTTGGTCTCCTGTATATCCTGCTAGTGAATGATCTCCCCAGCCATAGGCTGTATTCCAGTCAGCGCTATTGTCAGTAAAAGGCAACACGTATTCATTTGCGTTAGCATCTCCAGTATAACCTAATTGAGCTAATGTCAATGTCCTTGTACTATGTGCTGTTACTACTCCGTTTGTTAAATTTATAGCATTTACCACAAGTGCTCCACTTGTTGTTAAGTCATCATCTGTACCTATAGTTGTGTTAATACCACTGCCATTATTTAGTGTTCCGTCACCCATCACATACTCAGTGTTATCTCCACCGTTTGTGACAAATCTTGCTCCGTAATAATATTTTCCTATTGACATATTTTTATTTTTTTATTTTATTTTAAAGACAAAGTGTTCTATTAGTCACTATGTTAACCCACGAGTATCCACATCCACCCTTCATGCACATATCTACATAAGAAGTTATTGTTCCACCATCTGTTTCATCCCAATACCTTAAAGCTCCTGCTAAGTCTGCACTTGCTGCTGTTGTGTCATTTCCAACTATTACTGCTCCATTTACATGCAACGCAGCTTTTGGTGATGCTACACCTATTCCTATCTTATTACTAACCTCATACATAATACTGTTACCTAAACTATTACTATCTGTCCATTTAGTAATTCTTCCTCCAGTACCTTGTCCATCCACAAGACTACTTATATCTGGTATTACAGGTGTGTTTGTAAAGTTATTATAATCTAGGTAATACGTACCATGTTGTCCATCTAGCTTATCTGAGTCTAACCCTGAGCTAGCACCATCATTACCTGAATGCCAATTTGTATTTCCTGCAATAGAAGGGTTACTATAAAAATAAATAGCATTTGAAGCGTAATTAAACCTTATTGCTGAGAAAGATGGGACTCCAGTACCTGATAATGATCCCATACCAATATGTCCTATACCTCCACCATTATAAGTTAAGTGTAAAGAAGCTGATCCTCCACCTGATTCACCAAGACTAATTTGTGCTCCTTGAGAAGTCCAGTTATCACCAGACCCTGGGCTATCTAAAATTAATTTTGGAAAAGTCTTACTCATGGTAAGATTACCTGAGGTTGAATCATCTACATCACTTCTTATATACTTACTTTGAGTAGATGCACTTGTAAGATACCCTTCTAGAGCATGATCTCCCCAGTCATAAGCTGAATTTCCTTTTGTGGAAGTAAAACCATCTCCTGTGGTTAGTACACCAGCAGAAGTATAAATCATTTTATTAGTCTGCCCTCCTCCTGGTTTCCATTCTAAATTACCACCATTATAAGATGATATATCCCATGCTGTAGCCCCAGTATCCATTAATCTTATATATGCCGAGTTAGTTCCTCCTGCATCTATTTCAATTCTGGCAGCCCCTGATGAATCAACTCTAAAACCTAATCCATTTGTTGATGTAAGAGTTTGATTTGTACTGTTACCTCTATCAGCAACAGTATCTAAGGTATCTGTTTCAGTATATCCAGTTATATAAACACTACTATCTACAGTACCATTTGCTTTTAAAAATTGATTGGCTGTACCTCCTGACTTTATAAATGAATTCCCAGTAATATTACCTGAAGTGTCTATACTCCAATTGTCGGCAGTTATGGAATTACCTCTAAATCTATGAATAGTTCCACTACTACTTCCATGGTATTGGTTTGCAGCATAGTTGTAATATGTACCAACTCCAGACTTTATGTAAACCTGACCACTATCAAAGGCCATTCTACCATTACTGTCACTAAAGAATCTACCATTTGTACCATCCCCAGGCCTAAACTCATTGGCGTCTATCTTTCCATTTGATATAAGGTTTGTAAATATCTTTTTTGTTGCCATACTAATTTTTTAGTTAAAAAGTAAAATCACTAGATTTATTGCAAATATACAAAAAATCTAGTGATAAACCTTATTATTATCCTACTATTACTACTGTGTACTCGTCAGTAGTTGGAGCCACATTAAATATAAAAGTAGTTACTGTAGTAGAAGTCATCTGTACTTCACATTCTACCTGCTCATAAGGAGAGTCAGAATAGAATACTTGTGCTGACACAAATTGTCTACCTATTGAATGGGTAACTGGAATAGAAGTCAAAGTTCCATTTCCAATTTCTCCTGTAAATCTTACAGCATTTGATAATGAACTACTTAACCCTAATCTAGATGGATTAACAAATAGTCTTGCCCCAGTTGAACCTGTTGCAGTACCATTATTTACCTCTGTTTGTGTTGCCTCTTCTACAATACCAGCAGTTGTTGTACTAGCATTTGGCTCATCACCAGTGTTAGACCCAGTAAGTGATATGTTATTATCTTTTATTAATTTACCAGTAGTACCATTAAAGAATGCTACTTTATTATTACCAGCACTTGTAGGTCCAATTACTGCACCATCTAAGTTCTTTTGTAGTATTGTCCAGTTTGCTACATTTGCTGCACTAGTTCCAGATATCTCAGAAATAAGTACATCACCTACTTCTACAGGTATACTAAAGAAGTTACCAGCAACTGTTACTGTATACGTATCACCCAGACCAACTGCAGGTGAGCCTGTATCTAATGCTGGTGAATTTGTAGATGCATTATACGCACCTTTATAACTCATCCCTCCAACAATAGCATCATCTACATATTTCTTTACAGATTGTTGAGTTGGTACTTTAGTTGCTGAGTTAGAGTTCATGTTATCTTCATCAATAACAAAGTTCATTGCAGATGTAGAAGTATCACTGTTCATTACAGCTCCTGCTGCATTTACATTTGAAGCATCAGTAACATCTGCACCGTCTTCTACATTAAGTAAACTAAGTACAGCTGTTTTAGATAGTTCTTGTACATCTGATCCAGCGCCATTATCATTACCTAATAATACATTATTACCAGCTACTTTCTGTATCTTCCCATACGTTACCTTATTAGATCCTATCGTAGTCGCTCCGTCACCTGCAGAAGTTACATCTCCTGTGTGATTAGGGTGAACATAATTATTTGCATTAGCATCTATACCAAGTATATTTCTTGCTTGAGAAGCAGTGATCTCTTGTACACCTTGATTTGTACCATTGTCATTACCAAGGAATACATTATTAGCTGATACATTTTGTATCTTAGAATAAGTTACAGCATCATTCTGTATCTTACCTGTGGTAACAGCACTAGAATCAATAGTCCATGTTAATGTGTTATTACTTACTATAATATCACCATAGTCTCTGTTTGTAATACCACCCTGCCCTAGATCTAGCCAGCTACTTGATCTATAGATATATGCTGTTTCATCATCGCTGTTATAGTACATCTGACCTTCTACAGGGCTAGTTGGGGCAACTGAACTAATTTGTAATACTGCTTGCTGCAGTTCATTTTTATTCAGATTTATTGTACCTAATACATTTAAATCCTTATTATATGTTGTTTGTGCCATTTCTTTTCTTTTTTAATTTAAGTTAGTTAAGGTAGGCTTTACCTGAAAACGAAGCATTGAATGTTATACTCAAGCTATTTATTGTCGTATACACAACAGCACCTTCCTGGAAGGAACCTGTAGAACTAACTACGGCCACTGCTGGTCTTTTTTCTAAATCATGATCAATTACCCAGACTGTTGATGCTGTAGTTTGATTATGTATATAATGTTTATCTTCTCCACCTGTACCACTTCCTCCTCCTGAAGGTGCATCTGCTGCTATCCACTTTTGTGATGCTTGATCATATATTATTATTTGGCCATCCTCAGGATTCAGATCGGAATCTACATCCTTCAGGTTGGGAAGCTTTAGGTTTCTAAGTTTTCTATCAAGTCTTTCAATAGCCAGGGCATTTTCACTTTCAGCATTATCCGTCTTCTTTTTCCTTACATAAGGATTTATCTTTTTATTTCTGTTACCTCTACCCATTTATATTGATTAGTGCTGCAAATATACAATAATTAATTTTAATATTAACAAATAAGACTATAAATTTTTCTTATAGTTACATAAACCTCCATAAATAAATTCGATGGGAAATAATTAGGTTTATATTGACTAGAGTTGTAACTTTGCAAAAGAAGTTTCTTTCGTACACTTCAGAACAACTTTCACAAATATTACAAATTGTAAAAAACCCTAACTATATACAGGTTTCTTTCTTTGGTTCTTTCTTTCTTTGAGCAGTTTTAAAACTTGCACAACATCATATAAAATCGTATCTTAGCATTATGATACTACGCCTAGCAAGAAAAGTAGTGTGCACCACTCTCTATATACTTGGTGCACCAACAAGAGCAGAGGATGTCTTCTACCCCAGGACCCTAGCCCTTTGCTCTTTTCTATACCTTATATACCCACTCCTACAATTAGTCTACTATAAGATAACTCTATAGGGTGGGTAAATCTAGTGGGTAAATAAATTTTGGGTAGAAATTTTTTGGTAAAATTATGAGAGTGTGATCTACCTTATGACATCACCCCCACCAATTCCTGGATTCTAAACTCCCCCTGTAGTTCAATCCCAATGTATGTTTAACAGGGCGCAAACTAATTACTATGTACAACAGAAGTAAACAACAGCTTGAGAACTGTCTTGCAACTCAAGCAAAGACCAATGCAATGCAAGACATGAAGACAAGCAACGTGAACACCAAAGTGTTTGATGCACTGTTCAACAACAATCCTAGCTACTCACACTAGCTAGGATCAAGAGGTGTATTAGGCTTACGCCATTACCCTCACCTATTACTGGCATTGACCTAATGATATGCCTTAACCTAATACCTTATTATCATGAATATCACTGAACTTAAATCACAAATCGGAATTACTAACCTTGAGCTAAATACGGCTAAAGACAAAGACGGAAACCAAACAGACTGGTTTCGTCACTGGAGCAATGACACTAGAGTAGCAGTGTCTATCCACAAGGACTTAGTATCTGAGCTACAGGCAGACAGCAACATCTCAAGCCTTGGTCTACAAACAGAGACCAGAACAGGGAGCAATGGTGACTACACAGCACACAGAATAGTGCGTTACACACCTGCAGAGATCACACTCTAGCAACAAGGAAGAGCCAGCAATGGCTCTTCTTTTCTTTTAATATTTTAGGCTTTGGTGGCTTTAGGTAATTATGCTCACCTTTAGGTATAGTTTATTGTTTATGTTATTAAGGTATGAGGCCTTA
>Ga0209092_10001179_pt1 | contig 26172 bp, 37 predicted proteins | sample FraStrMetagenome_FD_187446 | JGI IMG/M metagenome (GOLD analysis project Ga0209092, IMG submission 187446) | Marine eukaryotic phytoplankton communities from Arctic Ocean - Fram Strait ARC3M Metagenome (SPAdes) (version 2) | ecosystem: Environmental > Aquatic > Marine > Oceanic | place: Fram... | reverse complement strand
CATTAAGATAGTTAAGACTTTCTACACCATTGGCAAAATTATTAGGTATACGTGCATCAGGAACATACGGACCAGTTACAGGATCAGGATAGCGTTGCTTGCCCACATAAGTAGCATAGAAGCCACTCAGTGCAGGCAAGAAGTGTGCGTAATCTTGTTGTGCTTCTGTAAGGTCTTTGTTCATATTACTTGCTCTGCGCTGGTAAGATATAATCGTATTTTGCTAGACCGCTGTCAACACTAATTTGCATTGCACCTTGATCACTAATGCTCATACTAATGTCGCCGCTTAGATTAAGCACAGCTTGTACTTGTGCTACAGGCCAACTCCATGTGTGTGTTAGTGTTCCCCCAACAGCGTGTTGGAATGTAAAACTACCTGCGTGTGTGCTTGCATCACCAAAGCTAAACACTAAGTCTTCGCCTTCAGTTTTTACGTTAAAAGTAGGCTCTTCGGAATGTGCCGCACTCTGTAACTTCATACGTGCAATACTTGCCATTGACGGCTGAAATGTAACATTCCAAGAAGCACCTTTAAACTTAACAGTTTTTAACTTTTCTTCAATAATCGCTTTGTTCATAAAGCGGTAATCATTTTCAAAGTCACCTGTTGCATTTTCAAAGTGAATGTGTGTTGGAATAGTTTCACCGTTACGCTCTGCCTTAACAACATCAAGTTTAGCATCTTTTTGATACTCAGGATTTTTTAAGTGCAATGCTAACTTATCTAAGTTAGGCATACCAAACGTGCCGTCAAACTCACCAACAGATGCATGAGTCTTAGCAGATAGGATAACACTCCGGTCATCTGCCATCGATTCGATAGTTGTATCACTATCGTTAGTTACTTTAACTAAACTAAGAAAGCCTAGTGCGTGTGTATGTGCTACAACGTCTTGTAAAATGTCTTTCATTTATATCTCCATTCTCTATATAGTATAACAGCTAAACTATTGATTGTCAACAGTTTTTCTAATTTTATTATTGTATTTTATTGCAGTTCTAAGTATATTTAGATCATACCCATGATGCTCTGCTGTTTTTAGGAAAGCAGATGTATCCTTGGGGAAGCAATGCCCACCCCATCCTCGTTCTTCTGTAACCATGCTATGATCGTCACCTATTCTTGGATCTATGCATAACAACTTACGCACAGTGTCAAAGTCTAAATTTGCTAGTTTGCAAAAATCATATATCTGGTTAAAGAAACTTACTTTAAGTGCTAGATAACTATTCTCAGCATACTTAATTGTAATTGCTTCTGGTACTGTACAGTTGTGAATCTTTAAGTTAGTCCAACATGTCTGTGCTTTAAACCAATTATTCCAAAACTCTGTATCTTTTCTGTCGCCGGCTATTATAGCATATTCCATATTTTTAAAGTCTTCATCGGCAGTTTCTGCACGTAAAAACTCAGGACTAAAGCAGATACTTTGTTTAGGAAATGCGTCTTTTAGCATCTCCCATCCTTCTAAACTAATTGTACTTTTAATTAAAACAGGTATACTTGGATACTGCTCAATTATATCATATACATTATTCATATAACAACTACCGTCTGCATTTTCCGGAGTACTTACACAAACTACAAGTGCATCAGCATGGCTAAGCGTAGTCGAATACCCCTTTAATGGGTCATCAATAATAACCTCATTTTGTGATTGTATTGTGTGTCCGAACGCATGACCTACAAATCCGTATCCTCCTACAACTATTCTCATTTACACTCCTTTAATATGTTCCAAGTGTCTTTCCAATCTTTAACTTGATGTGAAAATCCTAATTGATACTTTTCTAATGCACGAGCTAAGGGCTCGTCGTTGCCACCATAAAACATTGCATCGCCGTAAAAATGTATAGAGTCGCTTTCATTAAAGTCTCTTAGAATCTGCGACTTATCTGCACCACAAGGCGCAATGTCAATGCCAGTCTCACCACCTACAGTTGCTTGTAAGTTAGGAAATTCTCTATTAAATAATTCAGCAATATAGTTACGTTCATTGTGTTTTGCATCGTAATCAACATACTGTTTACGTTCATATAAAGATGCATTGCGACCTACAATACTAAAGTTTACCATACCTTGTCGTTCTTCGATATGTAATCCTGTACGTAATGGAAATGAACTTTCTTCAAGTTTATCCTCTAGCCAAGCCTTTACAGGCATAGTAGGTTTCCATGCATCTGACTTAATATTTTTACTACCTTCCCAAACATCACTGCCTGAACACTGATAAACACGCTTACATAAGTTGTAGGTCGGCTCACTAATTTGTTCAACAGTTTTAGCCTTGTCACTACCAGTAACTAAGTATACATCATTCATTAAACAAAATGTATTAAAAAACGCTTTAAAGTTGTAATCAATAATACCACGACTAGGTGTTAGTGTGCCGTCTACATCAAATATAAATTTACTCACTTGTTCCATCCTATATTTTCCCATGGGACATCTTTGTCACCAAAGTGTCCGTATGTACAGTTTTCACTATAACTATTATAGTTGAATAAATCAAATCTGTCAATGATTCCTTTTGGTGTTAAATCAATTTCTCGCTCAATAAAATTAGCTATCGAACGATTATGTCCGTTTGAATCAATATAAATGCTTGTCGGTTCTTTAATACCAATAGCATAGCTCAGCTGAATATTACACCAGTCTGCCATTTCATCTGCTACTACATTCTTGGCGAGCCATCGTGCCATATAAGCCGCACTACGATCTACTTTAGTAGGATCTTTGCCACTAAAAGCACCGCCCCCGTGAGGAGCAAACCCCCCATAAGTATCGACAATAATCTTTCTCCCAGTAAGTCCGGTGTCACCATCAGGACCACCAATAACAAAATTGCCAGTAGGATTAAGATGCCATACAGTATCGCTATCAATTAAGTCTCCTAGTTCTTCCATTGCCGCAAGTTTACACAAATGTCTTGCTTCTTCTATACAGCCTTCTGTGTGTTGTGTACTAACTACAATTTGATCAATGCGTTTGATAACACCTTCACGCCTTGCACCGTTGTACTCAACACTTACTTGACTCTTAGCATCAGGACCTAATACATTACCACGCTTTGCTTTTAAATTTTCTAGTATCTTGTGACTGTAATGAATAGGCGCTGGCATCATACTAGGTGTATGATTACAAGCATAACCAAACATAATACCTTGATCGCCTGCACCAAAGTCGTCTGTACCTAGTGCAATGTCTGCACTTTGTTCATGTATCTCATTATATAACTTTAGTTTATCCCAATGAAATCCATCTTGCTCGTAGCCAATTTCTTTAACTTTGTTTCGAACAATTTGTTCTACTTCATCTCTAGTTACATTAAAGTTCTTAACTTCGCCTGCAAGTGTAACCATGTTAGTAGTTACTAGTGTTTCGACTGCTACTCTTGTTGTTGTATTGCCTGCGGCTAATCCAGCATCAACAAGCGCATCAGATATTTGATCTGCTACCTTATCTGGGTGTCCGTCACTTACTGATTCGCTTGTAAAAATATGTTTAATCATTAACTCTTCTCCGTAAATCACTTGTACTAAAACGATGATCACGTTTGTTAAAGTGTAATTCAATATCACGTTTACGACATATGTCCTTGCCTGTAAAGTCTTTGTCTCGGTATTCTTCTCCTAGTATACGTACATCAATTGGATACATACTAAGGATGTCTTCCAAGTCGGCCTCGATGCCATATGGAATAATTTCATCAACATATTCGACACCTTTTAGTTGTGTGTAACGCTCTACTACTGTTTGTATAGGTGCGTTCTTTTCTTTCCTATCCATACTAGGATCAACCTGTAATCCACATATAAGATAGTCGCATTGTTCTTTTGCTTCACGCAACATAATTAAATGTCCTGCGTGTAGTAAATCAAACGTGCTACAAGTAAATCCTACTTTCATTTGTGTTTCCTTTTACCATCAAACACGCATACAAAATACAGTTCTTCGTGCATTCCTGCATGCACACGATGGAATACTCCATCTTCAATTAACACAACATCACCTGGTTGTACCTTAATTGTTACATCGCCTAATTCCATCTTACCAGTACCTTCAATGAAGTAGTATACTTCTTCTTGTCCTGGATGGGCATGCCCCGTTGTCGCTTTGCGTTGATGCAATCGAGTACTGCTAACTACTAGATTGTTTAATATTGTGTTATCTTTAACAATATAACGTTCATCTTCTTTAGCAATTATACCGCCTATGTCATTAATTAGTACTTTCATACATTAGTTCCTTTAGTTCAGTTATCTTTTCAATAACTTCTTCAATAGTATTTAGGTCTTGCTCGCTCTCTGTATCAATTTCTATCTCTAATTTTATTTTCATATTTTGCCTTAGTTTACAATATCTGGTGTTATAGCGTCAACTGCATTAACTACTGTCTTGCCTGCATAGATTGCTGTACTAGCTGTTACATCTACTATAGCAACTGTAGTCGAACACCCATTTAAAAATAGAACTAATAAACTAATCCCAAAGATTTTCATAATATTTTCCAAACAGTTTAAATCCATTAGTCATTCGTTCTTGATGTGCTTTCTGTCCTTCACGGTCTTCCCATACAAGTTTAAGACCAAAAAGACTTTCAGGATCTTTAGATTCCTCTGGTCCCATTTCTCTGTACTCGTAATAGTCACCTTCCCAATTATCTCGGCACTTTTGGTTGAACGCCCAAATCATTTCATCTAGGATCCAATCCCAACGCTTGAAGAAGTTATCATCAGTATCGCCTGTTTTACTATATGCAGTTAATTGCTTTTTACTCATGCGTAGTTCTTTAGGCACATCTGCATTGTCTGTATTAGGAGCGCCGTGCTTGGTACGTTTTAATTGTACTAGCATAGGCAGGACAATGTGAGCAAGGGTGTGATCCATGCTCCAAGTATCCCAACGATCAATGCGCACGTTTACTTTTTGTGTGCGTCTATCAAACCATATCCAGTTAAGCACGTTGTACACGCTTTGTACTGCTTCTTCGATAGATTCAAACACATAGTCTTCGCGTGTATGATTATCGTATGAATGTCCTTCATACTTCTTTTCCAGATGACGTGTGTGTATATCACACGTTAGTCTATTAGTATATTCACCAATTTTAATTTTCATGTTAGTCTCCGAAGTCAAACAAACTAGTAAACGTATTGTGACGTTTAGTATCTTCTAATGGATAGTTAAGCACACCAATTAAGTTGTCTAGTTTATTATCGATAATAGTTTCTGCCATAGCTGAATCATCAAACGGAAGTTCTTTGAACCATTCTGGCAAACGCATTTGATCTGTTGGGTACGCAACACTGGTATACCCTAGTGGATTAGGTTTAAGTTTACAAACAATAACTTTCATACCATCTACAACTTCTTCGCTGTACTTGTCGCCATTCATTCGGCGGAGTGTATTCCAATTAATACTTGCTCGAACGTGTCCTGGCATGTTAGCTTTGCCTTGCTTTTCTTCTAAGCGGCGATAGTGTCCAACTTTGTTTGCACGTTTTGGACTACCTTTCTCCCAACCAGGTCTCTCATGGAACTGTTGACGAAACTCTGTAATACGCTCAAGTACATCTTCACGTGGTTTATCTGTAAGTACCATAAGTAATAGCTCGCTTAAAAACTCCTGCATAAACACAGGTGTATCACTCCTGCGTAAGTCTAAGCCCATTGCTTTTACTTTGCCTGCTTTGCCGTCTGTATCTGTTCTAAAGCCTTCAATGTCTGTAACTAGTGCCGCATACCGCTTCTTAGTAATAAACAATCCGCTCTGTGCAACAATTTCACGTGCCGCGGCAATAACATCGCTACGACTCTTTGGACAATGAAACGCTGTTTGCATCATATCTGGAAATGTTACATTTGCCGCTTCGCATACTTGATCATACAATGTAATAACATTCTCTTTACTCCACGGAATTTTGCCTGCTTCGATATCGTTTTTAAGAATGGGCCAAGCACTAAAGTAACAACTGTCAGTATCACCATATATCATTGCATCACCTGTATGATCATATACTCCTGTAATAGTTTTGTTAACTTCTGCACTCATATGCTTAACAATAGTACGTCCGCTTAGTGTAGTTGATTGTCCAATACGCTTGTCAAAGAATCTACATCCTGGATTAAGAATAGCACCATACAAACTGTTAAGGTTAATTTTCTTAACCAACTGTCGCTTATCCCAATACTCAGTTTCAACAGCATTGCCTGCGTCTTTTGCTTTCTTGAGATGTGCTTGCAATTCTTTACGTTCACTGTACCAACGCTTTAAGATACCCGGAATAACACCTTCAAACTCTGTAGTGAAGATTGTACCATTTGCACTAAGCATCCATGGACGATTGCTGTCAAATATTAGTTTGTGCATTTCTGCACCACTTACAACAATGCTTTCGCCTGTTTCAAAGTCTACAGTAAGCGAAATGTCCTTGCGCTGTTCCATAACTGCTTCGTATTCTTCTGTAGCAAAGCGTCCTTCCCAACTACCAGCAAAACTTTTCTTCTTTAAGAACATGTCTTCATGTACACGAGCGTCACTGATCTCTGGACGTATTTGCCCAATAACAGTTTCTGGTGCCATATTCATTGCACGAATCACTGAAGGATATAGTGAGTTCAAATCCATTGAACCAATCCATTTGTGCAAGCCCTTTTTAGGAAACGCAACATATGCACCAGCCGCTTGTGTATTTTCTTCATCACGTTTCTGACGATTAGGAACCTGTAAGCCTCTATGATGTGCTTCGTTAACGATAGCTTGTTCTGTAACAGCTACGGCACCCATTGTAGTTTGTAACATAACAGTATTAGAATGTGCTAGTTCGTTGCTTAGATCAATAAAGCGAAGTTTCTTGTCTAACTTGTCAAGTAGTGCAGTATCCTGAATGTTATATTCGATAAACTTGCGGAAGTCATTGTTGTAAAGTGCATCAAGTGTTCCTTCATACGGAACTTTGTTTTCACCTACTTCAATCTCACCAATAGCATCCAGTCGATATGTGTGACGTTCTTCATAAGTGTACTTACGATACAAGTTTAAACTATCCAAGTGTACACGACCAACTAGGTCAAACGTTTCACTTTCCTTGCCAAACTTTTCGTACATACGTTTCTTAGGCAATTGTCCCCACAAGCAGAATCTACGTGTGTCATCTTTGCTTAGTACACGAGATACTCTGTTTACAGTATACGGAATATCATATCCTTCACTGTTCCAGCCACTAAGTATGTCACTGTCTTCAATAAGTGTCAAAAATGTATCTAGCATGTCTGCTTCTTTTTCAAACAACATTACATTGTCAATGCCTTCAAGCTCTTTCTTTGCCTCATCCATAGTAAGTGTCTTGGGCGGAACTGCTAAACATATCATTGTGTCAAGCCACTGCAAATACACACTAATAGATGTAATGCCCATAAACGGATCACTTGGATCAGCAAAGCCGCGCTCTGGATCAAAGTCAGTTTCAATATCGAAAAAGCACACATTTAGTTTAGGAGCATCTTGATTAAGATAGTTTTCACTTAGACACTGGAAGATTGGATTGATATCGCTTTCAAACAAAGTTTTGTCTCTGTTAATAGCAACTTCTTTGCGGAAGTCTTTTGTACTCTTACATACAATTCGACTTAATGGATCACCGTATACGCTTTTATACTTGCCTCTAGGGTCTGTATAATAAAATGTGTATTTTGCTTGATATTCGCGGAAAGTTCTTTTTCCGTCTTTGCGTTCAACTGCACGAATCATATCCTGATCGCGGTCGAAAAATGCGTCTACGTAACTCATTATGCTCCTTCGTTGCTTCTGGCCAACGTGCCGTATACATGCCGATTATCAGCGTTATGTTATTATTATAACAATTTTATTTAATATTGTCAAGCAATATTTGATGTAATTTCTGGTTGCCTTTAGTGTTGTAGTGATTTTCTTTGCCTTTGTGTTCTTGCCAAAACTCGCTAAAGTCAATGTGCTGATCTTCAACAACAAATAACTTAGCTACTTCGATATGTGACATGCTAATGTATTGTTTATTTGTTAATAGCGTATTAATTTGTTGACGTACTAATGCATACATATCGCATTGATATTGATCGTCGTAGTGATATCGAAAGTATCCCTTTGCCGCGGCCAAACTAGGATTAAAAAGATTCGTTCTATCAATATCATTCCACAATAGATCGCAGTCTTTATGTAATCCTTGTTTGTGCAACGGATGACAAGGGGTATGTACTCTACTAGGACTAGTATGACTTACAATAACGCAGTCAAATTCGTCTAGCTTTACTTTTTGTATTTGTTTTAGTATTTTGTATTCACTACACCCGGCTTGGGCAACGTTAGTTACAGTGTGAGAGTTTGCAAGTAGTTTAGTCCAGCCATTATGACCAGGCCATTCTGCCGCAAAACTGTCACCTGCAACTAAAATTTTCATAGAAATAGTTGTATCATTGCTATACTGTTCATCACTACAAACCATCCACACAGCACAATGGCAAATCCTGCTCGTCTAATAATTGTACTTATTACACCCAATATACTACCAAATAAGTAAAGTGGAATAAACAGTTTTGTTGCCGGGTCCATAATAGTGTATGTTAGGATTGCACTTGCTGATATTAAAAGCACTGCTTCTAGTAACTCAGCGTAAAATGCAAACGGCGAAAGTTGATAACTTTCTTTAAAGAAGTTGACAACCCTAGTTATCATTTATCTTTGCCAACTGTTACAACAAGTGTTTCTAAGTCATCGAACTCGTCGTTGACACGATCCCAGTCACCTTTAAGTGCAATCTTAATTGCTTTATTAATAAGTGAAGGTTTGATATCAAGTTCTTCTGCTACTGCCTTAACAGTTTCTTTAAGGCCCATGCTAAGGTCTTCAACTTCTTGTAGTACTGTTACACCTTCGTTGACTAAACGTTCAAGTTTAGCTTTTTCTTCTGCACCATAGGTACGATCGCTCATGTTAAATCTCCATTAAGTAAGTATGTATAAACATTATACACGGTACTTAACGGAAAGTCAACTATTTTTTATTAGATATGGATTGTTTTAGTAGCGGCTTCTTTAAGAGAATTCAGATGCAATCTTGTCACGTCTCATGTTGTCGTAACTAAATGGATCATCTACTTCTGGTGGATTAAATGTATCATGGAAGTCATTGTACACATCTTGTGCAGATGCTTGTTTGCGTTCAGTATCAAAACTTTTAATGAGTAAACTAACAGCCGCACCTGGATTACCTGCTTTAGCTAGTGCCTTTGCTTGCTTAACATCGCCGTTAGTAACACTGCCGTTTGGATCAATTCTTTTTAGATCTTTAATAGCTTTTGTAATAGCTGCCATTGCATCAGGTTGTTCTTCACGCATAGTCGCGGCTTCTAATCTATCACCAAGTGATTCTTTATAGCTCTTTTTCTTTTCTGCTTTAGAAGCATGTACTGCTTTACGCTGTGCATCGTTCTTGTACTTGCCTTCATCTACTGCGTTACAGTTACAATGCTTACAAGTTGGTGGACATTTGCAATCTTCTCTTTTAACATCAGCACCACAGCATTTGTCTGAACAATGTGTGTCTTTTGCTTCTTTAACTTTGGTTTTAGTAGTTTTATCGTTGTAACGAGGATCGCCTGCTTTCATTCTTTTGTATGCAGTAGTATTCATTTTCTTATCTGCGTCAGTAACATCCATCTTCTTTGGAGTCTTTTCTTTTTTGTTTTTATACTTCAAGAAATCATAATCGTCTGGCCCAGTTGTCTTACCTGATTTTGCTGGACCTTTGTCTTTGTTAAGTTCTTTGTTTCTTAACTCTTTAGCGTGTGCAGGTCTTAAATCTTCTGCGACAGCATTACCTTCGTCCGTTTCTTTTTCTTTACCTTCTGCTGGCTTCTTGCCTGACTTCTTAGCCAGCATTTTTGCAAACGCGGCCTTTTGTGCTGGACTTTGTGCTTCATTCATACCTAGGTTCTTTTTTGCTTGTACAATTAATCCTTGAGTATGCTCCACACCATCTTTATCGTTTGATTTTTTCATTTTTTCTAATTGCTTGTACAAGGATGACAATCGTTCTTTTTCGTCTTTACCTTCTGCCATTGCGTCTGGAGCATTTGCTTCATAATCTAAGTGATGATATACACTACCAATCATGTCTGCTGACTTAGTAATTTTAGATTGTACCCAGCCTTCTAAGCCTTCTTCTTCACTTACGTTAGAAAGCATTTTATGTAAGTGTACAGCTTGTTTTGCTATCTTATACACTTCAGCACGAGCCATTTGAACTTCGTGATCACGTTCTACGCCATCTGCTAATTCGCCTAAGCCTTCGGTTATTTCTTTTTTATTCATCATTAAACTCCGTTACAAAGTATTTATCTTTTTATTGTTTTGCCACCCATGACATTGTTTTTCATATCTAGTGCGTTTTTAGCTGTTCCGTCTGCGTTAAGTTTTTGTGGCGCTTTAGGTGCACCATAACGACCTGTCTTTGCAACAGTACGTTTAGCACCAACTACACTTGAAATACCGCCTATCATTCCGGCATTAGTAGCACCTGCTGTTGCTTCTTCTTTTACAAATTCACTTGCTTTCATTTTTACTATCCTCACATTTACATACACCACAAACATCGTTAATACAGTCTTTACAATTAATATCATTGCAATGACATTCATGCCCGCAGGTTTCACATTTATTAGCTATATAATCATTATTCAACTCAAATGCTCCATTGTCTTTGTACTGTAAGTACTTATCATCGACAACAACTAATTCCATTTCTGTAGGGTACGGATGTGGGCACATTAATGTTACCCATAGCCCTGACTCGTATACACACGGTTGACTATATTTTCCGTCTAGTATACTCATTTTAAAAGTTTTCCACTTTCGTACATATTTTTTAACTTAGGAACGTCTAAATCCATTCTAAAACTACAGCCTAACATGAATCGATCTTCACTAGTTACATTAGTAACTCCGTGCGGAAATCTAGTGTCAAAACATAACGGCACAGTATATGAAATTTGTGATTCTATATCACTGTGTGGGTAGAATCTACTAGACGGAACTGTATCAAATCGTTGTGCAGGAGAAATTACTTGCACAGGCTCAGTTTGTTCATATAAGTCTAGTGTTGAGTCTTTAAAGTTACCACATATAGGTATGTTAATAGTACACCCGCTTTCGTAATCACTATGCGGACCAATAATATGATTGGACTTTATGCGGTTATAGTTAACTCGTACAATCAAGTCGCCTGCATCTTGGAATATATTATCAAGATGATCTAATGTATCGTCATCAGGCAAGCCGACGTAAAACTTAAAGCGTCCAGAACCAAAGTGTCCCCATCCTTCGCACTGTTCTTTTACTTTTTTAGTGAAATGTTCTTTATCGATTAGAAGTTTTGGTAACAGAAAATGTTCATGCATTGAATGATCCTTTTCTATATTTACGACTTTTTCTTACGGCCTGCCTTCATATTGGCAAGCCAGTGTGCCATACGTTGTTTTTCGCCACTGCTACCTTTTGCAGTTTTTCTTAAACTACTTACACTTGCTTTTGTATTCACGCCACTACGCTTTGCTAGTCCTTTGCGTCCAGGCTTCTTACCGTCGGCAAAGTTTTCATCGTACTGTGCGTCATCATCGTCATCATCAGCATCTTGTACATCATACCCGATGCGCATTAATTGCTTCATTAAGTATTTTGTTTCTTTATCACCGGCATACGGGGCAATCATTATATCAGGTTCGTCTACATTTCCTTCGCCGTCGCCAATATCTTTAAGGTTAGCTAAGTTTTTGCCTATGTTTATAAAATCATATGCTGTATCTGATTTAGTTACAAATGAATTTTTAGGATTAGGTATTAAGTCACCTTCAACAGTTTGTTCGTCATCCTGTACTTGTGTTTTAATTGCAGAAGCAGTACGTTCAAACTTGTGATCTTTATGTTTAAACCCAATACCACCTGCCGCTTCCCATGCATCAATGTTTACACCGTAGTCGTCGATTAATATGTTTGCAGAACCGTCTGCATTAGTAGCATACTTTGTCTTATTAGAAGTAATTATTACTTCTTTAGGTGGAAAACTAGACAAATGTTTTTTAACCCATTCACGCTTATGTGGTTCTGAATTAGGATCACCAGGTAACGGTGTACTACATATACTATATTCGCCTTTTACTTGCTTAATTACATTTAGTAATGACTTAGCATTACTAGTTAATGGCAAGTTAAGCCAAAAATTGTCTGTATCTTTAATTTTCTGTAGGCCACCTTCAATGTCTTTGATATCTCTATAGCTGTCTGTGCCCATTAACTTAGCCCATGCACCAAAGAAGTCAGCAAGTACCCCGTCCATATCGACGTATATCTTGGTTGTTTTACTTATTTGACCCATTGACTCTTGCATTTGCTTTAAGTATAACATACTTTCGTTAGTATTGTCAACCTTTATATTAGGTAGTTTGTAACCTTCACTAAGGCCTAAGTTATACAACACGTTAGTTGACTTGCCTTTAACTTTAGTTGATAGTGTAGGAGGAACTCCTCCTTTATCAACAGTATTGCCTAACTTTGCGGCTTCAATTGGAATTTGTCCAACTCCTACATCGGGTGAAGTATTAACGCCTTGTACAATACGGCCATCTTCTTTTACGTATTTAAATTCACTAAATTTCATTTTTTAGAACGTCCTCTAAAAGTTGCCCCTTGCATCTTTGGTAAGCTGAACCAAAGTTCAAACCATTCTTTGTCTCCAGGACGTATATTTTGTTCACGTTCTTTTTTCTTATTATTAGTTGCCGCATCACTCATGTTTTCTAACGTGTACTCAGTAAATCCTTTGTACTCGTGAATGCCTGCAAGTTTCTGTAATCGTGCAATATCCATTTAACTTGCTCGCCTTACTTGATGATCAATTTTTAATTGTGTGAATAGTTTTGATGTTGTTTCAACACTAGTAAGCATTTTTTTAATACGTGCTTCGTGTTCTGGATTGTCTTCAACTTTTTTCATAAATGACTTTGCGGCATCTGGTTTAATAAAAATTAATCTACCACTCCAAGCGGTTCCTTTTACAAAGAAACTTAAAAAATGTTCTTTGCCATCATTACGTGAACCAACCCAGTCAAGCACTTTTAGTTTGTTTGGGTCTTGCTGTTTAGGATCAGCGTTATTTGTTTTTTTAAATAAGGTTAATTCGTTAACTTCATCTTCAGGCATCCCGGCTTCTAGTTCTTTTTCAAGTCCGGCTAGTTCAGCAGGATCATGTTTAAATGCTAAAAGTCTTTGACGCATTTCTTCTTTATCTAACTTAGCACGATCCATTTCTACAAGTTCTAAATACAGTTTTCTGCCACCATAAAGTGCTACTCCGACAACTATTGTTGGTCCAGCATATTTGATTAATGCTTTTGCAACTGGATGGTTTAACCATTTTTCAGCCCATTCTACAGCATCGCCTATCCATTTAACAGTTTTCCAGCTTGCTGTGAAAAATGCAATAGCCCATTTATTATTCCAAAGCCACTTAGCAATCTTAAATGCGTACTTTCCGTATTTAAGACCCCCAACAATTGGACCTATAGCTTGGAAATATTCTTTAACTTGTTCTTCGTCTACTTCTTGTTCAGTAACGCCTAATGTATCTTTAATAGAATCAAACATGTCTTGTGCAATGCTTTGATTAGCTACACCTTGCTTAAATGAGTCAAAATCATTTTCAAGTGCGGCAGCTCGCATTTTACTTGCGCTCATACCTTCAGCACCATCTGCATCAGGATCACGTTCTCCTGCATTTACAATCTTGATACTGTTAAAAGTATAGTCTTTGCCGTTGTAATCATTTAATAATTTTTCAAACTGTTCTACTCTGTCAGACCCTGCAATATATACAATATCAGTATACCCTAAACTTTCAAGTTTCTGCATCATTTGGATAATAGTTTTAACACCTTCATTGCCTACTGTAACATGGCTACCAAAACTTGCCTTTGCAAATCTAACTTTTTGTTCAAAACTTAGTGGGTTCTTTTTCTTATCTTGTGTGTGACTTAAAAATACAAAATGGTCGCCTGGCATAGCCATCATTGCGTCGGCAAGTTTCTTATGCCCTATCGTCGGCGGGTTCATACGACCAAATGCGGCTACTGCGGTCTTGCCACTTGCTTCAAATAGTTGTCTTAGTTTCATTTGCCGTACGTACCCTTTTTAATCTGGCCCATTTCTTCTGAGTATACCTTATTTACTATAGCTTTTATGTCTTCTTTAGTAAACACTTCATTTTGTGTTTTAGCTAGATTATACATTTCAACATACTGCCTAATTGCTTTATTTACAACTGGTAAGATAAGTTCTTTTCCATTTACTTTAACGTTTGATTTAAAGCATTCATCCATTGCATCTACCATTGGGAAATAATTTTTGCGATAGAACATAGGATCGTTACGCATGTATACGCATATATCGTTAACTAGGTCAAAACTAGGTTTAAATTCATTTCTGTCATCAGTACTAAATTCATTAATTTTCATATTACCACTTCCTACATGACCAATAACGTGCTTTAGTACGCGGCCCTGGATTATCACAATTGTGTCTAGCCCTAAACGATTTACGTGCGCCTGGATTATTCTTTTTAATCTTCATTGCTTTACCTTTAACACTGCTTCCGCCGTGTCCAAAGTTAACTTTTTTAGTATTACCTGTCTTAGGATCTTTAACATACACCTTAAACTTCTTAACATCACCTTGCATAGGCTTGCCTAGTTTAACTTTACGTCCTTGGTACTCTGCTTCATCTATAATGTCATCATCATTGTACCACATTGTGCCGTACTGTTCATAAAACTCATCATCGTCTTCATATGTTTCTTCGTCGATATCAGACTCTTCGTTCATTGATATTTCAATGTCAAAGTCGTCATAACCTTCAGAGAACATATAAGCACTAAGGCGTTCTGCATATTCGTCTGCTTGTGATTCTGATAATTCAGCACTTAATGGAATCTGATGTATTGTTACACCTTGTGCAGTTTCGAGCATAATTGAATCGGGGAAGACTGACTCGTCTAAACTTTCATTCAAACCACTTTTTTTGTCCATTACTATATTAATAAAATGTTCCATATTATTCCCTAATGATTTAGTTTAACACTCACAACTGATCCATTAGTATACGTTAGTTTTACCCTAACCCATACATAATTTCCTGTAAAGTTTTGTATTTTTGCACCAGTAGTACTAGTCTCTAAACTAGTAACTACATCAAACCAATCTGATTCAACTGGGGTTGATGCTAACGTACCTTGCATTATGGTGGTGCCAATATAACTACTATAGTCATATTGCACTGTATGAATACCATCACTACGACCGTAGTATCCATCGCCTTTGAATGCAGTACCAGTTACAGTAACGACAGTACTGTCTCCCGGGTGTGTTTGTGTTGTTAGTATTGTTTCGCTATTACTCATACAACTATTTATCATCGTTAGGCTTGTAGACTATTTTATCAATTCGTCGTATTGTGCCTCCAATAATAAGACTAACAAACTGTAGTATTTTTATATCTCTAGCATAAAAATACATTCCGCTAACATAGCCGTTATTTCTTAATCTATTAAGGAATTTATGGCCTGCTTTTACTTTACCAGGATTATTTTGGGCCCAGTCAGCAAAGGATGTATCTATATCAGTACCGACTGTAACCTTGTACTCATAGTCGATAGGAACATCACTAATGATTACATTAGGTTCTAATAGGTGTATTGATGTACTATCACACGGTTTCCAATATTCAGTAACATTATCAATTTTCTTCACTAAACGTTCAATCCAATATAAATCATTTGAGTACACTTGTAAGGAATACCCTTCAACTCTAAGTTTATAATTGCTTTGTTTTTGTTTAAAGAACTCGTTATATAGTATTTGTGCTTGCGATAGTGTAGCATGACTAATAAGCCCACGGCGTTGACCAATAACGTTAACGATTTCGCCAGTACCTTCAAATTGTGTTTGATACTGATCTAATGTCACCCGAGCTTTAGGGAGGTTCTTCTCCCTAAAGATAACTGCGATCGGGTTAATTATGGTAAGTTTATAAAGATACGTATCATAAAATAACTTAGTGGTTTCACATTTTTTCAACTTCTAGCATTTCCTTTTGGGTTACTAGCGTAATAGCCCCTTCCTTAACATCAATAGACACTGTGCCACCGTTTTTAAGGTCACCAAACAACATTTCTCTAGACAACGGACGTTTAATGTCTTTATCAATTACACGCTGTAATGGCCTTGCACCCATCTTAGCGTCAAATCCTTTATCTACTAAGTAGTCAAGTGCTTCGTCGGTGATAGTAACTTTAATACCTTTGTTGTTAACCATTCCTTTAAGTTCAACTAAGAACTTACCAACAATTTTCATCATTACTTCTTTAGTTAACTTACCAAACGTAATAACACCATCAAGTCTATTTCTAAACTCTGGAGCAAAGAATGCTTTTAATGCAGTATCGTCTTGTACATTTTCTGCACTTTCATTAAATCCAATAGTATTTTTCTCTGCATCTCGGGCACCTAAATTAGTAGTAAGAATTAATACACAGTTACGTGCATCTGCTTCTTTACCATTAGATCCTGTTAGCTTACCATTGTCCATTACTTGTAATAGAATTTGTGATACGTCTGGATGTGCTTTTTCAATCTCGTCCATTAGTAGTACACAGTTAGGATTTTCTTGCAGTTTAACAATAAGTTGTCCTGCATTATCTTCGTGCCCTACATAGCCAGGTGGTGAGCCAATTAGTTTAGCAACACTATGCCTCTCTTGATATTCACTCATATCAAATCGCACTAAGTTAACGCCTAGTTGTGCGGCAAGTTGTTTTGCTGTTTCAGTTTTACCTGTGCCAGTTGGGCCCATAAACACAAAACTACCGATAGGTTTATCATCTGGTTTAAGGCCAGCTTGACTTACAAGGATCTTATCAACAATCCCTTCGATAGCATCGTCTTGTCCGTATACTACTTTCTTAAGATTTGCTTCAAGATTCATCAAGTTTTCAGTTTCTTTTTCAGCAACTTGTTCTTCAGGCATATTAATGATTTTAGCAAGTTCAAATTGTATACTTGCCGCATTAACAACTTTATCACCTTCTACTTCTTTAAGGTTAAAACGTGAACATGCTACATCAATTAAGTCAATTGCTTTATCAGGTAACTTTTTATCTGATTGATATTTAATTGATAGTTTAATTGCTTCAGCAATGGCTTCGTCTGTAATAGTAGCAGTGTGGAAGTCTTCGTAATACTTTTTAATACCGTGTAAAATGTCACTAGTTACTTCTGGCGAAGGTTCATCAACTGTTACACGTTGGAATCGACGCATTAATGCACGATCCTTTTCAAAGAATTTACGGTATTCTTCCCATGTAGTTGAAGCAACTACTTTAATATCACCTTTGCTTAGTGCTGGCTTTAGCATGTTAGCAAGGTCATTTGACCCGCCACCGCCACCGGCTCCTGCGCCACTCATCATGTGTGCTTCGTCAATGAACATAATAGTTTTGCCTTTTTTCTTAAGGCCTGCAAGTACTAGTTTAAAACGTTCTTCAAAGTCTCCGCGATACTTACTACCAGCAAGCATAGCGCCAATATCTAAATTAAACACTCTATATTGTTTTAAAAATTCTGGTACATCACCATTAACAATTTTAAATGCAAGACCTTCTGCAATAGCAGTTTTACCAACACCCGGGTCACCGACTAATAATACGTTATTCTTTTGGCGACGACCTAGTGATAGTGCAATACTATCAAGTTCTTCAGTACGCCCGATAACAGGATCAATTTTACTGTCTTCAACTTCGGAGTTAAGGTCGGTAGTAAATGCACGTAATGCTTTGTCAGCTTGGCTTGCACTTTCTTCGTCCATACTGTCGCCATCAAGTTTGTTAATATGCTCGTTAAATTTCTCTTTATTAATGTTACCTTTTTCTAACCAGTAACAGCCGATACTCTTTTTCTCACTGAGAATACTAAGAATAACGTCAGTTAGTTCAATGTTAGCTCTGCCGCTGAATAGTGTTTGTGTAAACGCTCTATTTAATACACGTTCAACTGTAGCTGTTTTCTTAGGCTTATATTTTGTTAATGTTGTTATTTGATCGTCACAGTTAGTTTTAAGGTGGTGCTCTAGATTTGTTTTCATATAATCTAAGTCACCTCCAAACCCAGTCAGTGCTGTTGCTAATTCTTCTTCACACAGCATGGCATACAAAAGGTGCTCAACTGTAACATATTCATGCTTCAATTTTTTAGCGTCTTTCATTGCTTTATCAAAAACTAATTGTAGTGCTTCACTTGGTTCGACCATTTATCTTTTACCTTTGTATTATAGTTACTAGTATTATAGCGGAATAATTCATATCTGTCAATGAGTTACTTTGCTAAATTATCTTTTATTTCTTTTAATTTTATTAAATCTACAGGATCGTGAATCTTGGGAGTATATGCATCAATGTTAACATATAAATTGCCACGCCTATTTGAACTAACATCTGGCATTCCGTGTCCTGTAACATTAAACGTTACTCCAGGTTTTGTACCTTGAGGTATTGTTAGTTTAATTTGTGATCCGTCTAATGTAGTTATGTGTTCTTGGCATCCTAATAGTAGATCAAGTACACTTATTTTATGTCGTACAATTAAGTTACCTCCGTCACGGTCAAATTTGTTATGTCGTTGAACTTGTATTTGTACAATTAGGTTACCACGAGGCCCCGGTACTATTTGTTCACCTAATCCTTGATATCTAACACTATTACCGTGTTGCGCACCGGGAGGAATATTTATGTCAACTGTTTCTTCTTGTCCGTTTCTTAATTGATATGTAACTAATACCTGTTTACCTGATAAACATTCTTCTAATGTAATACTACATGCAATAGTTACATCAGGATTGCGCTGGTGTTGCTGTTGTTGTCTAAATCCAAACTGAGCAAATAAGTCTTCAAATCCGCCCATACCGCCCATGTTACTAGTATTAACATGTGGTTGTGGATTATCGTACTGTTGGCGCTTTTGAGGATCCTTTAGTGTATTATATGCTTCACTAACTTCTTTAAATTTCTCAGCATCACCGCCCCTGTCGGGATGGTGTTTCATACTTGCTTTTTTATATGCTTGTTTAAGATCAGTAGGTGATGCTGATCGGCTTACGCCCAGGATGTCATAATAGTTCATATTAGTACTTATTTGTTAATAGATTACTTTTTACTAGATCCGGTATACAACCCGAACCAAGCGGCACCTGCACCTACCACTACACTAACTAGTCCTGATTGTTCCATAGTTGCATCTATACCTAAATTCATATACCAATGCACAACTTGGTACAGTAAAACAATATAAACTGTTATAAAAATACGTGGGAAAATTCTCCACTGATCAAATGCCCGGGCAAGGTGAATAAGTTTAGCATATGGGTTAGGTCCTAAGTCTTTAATACTTGTGTCAACTTCTAAATCTAACTTAATCTTTTTTGTAGTACCGTTTTCGTTCATTGTAATTACAGTGCCACCATCATAATCATCATCATCAGGTTGTTCATATGTGGTGGTAGTCGTAGTGCTTACTGGAGTAGGCACAGTCTGCTTTCTAGGTTTAGGTTCTTCTCTAACGACTGGTTCTAAATCTTCTAACTTCTTCCTAGGCATTGTTATCTCCATTAATGTGCTGATCGATCTTTTTACTATTTGCATCAATCTTTGCTCCATTTGTTAATGGAGTTGTGTCAAATATAATCTTTTCAAGTTTTAAGGATGAAATACGTTCGTTTGGAACATAGCGCCAACAATAATCGCCGCGCAATGCACCTTCACTTTTGTGTATACCAAATACTGTTGTAGCAGTGCCTATCTTAACAATTAAGGCCCGCTCACCGTCTAATAGTACTTTGTCACCTTCGTTAAAATCTCTACTCATACGAAAGCGCAAGCCTTTGGCAATCCCTGTAGCATAGTCTTTAAACATTAAAGTAATAACTAATGCAATTAATGCAATAGCAAATGGTCCAATCAGCTCAGCAAGTTCAACTCCAACTCCTGTAGATGATAGTATTTGCGTATCCATATAACTCTCCTAAAAACAACTATATGTATTTATGTAGTATTTGCCACAAGTTCAGCCCAGTTTTTATTTGTTAATGGTCCATTATGCCCACAGTCCCTAGCCTTGTCTACATACTGGTCATCTTTAATAGTAGGATAGGAAACTAGAAAGTCGTTGTCAGTAAACTTTTCTTGCCATATGTTAAATCCGTATACTTTAACTCCGTATGCTTTCCAAGACTCAATAATGGACCGTTGTAGTAAATAGGATTTAGTAATATAATGTTCGTCATAAGAAATATATTGTTCAAATACTTTACGGTACTTTCCCGTACTCCAGCTACCAATATTTGTGAAGCCTTCATCATGGTATTGTATTGAACGAATCGGACCAGGCCATATTATTACAACCTGTTTTGGAATGTAGTTAGCTTCTATGCAGGCATGCGTATTATGATGAGCACAGTCAGTACTTCCTGCAGTTACTCCCATGTTTATACTAGGAGTGCCTGTAAGTTCTTCATATTGCGATGGAATTGTGTGTTGATTGTGTACACCAGTGCCAAACACATGACTACACCCAAAAAATAATGTAGATTTACTCCAATTATACTCGTTGAATTCTTTTGCTCTATACCCGTATGAATTTAAGTTGTAAGTTAAATCTAAAGAATTATAATAGCGCCACTCAGGACCTAAGAGTTTTCTATTCTTCTTGTAGTCTTTTATTCCTTCACCATTGCACCATTTCAAATCTTCGCCTTTAATTAAATTGCTATTACATCGCAATATATCTAGGGTCATTTAAATGGATTATATTTACTAAGTGGAGATTTAGGAGTTGTGCTGTTTACTGCATCTACTTGAGAATTGACATTATTAATTGAATTGTTTGCTTTATCTAGTGCCTGTTCTGAAGCATTGTAATAACCTTCGTATGCTACTATAATAGCCTGCTGTTGTTGTACTAGTGCTCTGATGTCACTAAAGTTTAAACCTAAATCTTCGTATCCTTGGTCAGTTAGCCCAAACAGTACTACAGGTCTACCTGTTTTTTCTAACTCAGCTACTGCGGCTTCCCAGTTATCGGGAGTAACAACAATCCACTTAACATCTCTCATGTTAAGCTGATCTACGTTTGGTAATACAAGCACTGGCTTGTCTACTGGTTTTGCACTTACCTCTAATACTTGAGGCATTGACGTACAGCTAGTCAGAAGGAGTACTACTAGGCCACAGCCAAGGACATTCGCTATTAAACTGTTTCGCATTTGTTGCTTCCTTTTCTTTAGTTGTTAATGGTGATCCACTTAATAATTCAAAACAGCGCCCTGCCTTAACAGTGGCACTGTCTACTATTTTTTCTACTAGACCTGGCTTTGCTGAACCTAACACACCTAAGTCATGCTTTCTAAGTTTGTCTGCTAAAACTGTATTTTGTTGTCTAATGTTAGCAAAATCTGTATTAAGTTTTGCAACAGTATCGTTTGCCGCTTTAATATCTTCAAGTAACGCTTGGTTAGTTGCTTCAGCAGTTTGTGCGGCTATCTTAGCACTAGCTTCATTGGCAATTAAAATAGCCATGCGTTCTTGTGTATCAGTATAATACCAATACATTCCACCTGCCATTGTCGACATTATTATGAACGACACTATTGCTATTTTTAATCCCATTTTAGTTCCTAACCTAGTAATTTTCCCAATGTTTTAGGTCCTACTATTCCGTCAGCATCTAATCCATTTTCGCTTTGCCATTTTTTAACAGCTCGTGCAGTACCTGGACCAAAAATACCATCAGCAGTTAGTCCAAGTTTTTCTTGTACTTCTGCCACAACTGGCCCACGTGATCCTACACGTACAGTTATATTATAATCGACTTTTGGTTCTTCATAGTCGCCACCTAATACATCTAGAGCATGTATATAATGCTTTTTACGATCTTCTAATCCAATCGTGCCGCCATTAATACGCTTAGTCATTCCGACAATATCTTGATTGTCGCAATATTTGTTAATGTTGTTTGTATCCCAGAACCAGCAAGCACTATCTAATGCGCCTTTTTTAGTTCTAACATACGCTGTTGCATCTTCAGGTGACATTTCAACTGCTTTACCAAACTCTGTATAGTTATAACGTCCAGTTAACTGAAGGATGCCACCACCACGAAAGCGCCAGCCGTCACCACTAGCAGTATCGCCGTTGTCCATACGTGAAGCATATATAACATTAGCAATCTTTTCTGGTTTTCTATGATAAGGTTGGGGGTCTCTTCCTGCTCGTACAAAGTATTTTCCAAATATTTTATTTAACGCACTTGCACTATAATTTAAATTTTCTGTTAATACGTTAAAGTGTCTAGATTCGTGTCCGCACTGGGCGATAAATCCTGCAACTCTCTCAATTGTATTTACTTCCCATAATGGTAGTATCTCAAGCATTGCTTCATACCATTCATTATGATCTTTGTTGCCTTCAAGTAGTTCTTGTACCATCCATTCTTCAAAGTCGAATTTAAAATGTTTCTTAGCCATAAATTATTCCTTGGGTTGGCAGTGAGTCTATGTATACACTGTCTATTATGCTATTACTGTTATACTTATACTATTCGTTTTAGTAGCAATGCTTTTCCGGAATTTTCAAACGTTAATTTGTCGCCAAACTTTGTAATGTTGTAGTCTCCTACATACTTACATAAAAAGATTATTTCAGCAAAGTCATTTACATTTATTTTATCTTCAATTGATTCAATTAATGGTTGTGTATCACCGAACGCAAGAAATTCAAACCTAACTGGCGCACACCATTTTTTAGTTATAGTAAGCGTGTTTTCTAATAATGAAACGTCATCTACAAATCCTCTAGTAAAGAAGTTCTTGTAATTATTCAAATTTGATTCTTGTACAGTAATTCCATAGTCGTTTGGATCTGAAGGAAGTTGTTCCTCTAATGATGCTTGGTTTAATTCTGTTGATTGCCAATTTTTATAATAACGGAATCTCCAGTCAGTTCTGTCTGATAGTTTACCTACGCCGTCCATTACTTCCATTACTTGATCGTATATTTTTCTACCACGTTCCATTTCGACAAATACTTTATATGTACCGTCGGATTGTTCGCCTGATGTTACGTCTGCGTCTAAAACAAAATCGTAACCTTTTTCAATGAATCCCATAAGGTCATTAGCGGCTTCTTTTTCTTTTACGCTAAAGCTAAGGGTAACAATATCTTTATCATCGCCCATTTTACTCGCAAATGAATCAATTTCCATAATGCGGTAAACCATATCTTTTAAATCGCCTGTACGTAATCCCATTATACTGGGCTCCCTGCTGCCATCTCTGCTGGGGCATCTGCCATTGCTTCGTCTGCTGGCTGCATTTCGTCTTGTCCAGTTGCTGATGCATCAGTTGCGGCTTCAGTTTCAAATTCTACCATGTCTTTGTAACCTGAATAAATATCCATAACTAACGACTTAGGCATTTGTATTTCTACTAACCATATAGGCTTTTTATCAAGTTTACCTTTTTTGGTACCTGGTCGAATATCATCCGGCTTACGTATAATACGCGGTACTATTCTGTGGCTTCTTTTATATCGCACTTTACAGTCGTAATCTAATAGACGCTTGCCGCCCATTGGATCTGGCATCATGCCTTTGTCCCACATAAACGTGCAAGTAATCCAGTGCCTATCAATAATTGGCCCTTCGGCTAATTCGCCTTCATCCCAATTCTTATACACATAGATATCTAACTCGTCGATAACACGTTCAAAGTCTTTAAGTACTTGGAAGGCAGTGTTGCTCGAATAAACACTTTCTATGTTTTTTACTAAGTCATAAACGTCTTGCATATTATAGTTTCCTAATCTCTTATATACTTATTTATCTTGATCAAAGAGTTAACATATCTTTTTTCTCTTAGATCAAGATGATAAGTATATATGTAGGGCAAGTGCTTTACTATCAAAGCAAACTAACCTTACTCCATAATCCAAAAGGAGAACACTTAATGGGTGCTAAAAGAAAAACTGCTAACAAATCTGCAAATGGTCGTAAGCAGTCAAACAATAATTTCAGCAATGTTGTTGAAATGAAACAATTCACTAAAAAACAAGAAAACGTTGCTATCCTTCCAAGAAACAAAAATCAAGAGCAATATGTACTTACACTGTTAGATCCTAAGAAAGATATAGTCTTTGGCGTAGGACCGGCAGGAACAGGTAAAACCCTGTTAGCTGTACAAGTTGCTGTTAAGATGTTTAAAGAAGGAAAAGTTGATAAAATTATTGTTACTCGTCCAGCTGTATCAGTTGACGAAGATTTAGGACACTTACCAGGTACATTAGAAGAAAAGATGGCACCATGGACAAGACCTATATTCGATGTACTACGTGAATACTTTAATGCACGAGAAATAGAAGGTATGATAACGGAAGGTATTATTGAAATATCTCCACTAGCATACATGCGTGGTAGAACGTTTAAGAATAGTTTTATTCTTGCAGACGAAATGCAAAACGCAACACCAAATCAAATGAAGATGTTATTAACTAGATTAGGCGAAGGCTCTATGATGGCAGTAACGGGCGACCTTGCACAAGCCGATCGCCGTGAAGATAACGGATTAATTGATTTTACAAGATTGTTAAAAAACAATAATTCTAACCATTTGGATGTAGTCCAGTTTGAACAAGGAGACATTGAAAGACATGCGGCTGTTAAAGCTGTACTCCAAGTCTACGGAGACGAATAAGCTCTAAAATTAAAGGGGGCGCAATGTCCCCTTTAACATTTCAACTAAGTATTCATTCTTAGTATAAACATAGTCCCAACTACGACCTTTAATAGGCGGCTTACCTAAGTTATCATAATATGTATGTTGGACATAATATTTTTGTAGCCATACACGTTTACGAGATCCACTACGTACGGGCCACCAAGCAAACTTTTCTTCTACAGACCGTTGAGGATCTGCTTGCCAATTTACTCCCATCATACTGCCATAGGCGCCTTAATACTAAGCATTGGATCGTAATCTAGTAGTTGGTATTGTGCCGGTGTTGTTGCAGTAAGCTCATGCAAGTCTGCAAACTTAGGCATCAGTAATGTAGGACCTTTACGTGGTTCACGTTCTAGTTGTTGCTTAACTTGTTCAAAGTGATTAGAATAGATATGACAGTCTCCGCCAGTCCATATAAAGTCGCCTACCTTAAGTCCAAGCAGTTGTGCGAACATATGTGTAAGCAAACTGTAGCTTGCTATATTGAACGGAACGCCTAAAAACATATCAGCACTACGTTGATATAGTTGACAGCTTAATTCACCGTCTTGTATGTGAAATTGGAACAATGTATGACAAGGAGGCAATGCCATTACGTTTACTCTATCGGCATTCCATGCACTTACAATATGACGTCTACTGTCCGGGTTGTGATGCATACTTTCTAGTACTTGTGCAATTTGATCTACATATCCCATCTGTGCATCCCAAGTACGCCATTGATGGCCGTACACAGGTCCTAGGTCTTTTGCAGTATCGTCGTTAATGTAGCCTAACCCTTTTGCTTGTGTATCAGCATTAGCTGTCCAAATAGTGTTTTTACCCACTAGTTCTTCACGTGGTTTGCCGTAGTGTATTTCAGCAAGCCTGCGCTCGTCACTAGATCCTTCTAGCATCCATAGTAATTCACTTACTACACTTTTCCAAGCAAGTTTCTTTGTAGTTACTGCTGGAAATTCGTTGCGTAGATTAAAGCGCATTTGATAACCAAATACACCACGTGTGCCTACGCCTGTACGATCACCGCGATCTTTACCGTGTTCTAAAATATATTCTAATGCGTTTAAGTACTGCTTCATTTTGTTTTCCGTTTTTTCCAAATCTCAAATGTAACTGCTTCGTGATCTTCCGACCAGGTGAGTTCAAATAAACTTTCAATCTTACGCAATGGTAAGAATGTGTCACATGCATAAGCCCCTGGAATACGACTAATATAAAATTCGTCAATAACACCTAGTGTTTGTTCGATAATATTAGGACCACC
>Ga0209092_10001178_pt1 | contig 26183 bp, 16 predicted proteins | sample FraStrMetagenome_FD_187446 | JGI IMG/M metagenome (GOLD analysis project Ga0209092, IMG submission 187446) | Marine eukaryotic phytoplankton communities from Arctic Ocean - Fram Strait ARC3M Metagenome (SPAdes) (version 2) | ecosystem: Environmental > Aquatic > Marine > Oceanic | place: Fram... | reverse complement strand
CATTTTATCATCTTCTAACCATTCTTCATTTAACAAATCGTCCACAATTGTAGGAGGTGCAGATCTTTGGAGATTTCTACACATTACAATTTTTCTTGTGGTTCTTGCAATGTTCGCATGCCGCATGATATTCATTGATCGCACCATGTTTAGGAATTGGCGTTGATGGGGGCTGATGTCATCCGAGTTGGTATTGACATTATTAAGGTGAGTACTGCTTGGAGTTATTGTACTGTTACCTTGAGACATATGATCGTATAACTCACGCTCTTGTGTCGTCATTGAATTGTTGATCTGCGATGAGTATTGCGTTGGTAGTCCAGTGGAGGCAGGTTGATTGTTCGATGGTGTATTCGGTTGTGTACTATCGTTGCTTCTACCTCTTCTAGCTTCACGTGCCTTTTTAACATGGGCATCTCTCTCTTGCTTACTCATTTTCTTCCACTTATTAGGATCAACATAGTGATCACCCATTTTCTTCTTCAGATTATTCGCACGAGAATTTCGATTGGAATTGGAATTATTCGAGGAATTGGAGTTATTTCCTCGCCTTTGATGGTTATTTCGTTTCCGTTCGTTCTCCACATTGATTGACTTTCGTCGAATCTCGACTAAACAATCATGGTACGTCTTTCGATCATCCATTTCCAAACTTTCTTTCACAATTTTATAATCCTCGTCTTGGATATTGTTTAGAAAATTGATCTTAGCCATTGCCATATCGTATGGCTTTTCTATTTCCTCTAAATCTAACAGGGCGGATTCAAACTTTTCGAGATATACTTCCGCACCTCCAAATGATTGAGGTGTCAAACGATGGGTATTGATCACGGTAAGTGCTTTACGAGCTAACGTTTCGATGGATCCTTGATTTTCGAACCATGTTAGCAGTTCTAACCAGCTTTGTCTACCATTTTCTGCATTACTGTATTTCTTTATACGAGTTAAAGCATTACCTTTTGCCAAAGCAAATTCAAGGATGGATTGCAGAAACTTATTTTTCGCATGATATTCATTGAGTTTTTGAGTATCAGTTGGTGTAACAAAGGTAGGACTGAGTAAGTAGCCAATTCCATGCATTGATGCAATGGATTTAAATTTCTGCTTAAAACTTTTCCAATTTTTCAATTGTCCATCAAATTCAGGATAGGACCTAACATCAATTTTAATACCAGGCATAATAGGTTGGGTTGCACCTTCATTTTTGAAGGATACAGATGGTTGGGTATCTGTTACAGATGTAACTTGAGGGATGATACCAGGAACTTTGTTCTCTTCTTTGATATCTCCTTCATTTTTGCTATTTGATGAACCGCTAGTAGAACTAGCAGTATCAGCTCCTCTTTTCAGGATAAATCTGTCCCATATAGATTCGGTAAATGCTTCGCTCCAATTTTCTGGTGGCTCATTATCATTTCCATCGATATACTCTTTCAACCATTCTGTGAATAGTGAAATAGCTGTGACGTGGGCTAGACTTACGTCTTCGTCATCGAGTAGGGCTTTCTCATTTGTATTAATGAGGATTCCGATTGATTTGATTCCAAAATCATCGGTTAGGGTGATCCCGACAGATTCGGGGATCTCAATGATATCTAGGACATAGTCCAAAACTTCTTTTCTTGTTGTAGGAGTCATTTCGTTTTCTGTTTGCTTTTTCGAAATGATGATATAGGCACGGTTGTCCTCTGCTCGGTTTGAGTGGTCAGGGTGACCTTGTTGAATTCTGATCGATCTTTTGTATTATCTGTTTTTCTTATTCTCTCTTGTCAATTGGTTGATAAGACTCGAGAATGTTAATCTATTAGAACTTAATGTTAATATATTAACGACTGTTATACTTGTAGATGACAAAATACAGTTGTTCAAATCGTGCACTATTTGTTTGTAAATTGTGGGTTTATTTTATCCTTTTATTACATGAGATATGCGTCAATGTTTCACTGACGCACTCACATGTCTAAATAAACGAACACACATATTAAATATTTATATTAAAAAGGGGGAACGAGCCAGCTGCTCCTTCCCTCCATCATCCCTAACTTAAGTCTTCATACGGGACATGGCAATTCACTTATCACACATATATGTGATCTCATCCATACGTCATCTTTTATTATATTTCCGATATTATTCTTGACAGCAACCCTGAAAATAGATTCCATCAGTCAATAATTTGGGGTAATTTTTTTTATCTTATTTATCATCATGTACCTTCTGTTAACTCAGTCTATCCTTCACCTATCATATTATCATGTGATGAGACCAGTGGATGATTAATCAAAGAATAGTGGGTGGAGCAAGCTCAACAAAGAGACTACAAAGGGTTATAATTATAATCATAATTATATATCTTTTGTAAGTTTTGTTTGATGGGCCATATAAGTAGAGGATCCAATGACACACTAGCCTCTCTTAAGCTAAGGACTTGCACTTTGTCAAATTAATTGGTCAAATGGTAGAATTTGGAATTTGTATTAGATTTTAGTACTAGCTGTAGTAATGAATGCAAATATCAGCATTATACTTAGAACAATGTTCGATGTGTGTATGAATTGTGCATGCACATATTCATGCAACAAGAAGAAATTCCTGTTTGTATTTATTGATGCATAAAAGTGTGAATGGTAGATCAAGTATGAATAGAAAAAATGAAGATGTTGAATGTGCATAAGCATGACTGACGAAGGCAAAAGAATCTAGGACAAATTATGTAGACTATCATGTTGCCATTGTGAGTGTTACTATGCGATGCTCACAAGAAAAACTATTATACTGAAAAGGATCAGAATTTTATGAATTCGTCAAGAAGACATTTTTGAGTATCTGGTTTGGGGTAGTATCAGTTTTGTGTACACCATCTTTATTGAGAGTATCGTCAAACATAAGGTGAGATGGACATTTTACAATGCCAAAAGAATTTATTGTATTTTGTCCATGAATGCAGCAGAGTGGAATATCAATGTTTTTGACAGGAGGTGTGAGGCAACCAGCGAACCCAACAATGTCTGAGACACCTTTGTTATCTTCAAAGATATTAGTGTGCTTGAGTTCTGGAGAATCATTTCAATGTCAAAGCCAACCAGCAATATTATGTAGAGAAGAAATCAATTTTATTGGAAACTTTAAATTTCATAGTCGATGTAAAAGCAGGAGAATATGGGCAGTATGTCAAACAAACACCTTGTTATCAATATTCGAAATTAACATTGGTACTCCAATTGGCATTGTAACATTCAAAATCAAAAAATCACTACAAATATGGACCAACAAATAAATGGTTGGATACATCAGAAAGAAATGAAAAAAATCCAAATTGAACTTTGCAAATATTCACCAATTGAGTCATTCAATAACATTTATTACTAGGCGATTGAAAAAATAGCATGTACATTACCCAATTCTAGAGGAGTATGTATCACCAAACACGTATATGGTTTGGTCAAGTTGTATTGAAATATGAAAAAAAAAATCAATAGGATAACAATTTATGCTTGCTATGTAGGACAGCAATAGAGAATGTTCATTATATGCCCCAATCATAGAGTGCAGGAACAAAATCAAAAATCAATTCAAACCTTTTTTAACCATATGAAAAGAGCTCATACTCATCCTTCTATACTACAAGAAATCTTTGAACAAGCACTATCAAAATATAATTCATCATCTTTTTCATAATGATACCTATTGGGGAATTTAATGAGCATAAAGTTGTTGTAGCAGCACAACAGGATGACGTATGTTGGAATAAAATATTTAATGTTCAAGAATAGAACTACAAGATTATGCACAATGTATCAAGAACATCCATCATCAGTATACCATTGGGCCAAGAATGTAATCCTCCAACTATAAAATATATCCTATAATATGTGGCAAGATTGCGATAATATTGTTCACGAATGCATAGAAGAAAATCTCTGGGCCAAAGAATCACATGAACTACATTCCAGCATTGTCAAATCTTACAATGAAGGGAAACAAAATGCAAATTTTTGAAACAATCTTAAATAGAACAGTATCAGAAAAGAAATGTAGATTAATTACAGTGAAAGCAAGTTGCTACTGTTTTAGACAACATTCGAATGAACTTCAAAACATGCAAGAAATATTAAAAATGTTCACGACCATGCCAGATTGATAATTTCTTTGGCGGTTCCACAACCATTCTTCCATTCTCTACTACCATGATAGAAATACTAGATCTTATCGTTGCAAGTCGGATTATAATTTTACCTAATCAATGCGTTTGTATTTATTTGTCCGTTGATAATTCCATTCATACAGCAGTTGCAAATCAATATCATCGGGGTACCGTTGAATCTAAATTTTATCAAACTCGTTGTATGAAAAGAATTCTTCACGAATTGAATTTACGGCATTGGGGTGAAACCATTGTTATTATTTCTTATGGAAGTCCAGAGGCGGATAAGTAAGGATACCTGCTGTGACTTACATACAAAAAATGAAGAAACTTAACAAGGAACAAATGAATGCTCCTGTTAAAAGAACAAATTAAAGACTTGGCGGAAATTATTGCTGAATGATACAAGTCATCTGTAAGAGTGAGATTTGACATTACTCGAACAAATTATGATACATAAAGAGATGTTCACAATTTAAATTTAAGAAATTCATGAAGCAAAGAAACATTCTGAGCAGCAATTGCAATGAATCTTTGACGTTCGAGTCACCATATTTGGCAAGCAGTCAGATGTCAGCTCCTCTAAAATGCCTTTCCCAAAGGATGGCGTCCTAAGCTTACAAACCTCATGAGGCATATTTCCTGATATGCTGTTTCCATATAGATCTGCAATGACTATAACGGAAAGAATTTAGTATATGATACAATATAAATTCGAAGAATTGCAGGAAATGGGTTTTTATTTCATCTCTTTTGGATACTTACTTAACAAATTTAAATTCCCAAAAGAGTTTGGAATCGTACCTGATAACTTGTTTGCTTTGTAAGACAACAATTTTAGATTCATTAAATCCCCAATTTTTGCAGATATCGTACCACTCAATTGGTTATTACCCACATCCAAAACTTCTAGTGAACTCAAATTGTAAATTTCTTCCGGAATTGAATCTCTCAATTTATTTGAGGAAAGGTCGAGTTGAACTAGGGCATTTAAATTGCCTATTTCTGATGGTATTTGTCCTGAAACTCTTCCTCGCGCAATGTATAAGTTCTGAAGTTTTTTTAAGTGCGCAATTTCAGTCGGTATCTTTCCTCTTAAATTATTCGATTCTATTTTTTACATCAGCACATTATAGAAATCAAATTATGAGTGTATCAATGTAGACTAAAAAGAACTGAAGAAGTTATCTCAGACATACCATACATAATTGATGTAACGAAATTATCCAAATCACAGGTCAATCCTGCCCAGTCACATTCATTTCCTTTGGATAAATAGCTTGCTGAACCTATGAAAGGTTCTGTTTCGCCGCATTCTTCATCATTTTGGCTGCACTGATACCACTCATTACCATTTGTGGAAAAATAGAACAATACCGTTACATAACGTTGAACAAGCCTAGGATCGCCCGGACACCTAAATTGATCATCTGTCGAAAGTAACCATTCTAATGCTCGATTTTGTGGCGTTTCTATGTCTGTCAGAGTAAAAGGATCTGAAACAGTACTTAGTACACCTGTAATAAGGTCTCGTCTATCTTTCGCAGACAAGTCACATGACTCAATGAATGAATTTGGTATTGATCCGGAAACAATAGTGGAATTTGAAAAACCTCGAGGCAGTGCTTCGGATAATGACGAAAGAGCTAGGACGAAAAAATTTAAAGATCAATTACATGATCCTATCAAAACTTCAAACAATTTATTCTTTTTGGTATACTCACTATTTGCGAATAACAATTCATCATTGTACCAGTCATCTTTTCCATCATAAAAATCTGATGAGCTATCGGTTGCAGAATTTTTCCTACTTTTGCTGTAACGAAAAGTTGTTGTTTCAATTTTTTGAGTCAAGAGTCCATCTATTGGTTTTTTTTCTAGTCTGTGTTCATGAACATTTGTTGAAGATGACCTTTTTCTTACAAGTTTATGTCCTCTGCCTGAATTAACAAGCAAGCCGAAAAATATGCATGTAAAACGACATGTCATCAAATTTTTTTTCATTCTCATGTTTCTTTATTGAGGTAAAGGAGGAGAATCGAGCTTTTCATTCCAAAATTGATCAAAAATATAATTCGAGATTTGTTTTACAGTTGGTCGATTTGTGACAAAAAAAACAACAAAAACTCAATTTAAAAAGATCATGCACTTCCAATCGGATATTTCAATGCTTTTGAATGTGAATGACTAATGAGCATTTACTTAACAGATTTTGATCATGTGTTTGGCCTAATTAATCATTTATAATCTTTAAAATGAATAAAGACTATTTTAAATGTATTATATTTGAATATCATGAAATGCATGTGTATTTAATTTTAAAAATTTGCTCTATTTTTATTACGAATAAGAAAACACTGAATTTACATTTTTGTACGAATATATAGTATTTTTAAGACGACTGCGGATAAATCTACTGAACACTAAAAAAAACGAAGTGAGAATTTTAGAATAAAGTTAAACAGCAGTTTAGAGGTATGATTTTGAGAATTTGATATGTGAAGACATGTGCCCATTGAATTTTTGATTACATAAGATTGTTGTAAGAAGATGATAGACTTCATTTACTATTAAGATGGCTGTTCCCAAAATGAAAGGTTTTCCACTTCAAAAAATCAAGTAGCTTCTTGTTCCTGATGCTCATGACAGGCAAATCTGATCCAACACGTTTCGTTTGGACGTCATTTGTTAGTTCAGCTTTTGTGTGGGATTTTATGTGCAACTAACCTTATCCTGCTGTTTCAATGGAACTAACTGCCAGAAGCAAACTCTACGGCTCTAACAAGTTTTTTCATGCACACATTGTGCATAAAAATGTGGACGACACGCACTTTCACCGAATTTCTGTTTTTGGATATGAATATCGGAATAACAATAAGATGAAACGCATGCCTCCTAATTATCGATTGGAAAACTTATATGAATGAGCAAAAATTGGAGTTCTTGTTGCCACGTAATTTTTATATGGGAATCACTAACATTATGCATAAATATATTTCTGTTTTCTTTTGTTTACAACTTACTAATTGTTCTGAAAATACATAGACCAAGTTAAAGGTTGAAACTGCAGTCCAGTTGGAAAAGAATTGGACGCACGTCATGACGAATATTGGAAAATATCATCTCTAAGACATCAAATTTCTAAAATCTGTTATTTCGCTTTCCTTATTTAATTCTTTTCTTGAATAATATTTGATCCCAACACATTTTTGCAATACACATGAAAAATCTGGTTTTAACTTCAAAATATAACAAACAATTAGAAAGATATTATTTTACTCATAAAATATATCCGTTCAAAGATAACGGTATTAGCCCGGACTTATTTCTTTACTAAGGATCAACGCACTTATTATGAAGTTTTAAGAACGTGAGAATGTGACTAAAAATGATTTGTAAAAAACAAAGAAAAATATGTTATTGGATACTTTTTTATGAAAAGAATAAGTACGTTGTTGTTGTAGTATGATATTATTTTAAGTCTCTAATATGGCTTCGAACTGAAACGGAGCATATAATTTCAATTTGGAGATTTATCAGTACGCATTACACTTCTTACGAAGGTAAGTCCCCTTATGGAAAGAACGATGCATAGATTAACTCAGTAATCCTTCTTATATGCGTAGTATATTTCAAGAGATGCAGCACTGCTTAATCAAAAAATTATGCGCTTGAAGCTAAATAAAATTGAATTATTTAGATGAGTATTATTGTTTTTCTGATTTATATAGACATTACATGAAAATTCATTTATCAAGTCAACTTATATTAGGTCGTCATAGTTATATCACTTAGAAAGTTAGCGTTTCTTTCTTGACAGTTCTGTTTTACAAGCCTCTACTAAAACTTTATTACCCAATTAAAAAAAAAAGAACTCCTCGAAGTTATTTTTATTTTTGTTCATTACCTTTGAAAAATAAGCATATAAGCATATCTAGAGATCCTTTTCATAAATCATAAACTACTTACGGAAAATCAATTCTGAATGTTAGCTGATTTTGTAGAATCGATTTACTATGAACCATAGAGAGGATTTGTCTTCCTTTTCAGAAGGTGTAATCACAAAAGGACACCGATTTGTGGTCCATGAAAACGATGTCCTCTCTGGTCGAGGCGTGCACATTGCACACCACCCTGGAAATGAACGTTTTCGAACTTTGGTGAATTCCCGGAAAGATGAAACGTATTTAACGGTTTATACCACTTCTGAAAAGCGTGCGGTCGCATTGGAAATAATTAAGCACGTTAAACAACTAGATCCCCCAGGAAGATTTTTGAAACGGGAAGGTCGGGGTCACGCAAGCCGGGGGTTAAGCGGTCCATGGGAAATTCTTTCAGATAAAGAGACCTTGAAGAAGACATGTCAAGCTTTGCGAGATTGCAACCGAGCAGATCGCGTGGGATACGCGGCATGTGTTCCACCACCGAAAGATGTTATTCAAAATTGGACCAAGAGAGATTCTAGTGCTTTTACCAGAGAGCACGCAGCGGAAGCAGTCACAGAGGCAGCCACATCTGTAAAATCTCTAAAGCGATCTCGAGGTAAAAAGGACGATCTCTCGCCATCGCGTCAAACTAAAGGTGTCGGATCCACTTATTTCAGTGCCACCAAGAATCACATGAATCAGAGTTCATACTTGAACGCGAACATGAATATGAATATGAATATGAATATGTTGAATTTGAACTTTGATCAGAACATTATGAGAAATAAAAATGCAAGAATAAATATGATTGGTATGAACACGAATGTGAACTCAAGTGAGAACATGGGTACACATAATCACGGAATAGTTAACATCAACAGGTATGGGAAAAATAATGCTGCATTAGCAAATCCAAGTCTTGGTACCATAAGCACCCCCACAATCGACTTCAATGCTGGTTTGGTGAATTCTTCTAATTACCACTTCACAGGAATGCAACTTCCTCAGAATGGGGTTACAAACCAATATATTCAGGGGAGTTCCCTGAATCAAGAAGGCAACGCGAATGTTGAGAATACCTCCCAGTATTCATCGTTTCAACAAAATCTCGCAAATTTCAACCAAGGAAAAAACCAGTATGCGTCTACGATGTATCCTGTCATATCAAAAATGAATGATAATGCAAACTCGAATCTTTACAAGGCTAACGCTTTTTCTAAGGACATACAGTCTTCTTCGTCAAACTCTAACTCTTATGGTTTAGTCCATGCAGGTGAACATAATCAAAGAGAGTTTATTATGAACAGACAGAGCAATAATCCAAATAACGCCTCTTTTCCAGTATCAATGGGGACCAGCTCTAATGGAACATTTCACCAAAACATAGGCATGCAACCTCAATATATATATAATTCAAGTCAGCTATCTTCAATTGGGATCAACAATTTCAACCAAAATCCGCAAAGCATACACAGTGCTCCCATGATGTTACCTCTTCCGCCAAACTCCAATATGAATTCGACAAGTAATGTAGGCCTTATGTTTCCAACTCAGAATCCAAGTAAAGGAATGGTTGAGGGGACCGTGTACCCAACCAACTTCCAAGATAAAAATACTGAGAATGCTAATGGTGCTTAAACTCAAACTTGGCCTCGAAAAATTGATAAGCGTATCATATTAAAAATCGATTTATCATTTACTATTGCTGGACTAAAGTATACCAAGATATTAATTACAAGTCTGATGAAGTCCATTGCGTGCAAAGCAATACTACAAGGGGAGTTTCAATTTGTAGGCAAGATATCACATTTTCTTCATTGCTTATTTAAGTAATGAAGCTAATCAATCCCACTGGTATATTTTTGTCATTTGTCATTTACATCTGTACCATGGCAACTTTTACGCTCACTCGTCACGGACACTACTAGAAGAGTATTCATCTCTATCATTAAATGATGAAATTATATCGCGGTTATCGTTCAAACTTTACTCTTCGTAATATACCACAGAAAGCTTGTGCTTTTCCTGAGGATAGTTTTAATTCTAGTCAGTGAGATATTTACCTCTAACCTCATTGTGGATATATACCTATTGGAATATTTCAAGATGTAGTAGGGTTTTCTTTATGATGTGTCTGATTAGAAACTGATCCTCCATAGACATTGCACATTCTTGTCTAATAAATCTTCTCACAGTGCTTCCCTGTTCCTATTGTACACATGATAACAAAAATCTGTATTTTTATAATATGTAAAGCAATCTGTAATGTCATAATTTCTAAGTACCATTTTCTTTGAGATACCTTCAAATCTTGTAGTACCGTTGGGTAATTAATTCATCGAGAGATGGATTATCAATAGCCTGATCCTCATTTTGAATAAGAATACATTATGATTTTGGCATCAAAAATATTGAATACAGATGATCTCAACATTTTATAATGATTGTACAAGTTATAACATTTCAGTGTTTCGGTAAGGAAACCTCTGATAAGATAGATATGTTGAAGGTGACGATCTTGAAGTGCACTGTATGTGATAAGTTTTTAAAGTCAGAAAAAAATATTATTATGGTGTAGATCCTGCGTCGTCACTTTGTTATAACTCTGGATACAGTATAGTGTCCGTTTTGCCAATTGAAATATATTTATCCAAATAATCTGCTAAAGTTTATCAGCAAGATATTATAGAGTAGTTAGCTAATTTTTATCATCTTTGTGAAGTATCATCATCTTCCTTTCTAATTGTAGCTTTAAGGATTACCTGAAGTACTTTTTTACTGATAGAGACAAACTAGAACGAATGATCCCATTCCAAATCCAAACAAACTTATTAGTACTGCATAAATATTACTGCTGCCATACCCACTGTAATACGTTTCTAAAGATTTGTCGGTCCCAAAGACAGAGTCAATTTTTTTCTTGCTTGCTAGATATAGCACTGCAGGAAATGTAAAGGCGATCACAAAACCAAATGCACCAGCATAGTCCGTTATTATTCCTAGTTCCCTAATAAGTAGAGCTCCAATAATAGGTGGAGTGCAAGCAATGAGACGAAAGAGAACTCGGGTATTTACATATTTCTTCAATATATCGCAAGAGATTTTTTCAAATATGAGATATTTAAAAAATTGAGAATGATTGAGATCAGTCCGAATGCTGAAGCTATTCAAGTCAAGGAATAAACTCACCACCTTATTAACACTTTCTTCGCCAACAAAAGTATCCAACAGATTATTACCCAACGTTATTGTACATAGAGGGAAAACTGAAGCTACATCTAGAGCTGGGAAAATAACGATGAACAATGAAATTGCTTTTGCCCACCATGCAACATCTACCCAGATGGTATCCACAACATTTCCATTAATATCAAGATTTATTTGCATTGTTCCAGTTCCTCCATGAAAATCTTTCCAGTTCAAATTAGACGATTGATTTATTCCTGTGCCATAATAAATTCCAACACATAAACCAACAAAAGTATACCATAAAGCACTGATCACATTGGTGGATTTAAAGATGTATTTCAAATCTCGTTTGTCAGCAACTGGATGGGACAAACCTGGGATAGAATGATGAAATATGAAAGCATAAGCTATTACTGGCAAAGAATGATACAGCCCAGAAAAATTAAAAAGCGCAAGAGATTTGTCATTGGATGTTGCTGGTGTGACAGTCATGTTGGGTGATTTAGTTTCAAAAGAAGCATCTGTATCTTTGGGAAATAATAGTACTGTTATAACCATAAGAGTTACCATCAATATTCGACAAGCCGCTAAAGTAACTTGAAGAGTTACTTGTTCATTCAGTTCTCGACAAGACAATGGAACTACAATTGTTGCAAATACAGCAACATACAAAGTATAATCCCAACCCTCATGACTGCTTCCAAATACTGGAATTTCCTTAGCTAAAGCACTAGCGAATACTGAAGTGTACGCCCAAAGCGCAAGGTAGAGATAAAACGAAACAAGAGCCGTATAAAGCTTGGCGACATGTTCACCAAGGAACATCTTGCAGAGTTCTGGAATCTCAAATTTACGATCTTTAACGATCAATAGCCTGTTTTCGTTATCACATTTCTGTAGTAAAGAATTAATTGTGGCCTTATTATATCGACGTTGTTTTTTGAGTAATTGCGTCGACTTCTTTTGTTGAAGAGCCCTCTTCTGATCGTACGTCAATGATCCATAAGAACGTGAAGTGAAAATGTCATCTGAAGCACCAAATTGCTTATTCGACATCGTGTCGTTTGTATCAATATCGTCATCTTGATCAAGTTCAATATCGCCCATCATGGAAATTGGTGACATAGTTTCAAAGTCAATTTGCCTTTTTCCATCTTCTAATTTTTTTATCTGTATTATATTATTTTTTCGGTTCTCATTTTGATTTTTGAGGGATTCAAGTGCCTCCGCTCTAGCCATGGTTTCTAGTAAAAAATCTTTGGAAATATCAGCAATGACAGCTATCAGAAGCAATGCAATTGTGGATGAGATAAGCCCTCCTTGCACAAATGCCCAAGGTAAGGCAAGAAAACCTGTCCCCATGATGTAATTTATAGTGAAACATATCGCAACAACGGATGAAAATCCTGCTTTTTCTGTTGCAGCTTCTTCCCATGTTGAAAAGTCTGATAGCTCTGATGATGCAGTTATCTGCGTGTATTGGCCAGGAGAATCCAAAAACTTCTTCAAGGATTTCTGTGTTTTATTTCTGAACAGATTTTCCAATTTCATTTTCTAAAGAAACAGATGTCGATTCAGCACACTCTTGTGTTTGTTTTGAAGTGTCTTGCTTATTTGTTGAAAGTTTCCAGTTTCTAATTTTTGTTGACAAGAAACACTGCAAAGAACTATGATTCTGTAATTAATAACAGGTTATTGAGTCGTGACGATCGAACGAGCCAAGATGAGATGCAGCAGGGTAATGTAAGAAAAGAATCAGCTATGTGCAAGATCATACGTACAAATTTCAGATGCGTTGAAATGGCGATTAAAAGACGAACTGCTGAATTCTTTTTGCGGAGAACTTGTGCATCACCAACACTATAGCAACGTAAAAAGACAGCTTGCACATGTCAAATTCTTATGGGGCAACCTTGACATCATTGGAAAATATTGACGTCATCGGAATGTGTTGACATCGGCAGGACGACATTTTTACTAATTTTATGAAAATATTGTCAAGTTAATTTTTTTTTCTTTCAGGAGGACATTTTTACTAATTTCATGAAAATATAGTCAAGTTAATTATTTACTTTGAAATAAATGAGATTAGCCTCATGATTAAAATGTTAGCCAAACATGAATTGAGAAACTAAGGATAAAAAAATGACACAAAGATTTTCATTTTTCTTTTAATTTGCAGATTCAGTTTCTGATGCAACAGCTACATCGGAACCCTCCTCTAACATTTTATCATAATCCATCATGTTTTCTTCTCCATCGTCCTTTGCAAGGCGACGTGATTCTCGATCTTCTTCTCTCATGACTTGCCATTCCTGTGCAATGAAAGATTTAGTATCGTTGTTAGAGCTATTAGACGCATCTTTAGTATTTATCTTTGTATTTGTAAGGAACGTCTTTGGATCTTCAATGCCTAATTTTTTGCGTTCGGCACGTTCCTCCATCTCCCTGGTTCTTTCGTAGCTTTCCATGGGACTTCTCATTAATATTTCATCTTTAAGATATTCAGAAGCAGCATTCATAATGTATTCGGACAGAGTTGTAGTATCATAATCCAAGGGCAACCCTTTTTTGACAAATTGTTTTGGTAATCCTCCAACTCGATCTAATTCAATACGGAACTTTTTAGCATTCGGTTCTCCCATAAACAAGCTTTGCACAGCTTTAATGATGAATCTTCTAATTTTAGGACTCCATATTTCTTCCTGTTTATCAGCGTATTTTCCATAGGCTTTCAGTAATTCCCAACGATTGGTTCTTGTCAACATATCCGAAGAATCATTATAGAGTATTTCATCCGCTACAGCATATCCCCAAGGGTTTGCTGCCATACCTCTGCCTACCATAACACCATGTAATTCAGGACATTCATTCAATTGAGTTTGAACTTGATTCAATGTTTCAATTCCTCCATTTAAAGAAAAAGTTAAATGAGGGAATTCATTAGTTAATCGATGAACAAAGTCATATTTGAGTGGTGGGATTTTACGATTATCGGCAGGACTGAATTGTTTTGTTTTGAGGACTGCTATACGGGCATGAATTTGAAAATCAGTGACTACATCATCAGAGGATATTGTATCTATAAATTCACATAGTTTTTGATATTCTGCCTCCTCAAATTTGGTATCTTCTCTCGTTTTGTAATCCTTTAAAGTAATTTGAGAGTTCTCCCAATTCAAATCAGTACCGATACGACATTTGACAGTGACTGGTATGTTTTTGTCAGTCCCTTCATAAATGGCACGACAACAATCTTTGACAAGGATAGGATCATCCATTAATGCAGCACCAAAACAACCTTTTCCTGCAACCTTAGGAGAAGGACATCCACAATTTAAATTAATAGCCGTATAATCACATTCTCCTCGATTTGTTCGATCCATTAATGCTACAGCAGAAGTATATAATTGAGCTGGATCTGATCCACCCAATTGTAACACTGATTTATGTACATCCCTTTCTAAGTGTGACTGACTTAAAAATCGTCGTAATTGCCAATCATCTACCTCTGAATTTGGATCATGTGCTTGTTGATTTTGAAAAAATTGGTATTCATGGGCGATAGCATTCCCAGGTACCATTTCGGTGTATAATAAAGTATGATTGGATAATAAACGAAACATATGACGGAAATGACGATCTGTATATTCCATCATGGGAGCTAATGAAAGACGAGACGAAGCTTGAAGATCTTGCAATTTGTCTTGATAAGTTTTTTTGTTTTCATCAGGTTGCATGGATTCTGGTCCGGATGCAGATACGGAGAGTGTTGTAGCTGAATCTTTATTGGAATGATAACATCGAGGATTGTTTTCTCCATGTAAGTTTGGAATTTGACATTTTGTGTTCAAGAAATACTTAGATAGGCTACGATGATGACGTTGATGTTGATGTTGACGTTGATGATGATGTTGATGTTGACGTTGATGTATGAGTTGATATCCAGAACAAGCGACATTGTGAAAGGCGAGTACTGTAGATTTCCACTTGCTCCCAGAACTAACCAACATCATAATAAATGTGAAGGTCTGAAGCAGATTTGGTGAGATATTCCAAATAGAAGTATATTCAGATGAATATCGGCGTATCCTGGACATGAATGAAAAATAAGAAGAAATCTATCTATTTGTTTGTCTGCTCAGTTCTGGTGGTTTCTTTGGAAATAATAAAGATTGATTCTGATGGAGACGGATTCGCTTATAAAATTACAGGGACCACAAAATTAACAAAAATGAAAGATGTTCTTTTTCAGTAAAAAAAGTACGTGCGTACTTTTGCTTATTTTAAAATGGACAAACTCATTCAATGGATGCCACCACCCTGATGCTGTCATCAGTATGATCTCAACATGATGCACAAAAAGATCCCTTGTGCAATAAATTGCCATCTTTCATTGGATATCAACAGTCAATTTCTATTTTCATTATTGTTGCAATGAAACAATGAAAACACTTATTCTTGTCATTTCTGTTCAACTAGCATCCAGTTTAACCCATCATCATCATCACGAAGTTAGTGTCAGTATTAGTAACAACATCCATACAAGGAATTGTCTCACGTCAATATCATCATTCTACACAAGCCTTCCATCTTATTTAGGAAACACCATCTTGCTTCAAAAAACACTTCTTACATCCTTGGATACAACTACCATTACAAGTGCTGATTCCAATCTGAATCATATTAGTAATGAAGAAAATAATGAAATAGGATCATGGGAACAAAATCTTCAGCAAACTCTAAAATCAAAACCCCCCTCCTTCATCAATGATGAAGTGATACGAGTTATGGACCCAAATACAGTCAAATTGAAAAAAAAAGGATTGGTATCCTATGCACTAGTCAAAACACCTTCTGGATACAAGGACCCTAATTTTCGCTTTCCAGATTGTATGGAAAAATCACCCATTTCCAAATCCAAACAATTATTACCTCCCGGAACCAAAGTTATGGTCCGAACTTTAGGAGAACCAAATTCTTCTTCTTCGTCTGCTTCTTCTTCTCAGAGTATTAAAGTTCCAGCATTGATTGTCATAACATCCAATCAAAAATTAGTGAATGCGGAATTGGTTCGTAACGGCTATGCGAAGCCAATGCTATCATCCTCCTCCTTCATCAAAAATAATAGAGATATGATCGAGAAGTTAATTCCTGGGTTATCAAACGGATTGGATCAACTTCAAAAACAAGCTGAAATGAAGGGATTAGGAATTTATCGAAATTGTGAATTGACGTATTATCCAGCAGATGATCAGTTTGAACCACTCGATTATACTACTGAAATTCAATATGGAGATGATGGTGGGAAACTAATAGTCAGAAATTCAAAAGAAGAAAGATCCCTCAAAGCTCCACCTCCCAATCCTGGTGATGTTAAAAGATGTGCAGATTTTGAATACTATGAAGAAGCGTTACGGTGGTATGATTTTTATTTCAAGTTTTATGGTGATGTTGCTAAATTGGATAGAGATGGTGATGGTGTCCCTTGTCCTGGTCTACCACATACGACGGATCAGACGAAGTATAGAATGAAAATACCATCATCAACTACCTCACGATAAAAAAGAATCATCCAATAATTGGAGCAAATTCGTTACATTTTTGTTTAAAACTATAATTAGAATTATCAAGATTTACATTCGTATTTAGGAGATGACAACTATTTCCATATTCCTTCTGAATCATATCAATGAACGATGAGTTAGCTTTTTATCGTCTTCGACCGCAGAAAGTCTTATAAACAAGATAAGCATACCAATAATCAAAAGACAATTTGTAACAGCATCTAGTTGTGTAGGTTGGGATCATAAATGTAGCATATAATTGTCTCAAGTAACACCGTTCAAGTTTCGTTTCTGTTTCCTTTATGTATCCATGATAGATCCAGATACAACAAAGATGTATCGGAGGCAATAGAAATATTTTTCCAAGAAAGACAAATTATATAAAAGATACATTCGATTTATTTCGAATTATTGAAATTAATGCTATAAGAACCAGTATTTGGATCTTTGACAGCCTGAAAATTATCTAAACTCAAACCAAAGTTTCCTAAAATACTATTTCCTAAATCTTTTAGTTTTCCCATTGTCTCCGCCTTGAGCTTTTCCAATCGCTCTTCTTCTAGTTTTTCTAATCGTCGAACTTCCTTTCTTGCAAATTTGTTGGAATTATCAAGTTTCATAACTTCTTTCATATCCTCTAATGCTTCGGCAATCTGTTCTGTTGCCTCATAAGCTGCAGAACGTCGTAAGAAGGGTTTGACGTATAGTGGATTCAAATACATCGAAATGGTGCAGTCTTTGATACAATCAGAATATCGTTCAAGATGAAAGCATGTAGCTGCTCGATTGGAATGATAAATTGAAAGAGCTTTTGCATGTGGATGATGAGGAGGTTTGAAAACAGCAGATGGTTCAGTTTTATCTTTTTCTTGTTGCTGAGGTGTATTTGAAGAGTTATCATTTGGAGAATTAGGAATCCTAGATCTTTTTTCTCGTTCTTTTCTATTTCTTTCGTTAGCCTTCTCACGTTCTTTTGCATCAAAGTCCTCTTTCATTTGCATAATATCTTCTCCTTTTATATCACCTGGGCATTTCTCAATAGCATCGGTATATCCATCATATGCACCTTCATAATCCTTTGCTTTGAATTTTGCGTTTCCTTCTGCTTTATATTCTTCAGATTCTATCAACACTTGCTCCACTTGTGTTTGTTCTTTCGGAATGTTTTTTGTTTTGTTTGTTTCCTCGGATGGAATCACTGTAACTCCACCACCAAGTTCAAGTACTACGTCTTCTCCATTGGAAGTGGATTCAATATTGTCCAAATCAAACCCGCTGCTAGTAAAAGTTTCCGTATTTGCCATCTCGCCGAAAATAAAATTCTCCTTCAAGAAGAGTCTTTCGAGTTCTTCAAAGATTATACAGCAGAAAGGCGGCGGGGTATTTGATTATTGTTGATGCGATTTATGAAGTCGAAGTTAATGCCTAAGTACATGTATTTATTACCAAAATCTACGTCATTTGTTGTTTTCCAGTTTACCCAGCCCTACTACTCTAGGCTACTCAATGGAGAGAGTTTCCATGTTCTTCCAATAAAACGGCATATTTTTTGTCTAATTTTGAACTTTTTTCACATAAAGAATGCTTGCTTTTTTTCATAAAGTAATGAGAGTTATATATTTTTTATAATTCATTAAATAATCTTTATATATTACAATAGAAGATGAAAATATTGATTGCTTCAATCTTGAAATAGTATGACCCTAATGAAATAAAAATCTGGGGAGAGCACTTGCACTTCGACTATCTCTTGCTCCTTCCACAGCATTATAACACAGGAGGGCAAACTTTGCCAAGTTCGCATTGTAATATTGTGGATTACTAATGTCACTCTGGTTCAGATTAGTTTCACTCACCAATAAAGATGAAGATTTGGTGGGGAATTCGTTTACAAGAGCATTACTACTAACATTCGACACATCATCCGATGGTGAATCATCCATGGCAATAGATGGTGATAAAATAGGTGATATCAATGCATCTGGTCTTTTTACTGTCAAATCTAACCACTTTGATAACCCTTTTCTTAACTCCCATTCTGTGCTTTTAGGTGTCCCAATCATTCTCGCGTGACATGCATCTAAGAGAGTCTCACCTGATAAAGACTCCACATTCACATCTTCATTCACTAAAAAGGTATCTGCATCATTGATTGTTTTCAAATGAGAAATCACCTTGTTCCGTGTCAGGAAATTAGGCATTAGACCTGAAAGTGCTCCTCGATTTGCACCACTGGTTCCCTTTGGTGATACAGTATTTCCATCAATTGCTAATGCAAGACCTTTCATGATGGCTTTAGGAACAAACTTAAGACGTGTTTGATCTCGTTCAAGTTCTGTGTCCGAAAATATTTCACTTTTTAGAACTTTCAAAACATATTCTTCATTGTCAGAGGAACCTGCTACATCCTTCACCATTTGATTCCTTCCTTTTTTACCTCCCACAAGAAGCATTTGCCCTGCCATTTGATAAACAATCCCCATACGTTCCTTATTTTTCCTTGCCTTTCCACCACCAAAAGGATTCAGTGGATTTTTAGTGGGAACTCCTTTCGCTTCTTGTTCAATGTCCAATAAAGTGGTCATAACAGTATGAGCTCTCTCTCTGGAAATAGTTTCCCACTTATCGAAATCAATTGGAGGGCTTTGTTGGAAAGGACTTGGTAAAACGTTAGGAAAGAACATAAACGCATACGGGAGAAAGTTAGGGCTGAAAAACATCATAAATACTAAATTCATGACTTTTCCACGGTCGTCTTTCCCTCTATTGAGAAAGTTATATTCATCATAGGTCAACCCTTTTTTTTGATAGGATGCATCAACTGGCTTGGGATTATTTAGAATGTATTCTTTTTGTTTGGAGCGGATTGTATTACATACTTTATGATTGCTGTATAATAACATGGTTCCATCTTTCAATCTTACAACAGAATCTTTAACGTAATTTCCAAGCTGTGCTATTGGATTTGTTTTTTTCGATGCTTCCGTTACAGCAACAGATCTTGTAGGTTGACCTATCACAGCTGGAGCAGACATCATTGTTATAGATTTGTCGTATAGACCTGTTTCACGCAATTTAGATCTACGACTGGTCCATTGGCGACTATTCCATCCAACGCTGTTGGTATCGGACATTATTTCACCGCTACATGGATGGTTGATAGTGTAGATAAAGAAGGCAACCAAATTTAATAACTTCATTGTGGTCACGTGCTTTCAAGCTATGTTTTTCTTCAATTTATTTACAAAAAAACTGAGGTGCTTTCACTTGTTACCAGTGTTGCAATTCAAACCAAATAATTCGAAGTCGGAATATGTGGAACTTGTGAGAGATCAGTTTTCCCAATTGTGATGGCTAGATGAGAGCGATCCAATGATGTGAGATATAAATACCTCGTATGTACATAGTAGTATTCAAGTTCCTGTTGAAAAAATAAGAGCCACATAAAATATAAGAATTAGATACGTTCACAGCCGTATCTCGTGCAATAAGGTAAAAGATATGGATATATCTTATTCCCAGGTTTCTAAATTAAAAGTTTTCTACATCATTTTTGGTATAGTGCTTCGTAGAAAAACCAGCGAGTAAAAACACAAAAGTGTCAAAAAAACTTACTTGCTACTTTATAGGCCCCGGACAATTTAAGCTACTTTACCCTATTAGATAAAAAGTTACACTAATTTAGCCTTACATAAAAAACACGAAAAATTTGCATTTTCAAATATATTCTTTGAAAAATTTGCAAAAAAATTTGCATTATAAAATATATTCTTTGAAAAAAATTGCATTATAAAATATATTCTTTGTTTTCTACTTACATGATTATAGAAAACTCTCTTTTTGAAATGTTGAGAAGACGGTGTTTTCCGGGACTGAAAGGTTTGTAGGCTATTGCGGAGGCTCTCATCATCGGATTCTTTTATTTGTTATTACGTTGGATGCATTATTTGTAAAGCTATCAGAAAAGGTAACTTGGATAGAGCGGCGACTTTAACTTGACTCTTTAAGTTCCATCAAAAATATTCTGATTTCGTTAGCGATCAGCGTTTTATTTTTCAATTTTGAAAACAAATTCTTGATTTTCTCAAGAAATATCCAGTTCAGCGAAAAACCAAGCATATCATCAAAAGCAGAAGATCAATCGGATTATAAGAGCTTCAGCAAAATTGGTCTTTGTAGCATCATTCAAGAGCAATCTCTTTTTTACCGGTTCGGAAGGGTTAAGTTGGGTTGTCCTTGAGTTTCCATTTCAAAATTCATCTCAAAATTCTTTCAAAATTCGAAATCTTTGTTGTCCAATTTACTCAGATTACGTCATTCGTGGATCACTCATCACGTAAATATCAAATACCTGAGAAGGCAACGCTATAAAATGTAAGTCTTCACAGGTAGGTCGTGTCAATGATTTTTAAGTACTTTATTATACATGTGATTCTGGCGGCTTTATATCATTTGGGAGACGCATAAAGTATCATGAAGCATTGGGTTGGTGGCGCTCCCCACGAAAACCCTTCGGGGCCGAGTAATGGCGAGTTACAAGTCACCCTAGCCTCCTAGAGGGGCCCAATCGCCTAGTCTTACTGGGGGAAACTCTTGTACTACCGCTGTGTAATTGGCTGGTTGGACCCTCGTTAACAAAATATATCGCAGAAACAAACAAACAAACAAACAAACTTACATGATTATAGTATGTTTATCGAAAATCTGTAAATATGAACACAAAAGTGTGGAAAAGTATCTTGTTCTATAATTGTTTTTCGACTAACTTACCATCATCGACAAGATGCATCCATCCTTCAAAATGGCGCAATCCAACATTCACCGCCGCACCGCCGCAACCATTTTCACTTCCAAACACTACTATAAAAAGAAAAAGAAACGCATCTTGACCATACGAAATCCGATCCACTCACCATATTTGCATTTCATCATTTCCTCCAAAAAACATCAATTCTCCAACGAAAACCTTCTCAACATTTCTAGCACCTACCAAATCAAAAAACAACCAGCTCCAATCAAATCTCAAACCAAACACACAATCCAACCACAACCTTTACCAGCCCTGCTTGCACAACCTATTATAAAATTTCTACCCAAAGTTGCAACACCGCTCGAAACCTCCATTTGTTGCCCATCATGAGTTACCCTCACAATTTCCAACAAACAAAAAAAACAATCACGTCACACATGAAAAATATCTTAAACAACATCAACTCACGCCTAAGTACTTCCACTAAAAAACTTCACAACTTCAATACTAAGCTAAATAAATTTTTAGCACATGCACCCTCGAACCACCTTCAACCGCATCAAATGACATTTCCCTTAAATATTTTCATTCAAAATTCGAATGAGTCAGATCATATGCACCAATCACATCTAAGTACAGAATACAAATACGATATATTTAAATTTATTCCCTCTCCTCTTCAAAGAACAAATACATCCACATCAAAAACATCAGAACGTTACCTTCCTATATCCAAGCCAACCTCCAATAACGATCACAAACAAATCAACCAATATATAAACAGTACTCCAATCGAAATCAACTGACAAACACATTACAAACCGTTTTTTACATATGAAAATTTTAATTATATAGATCTTAACATCTCACTTTTTTATTTTTTTGAAAAAATAACCACTAAACATCTTCAAACTGATTGTCACAAGATAACAATGCCCCCGTCCCCAATCAACCTCCCAGCCTCCCCAGTGGCCAATGCCCCAACCCTTGAAAAACTTCTGCCAAAGAAGCATTTCTCACGCCCCTTCTCAACTCCAAAGTCTGCCACTGACAAACTTTTCTCTCCCCGACAACATCCAACTGTCACAGTTCCAAAAACTATTGATCTTTTCCAAGGAGCACCGGAACCTGAAGACACCCATACTCCAGTCACCACTACTCCCAAGCCGAACTATGCAGAAAGCATCACAAGCCTCCCATCGACTATTGACTATTCACCTGACACACTCTTTATCATGTGCCAACTACGCCGCGGAAGAAACGATCAGGTTAACAATGATCTCGCTAAGTTGCACAATGATGGATCAGCACCTACCTTCCTTGAAACCTTGCTCACTGCATCATTTCTCGCCAGACCTACAACTTCGACTCTCCACACTCAGCTCCGTATCCGTCAAATTCAGTATGAATCTATGAAAAACCTGACTCCCACATACTTTATCTCCTTCGGTTTCCTTCTTGAAGATACCGATGCAGGACCCTCGTATGCCAGATATGGCACCCCAAGCTTCATAGAACTCCAAGAGTATATTCATGATTTTGTGTTTGAACGCAGACACACAACTATCAACCTTGACCTTGAAATGGCACATGAAGTACTCACCTCGATTTTCTTCACGATTCCCCATGCAACTACCCGAAGCACAAACCTGTTGCCTACATTGCTGGACTGCCTCCGCAAGTCTTCGGCCGCAAGACTTATCACACCCAAATCATAATCAAACACCTACACACCATCCTCAAACCTCTCCTACCAGGCTCCTCGCTCCTCCACAACTTCTGCTACTTCATCCAAGCCTTCGGTATTCAAGTCCGCAGAAACTACACCTTTAAAGAAGGCTTGCAGGAAGATGTGTATATTGCATGTGTGTCCAACACAACTGCTCACCATCTCCTTGCAAACATTCTATTCCCCTCCCAGGAGAATGAACATCCACAATTACCCATCCTCAACCTGCCCGTCACCTTCATACCCATTCCAACACGACCACACAAGTCAGCTAAAGTTGCACTGTCACGATATTATCAAACAATCACAACAATTGCAACAACAATCCGCACACAGAGAACAATGCTCGAAACCCTCCAATTCGTCACCACCTCCATTTTCAGAGATCCAGCCTCATCTTCAACATGCAAACTCATACTTGACAACAGCAATATCATCACATACTCTGTGCTCCATTCAGCACAGAAAGGCATCCACACGCGGATATACATAAAAAACAAAACATTCCAGAAGATACAACTGACGACACAGTGCGCTCATGGTTCAACCTAACTGATCACACCAAACTGTTCTTCCCCAAAGCCACGATACATCCTAACCATATCACGCAATCAAAAGATATTCTCCGATCTATTGTGCGACACCTTGATAGTTCCATAAACCAATATGCCAAAGCCATTGGATACGAACCAACAAAGCTCACACATGCAGACAGGGAGCCAAACAACAACAAACCTCCCTTGCCTACTCAAACGCATCAAACAACAACGATACAAGCAACACACACAACATCATACCAATCATCAGAAAATAAGGAACATGTAACACCAACCATCCCCCTCATCCCCATTTCAAACAAACCACATCAACCAACAATGATCAGCCCATCCAGCAACAAGCAAATGCCACCACAAATTCCGCTCATCACAGACCAAGACAACAGAATCACCTCTTACACGCCCCGTAAACGACCTGCAGCAAAGTCACCTTCACCAGCCAGTTCAACCTCTTCCATTACATCCCCCACACCCCCAGATGACCTAGACCCTTCTCCTGCACCGACAGATACAATCACACCCGAAGACCAAAACTCAACCCACTCAACTTCCGACGACAGCACCCAAAGCCTTCCCAACACATACTCCATCCGAGTAGATGGAATAGCCACCACCCTCCGCCACTCCCTCCCGGATACAAAACAACCTTTTATTGACGATGATGAAATTACTGAAAAAGCTCTCCAAATCTATGAATCAAGCAACCATACCGACGCCATACACCAAGCAAAAAAAGACCTCCTCCTTCTTGCCAACAACAAAATCAAAGAATATAAGAAAATGCGTGCAAAAAAGAAGACAAAGGTGCAGTCAGCAAAAAAGAAAAAGAAAAGTCTTAAAGAAAGCAATCCATACTTCACCTAGTCATTCCATCAACCAGACTTTCCTCCCGAACACGTCCTACCGACCCAACCCAAAACACTATCCCATGCCCAGTCCCTGACTGCCCATTCCATCTCCCCTGCAACAAACCAAACGTCATCCAGACACATCTAACGGAAGCACACACAACAGACGATATATGCTGTGTACCTGCCTCTTTTTATTCTCAAGCCCAAGTTTTTAAATGCCCCATATGTCCTCCTCACAAAATGAAACTTTATAAATCGAATAGAACGCTAACGAACCATCTAAAAACAACACACAAAACCTCCACGAGAACTCTCACCAATATAGATCTCATCACCTCCAACTTCTCCATTGATCCCATCTACCTTCAATCAGCAACGAAGAATTGGACAGACACCCTCCAATATCTGCATAAGCTGGATCTCATTCCATTTTCTTTCCGCCGCTCCCTATACAATAAAACACCAATAAAAATAAGGCATCAATTAAAAAATATGCTTTATAAAATTATTGAAATTGTTGTTACATCCACATGTCCACACACAGAAGCAAACTCACCTCATCTACATCAATACCTAACATCCCCAACGGCATTCTGGAAGCTATTCCTCCTATTTGAAGGAACAATGCTAGCACCTGCCTCTCCTCAGGAGCCAAAGAAACATAAAACACTCGTTAAATACAGAATCGACATGTTCTTTAATGGCAAATTTCACTTACTACACAAATCAGCAGCACGAATACTTTCTCCACCCAACACTACAACACCTGACTTGGACAATAGGAAAGACCAAATTGTGAAGGCCGCCAATAATGACGACTGGCGCAAAGCCAGCAACCTCCTCCAAGCCCCACTTCCACCAGTTTCTTATTCTGATCAATTTTTCCCTGCAATAAAAAAACTCCACCCACCACCAACCACATATACATCACCAGACACCATCGCCTGTCCCAACCCAACCCTCCATCAACAAACATTCCTTTCCAGCAGTGATAAGGTACGGGCACGACTCCTTGATGAGACTCTCCTCTTGTCAACCCTGAGGCGTCTCAAACGGGAAAAGTCGGCCGGCCCCTACGCCGACTCCACCGACATGCTCAAAGATGTCTTTCTCGTTCGCTCAAAAGCTCTAAGTGATGATGAAGAACGCTACCCACATATAGCACTACTCGGGAATCTCCTTAACCTACTATAACCAGGAAAGATTCCAAAAGAAACGAGACAATATGTAAGCGCAAACGAAAGTGTTTCGTTTCACAAAGATCTCACCAATTTAAATAGCATCCGTCCTATAGGAATAGGAACAGCCATCCGCCGCATCGCAGCCACCCACGCAATGGCAGCTTGTGAATCACGTACCTTTCGCGTACACGTTGGTACTGATTGCATGTTATAGTTCCTCGTGGAACGCACTCATTGTTTGTTTGTATTTAGTAGACTTTGTATCGCATATATACGCACGTACAAGTCT
>Ga0209092_10001177_pt1 | contig 26225 bp, 20 predicted proteins | sample FraStrMetagenome_FD_187446 | JGI IMG/M metagenome (GOLD analysis project Ga0209092, IMG submission 187446) | Marine eukaryotic phytoplankton communities from Arctic Ocean - Fram Strait ARC3M Metagenome (SPAdes) (version 2) | ecosystem: Environmental > Aquatic > Marine > Oceanic | place: Fram... | reverse complement strand
TGCAAGTAGTGGGTTAACATGATCTCAGCAATCTTTTTTTCACTTTTGGAATAATATGGTTGTGAATCTGGCGCGCCAGTTTTAAAATGTGAAAAATTCATAATTGGCCTACTCATCATACATTTCCTTAAGTAATTTCAGCCTGTTCATTACTTAGGGAAAAGTTAGTTCGTGTAAAAGATGGTGATGTTACAATATAAAACGTGCAAATACAACTGGCATTGCACGCGTGCAAGAAAATCAAAACCCAGTAGTATTAGTAGCATTATTATTATTAATTAGTTAGCACTATAAGGGGATTTAGGAAGTGAATGGTAAAAACCGTCGTAGAGACATCAACTGCTGTAAAAGCTCTACCATCCACCAACAACAAAAATGAGAGAAGCATTTTCTTTTTGGTAAGAAATAAATCCAAGACCCTATTTGAATTTTCAATTGGTAGGTCACAAAGGTAGGAGCCTCAAACAATCACGACATTCGAAAGTATCAAAGGATAAGGTTGAAGTTGGAAGATTAAAGATGGGAAAGAAGACCAAAAAGAAATCAGTTTCTGGTTCAGACACCATTTTGAAAGAGAAGAAAAAGAATGCTCCTATAGAAGAAGCATCCCATGATAAAATAGACTCGCGATTTGCAGCAGCCGCCAATCGTCCACAGTTTTTACCCCAGAGCAAAAAATCAGATGCAAATAAAGTTCAGATTGACGATCGTTTCGCGTCAGTCTTGACAGATCCAAGATTTCGAGTTGATGGGATGGGATCTGGCGGTGTGGACAAATATGGTAGAAAGAAAAAAAGAAAGAAAAAGAAGCCAAAGGATATGATAGATTCAGAGGAACGTTATGGTGTCGAGGATGAATTAAGTGCATTTTATACTGTCGAAAAGAAAAGTGCCACAGATATTGTTTCAAACTCCGAGGATGAACAAATCGAGTCTGTTGTAATTGATACTGATGAAGTTGATGAAGATAGTGATGAGAATAAAAAAGAAGTGGAAGAACTAAAGCCAAAGGATTCACTGTCTCGCATTGCTTACCTACAGGCTCTTTCTCGGGGTGAAATTTCGGGAGACTCTTCTTCAGAATCTTCTTCAGATGATGAAGATGACAGTGATTCGTCTGTATCAACCGTAGATATTGATAATGACGAAGAAGATCCATTAAATATAGAACCTGGGATATTAGATCCAAGTACAAAACTGCAAAATGATCAAGAAAATCCCATAGAAATAACAATGGAATCTTCATCGCATCTTGCTGTTTTAAACTTAGACTGGGTTCATGTTCGAGCTGTTGATATATTTGTTATTTTGTCATCTTTCAGTCCTCCTGGATCCGTCAAAAGAGTCAGAGTATATCCAAGTGACTTTGGTTTGGAGAGAATGAAAGAAGAAGAGGCGATGGGTCCAACAGGAATTTGGAAAACTACTAAAAAGAACAGGAAAGATAACTCACCTGAAGAGGATGATTTCAATGAGGAAAGTGAGAGCGATGACGATTCAACTTCATCTGCTGATGAAGCCGATGCTATCATTGAAAAAGCTTATAAAAATTATCCACAAAATGAGAATGAAGCAGGAGAAAATCCAGGGGAAGAAACTGATTTTGATAAGGAAAAATTGCGTGCCTATGAAGCCTCTAAACTTCGATACTATTTTGCTGTCGCAGAATTCAATACAGCAAAGAATGCAGATGTTGCTTACAAAGAAGTTGATGGTATTGAAATGGAACATTCATCAGCTGCATTTGATCTCAGATGCATCCCTGAGGATCAAGTTGATGTGGTCATAGAAAAGCGGCATCTAAGGGATCAAGCAGTGACTATTCCTAGTAATTATGTGCCTCCTGAATTTGTCGTCAATGCCCTCCAACAAACCAATGTTAAATGTACTTGGGAAGATGAAGATATGGAGAGATCAAGAAAGTTGACTCAATATGGAGTAGGGAATGAAAAATGGGATGCAATGGTCGAGGGAGACGATCTAAAAGCATATTTGGCGTCTGATAATTCATCTAATGAAGATTCAGATTCAGATGATGAAGGAGAAGGAGAAGGAGAAGATAGAAACAAAAAGGGCTCAAAAATGAGAGCTTTATTAGGTTTGAGTGGGGATGAAGGCAGTGATGATGACGACAACGATGGCGATGAGAAACTGAGCGATGGTGAGAAAGACGATGTTAAATCGGGTACAAAGGAGTTTAAATATATTCCAGGCCAACAAGACCTCTCTGAGAAAATTAGGCAAAAGATAACGACGAAACAAAATGGAGAGGATTCAAATTTAACTCCTTGGGAACAATACTTAGAAAAAAGAAGGGAAAAGAAACGGGAAAAAAGAAAGGCACAGAAGGAGAAACGCAAGAATGAAGAAAATATGAACGAAAACGAGATGGACAAAAATACTGAATTTGAAACTGACAGTGTTGAAAACGATGATTTTTTCCTTCATGATAGCTCAAGCAAAAATAAGAAGGGCCCAACGAAAGTTTCAAATATTGAAGATGATTCCATGGAACCTGAAACTCGAGAACCAAGTTCCAAAGAAGAACTTGAGCTACTTCTTGCTGGAGATAATGGTAAGTTGAAACAAGACCAATCTTAAATGATTATTCAATAGAAATTGAATCTAATACATTAATTTTTGTTGTTTAAGATATTGAAGCTGAAAAAGATTATGACATGCGTGGATTACTTCGGATTGAGAAAAATGCTGGAAAGAAACTTCGTGGTGCACGTAAAAGAAAGGAAACCAAACTTAGAGAAAATGTTGCTGGACAAGACTTTCAAATTGATACATCCGATAAAAGATTCGCAGCACTCTTGGAAGGTGATGATAGGTTTGGTATCGATAGACAGGATCCAAATTATAAAGAAACTGCTGCAATGAAAGACATTTTGGCAGAACAGACAAAGAGGAGAAGCAAGAAAAGAAACAGAAAGCGCGAATCCGGTGAGGCAAAGATTGCATCTAGAGATTCAAATACAAAAGAGAACAATGGCAAAGACCTAGGATCCCTCGTTGAAAAATTGAAAAGTAAAGTTGCAAGGGTAGAAAAAAGAAAGAACAAAAAGAAGAGGACTAAATGAAACGAACAAGAAGGAAAGCAGTCATATTCGAAAAGTATTGAAGTAAATTCTTTTGCTTGTTGATGAAAGCGAATTGATTAAATTAGAACACACTTTCTTTTTTAAAGATAGTAAAGTAGCATGTTTATGCAATAAGGCCATATCATATTTTATTGAACGCAATTGTATCTATGCAATGGGAAGTTTTGGATCTTGAAAAGATTGAATCAAACAGCACTCAGTCGAAACAAAGATCCAAATGTACCAATTCCAATATCCATGGCAAATCTTATTTTCCCCATACATCATTCTTAGAAAGCCCGAGTCCACCACTAACCTCCACAGTATGTGCGCAAACACTTGCTAAATTCAAAACAGAAGCTGCATCTTCCCCAGCATCTACGGCCTCCTCAGGGAACCAGACTCCAGGAACGACTCTACCTGACAGTACAGCACTACAGAATGCCACAACACATTCACCTACACATGGTTCTAAGTTTTCATGCGCATATAGTGCACTAGCTTCTAAATTAGGATCTTTTTCACAATGCAGATCGCATCTCATTGCATTTGTAGCACCTGCAAAATAATCAACAACTCTTACAATTGGTAAAGAAAATATGGCTAACTTTTCCATAACTGGTTCATTCGCAAGCAAAGATGAGGGCAATTGGGCCATTGCCCCTAATAAGGTGTTCCAAAATCCAGGAGCAGTCCCAAAAAGAGACTTAACATTGCCAACGCCAAGTTTGTCATGTCTTTCGATTTTTAATGCAAAGATGAATTTGGTAAGAAATAATATTATAATTCATGATAATTTAGAATTGAAGAGCCGAAATGTTTGGTACTTACACTGATGCTGTTTCCAGTAAATTTAAATGTGCCACATCTTTGTTTCCGACAATGCCTCCAAAATTTACTTGACTGTATTCTTTCATAGCCTTTGCAAAAGAAAAATTTAACACTGAGACAATGATGATCAAAGATTTTGCTAGAAATGATTTGTTTTGTTGAAATCATATCTTACCTGAATAGGTCTACGTCTTCCATCGACTACAGTGAGAGCCTTTTCAGCCAAAATAAGAAAGGTTGCTACTAACAAAGTTGCTCCTGCACCACCACTCCCAGCTGTAAAGAAAGAAAAGTCAATAGTCAAATCCTTAGGCTGGATGGAAGGATTTTGTTTCAATGCCTTATGTACAAGTTGTTTTGCCATAAGTGAAGATACCCCGGGCTTGATTAAAATCATAGAGATATTTTGTTGTGAATTGTGAGTATGTTGTGTTGGTGCTTTACGAATTTATTAACTGAATTTTCATCAACTTACCCAGCAACCAGTGCTTATAATACATGGGACTTCGTTATTTTTGGCAATTTCTTCATACTTGCTTTTTGCAGCTGATGCAGTACAGTAATCATCACAAACATCAACATAGGGAACTTTCTGCTCCACACAGGCTGCGATGACACCATTGGGGGTCTTAATTTTGCCTTGAAATGGACCGGCAGTATGGACTGTCAGATCATAAGAAGTTTCTTGAAGAACTTTCGAAACAGAGGACGAATCTTCACGATCAATTGCAAAAAATTTCACCTGTTGAATGGCATTTGATAATTCAGGAAAAAGTCTTTACTTTGAAAAACAATGAGATAAAATGAGTGATCAAAATGCTGCAATAAGGATATAATAAAATAATGAAAAAAAGAAAGAGGAAAACTCACTCTTTCCAACGATCTTGAGAAACTTCAAAGGATTCCTTGGAAGTGGCACCCACTGTTACTAACCCCCCTCGTTTTAAAATCTCTGTAACAACACTTCCTCCGACTCTACCACTTCCTCCAACAACAAGGACGTGTTTTCCAGATATTACATCGTGTGTGATTGGTTCAATCTTGGGAGATTTATTTCTAGCAGTCATTCTTAGCTCAAAACTAATTTTAGAAAAGGGAGTATCTGCTTTGTTACTAGGAAATGTTGAGGGTGAAAAGGAACACACTCTTGCAAAAATCATTGTTGAGATTAGCAGAGTAAAGAAGTGCAAGTACGCACAGGGAGCTTTCCTTTCATGCTTGTTAATGATCATTTCAATATTTTAAGATATATTCCGATCAAGATTTACTTCGAAGTGGTACGATTGTACATCAGCAGTCCGACGAAGATCTTTGGGCTTTTGATTTTGTCTCTAACTTTTTTTCATAGTTTCAATTGTTGCGAAAAAAAAATGCAAGTTTGCCAGCGTGGACAAATAATACGCCATCTTATGTCATCAACATTTATTTTGTACTCAAAACAAATTTATTTTGCGTCCAAATCATGTTTTTCCTCAAATATAAACCAAATACTTTAGTTGTACAACACTGTACCTTTCCTGGAGGACATCACAATTTCAACAATCAACACGTCACATCTAAATCTATTGTGGAAATCATTTTGTTGTACGTAAGCCTTGAGATGTGATTTTCACTTCCTTACAACATCAGCAGCAGTATTGATTATAATCATTTTGAAGTTCCATTCATTTCCACCATACTGTAGCATGATCAATTAACTATATTCTCGTCCTCCATCTCATACCCCCAGATTACCTCATGCACTTTACGATAAAGAGATAAATAATCAATTTTTGTTTTCCCTTTCAATAGCAGAAAATCATGAAAGATGTAAATGCTATCAACAAAACTTTCAATTATTTGACCTTTTATCGCTGAATGAATATATTTGTAATTAATGAATGCTGCTGGATTGGTTTTACATTTCTTAATTCATCGGCAAATCATCAAAAGGCATTCTTGAAGATCTCCTTGAACTATCGAAATGTGACTTTAGTTGCGTATAAACTAATTTAATTAATTAATTACTTCTAGATTCTACGCGAAGTACGCACTTACGAGAGCAAAAAATGTCAAGCATACCATTATTATTATGAAGAAGCTCCTTCATTCAGATATCTCTTCTTCACCCATGTCAAGAGAATGAAAGTCAACAGCAGTTGTGCGCAAAAACTACACACGAAAGACAATCCCATGAGTAAATTATTAGTCCTAGGTCTAGTTTTTTTGAGGTTGTCTCATCACAGCGTTTTGTGTTTCAGTCCGACGAGCTCACAGTCACAATTGAGCAAACAAGCCTGGGTTAGAAAACCGACTACGACTTTCACAAGTACAGCACTTTATGTAAAAAGCATTGCAAAATCTAATAAGAAAGGATCTTCGTCTTCAGATGGAAACGAAAAACGGATGAAGCGAACTGCTGCATTTACGGATTGGGCAAAATCGAATGATGTACAGTAAGTATTTACATTTGAATTAACCTTAAAAAGATCTTCATCTATTTGCCAAAAAATCATTAAGAATGGGATTGATTTCTAATTCACAGAATTGGCGGCTTAAACGTAGCTTCTGCAAGTCCTAGCAGTGGATTAGGACTTGTGGCAACCCAAAGTCTCAATAAAGGAGATGTATTAGTACAGGTACCAACTGACATTGCTTTGAGTGCACAAACACCCACTGATGACAATTCCAAATTAACAGCTTTATTTTCCAACGATAAAAAGCTCTATACTGAATCGCCGTGGTGGGTCCAACTTTCATTGCAATTAGTTGCTCTTGATTTAAATTTGATACCTAAAAATGGTGATAAAAAGAGCGCAGATATATTTACTGTCGACAGTCGACCTTGGTTGGAAGCTTTACCAAGAACCTTTTCAACTCCTTTTCACTGGTCTGAGTCAGCTGTGTCAGAACTACAATATTCTTTTTTAAGGCAATCAGTGGCTTCACAACAAACTGTATGGAAAAATGAATATGACAAAATCATGTCATCACAAAATGCTTTCTCAAACAACAAAGATTTTACGTTTGAAAAATTTGTCTGGGGTTGTGAATGTGCCCGATCTCGTGCTTTTTCAGGATCCTATTCTGGATCGGCATTTAATCCTGCACCTTATGCTTTCACACTCTTACTCATTACCATTTACGTAGGACTTAATTTAGGAACACTGGAACAGGCCGCAAATGGTGCAGCTGTGGTAGTTTGTGGTTCCATCTTCAAAGACTTTGTTTTTCCAAAAATATTTTCCAGTCGAAAGTATGTTATCTGCCCGTATATTGACATGGCAAACCATGTGGGTGTAAGTGAATCAGGCGATGTTGCATTTGAATATTTCTCAGATTCTTATAGTCTTTCTGTCAGCAGTGACAATCCTATTCCTGAGAACAATGAATTAATGATTACTTATGGACCCAGATCCAATGACCAACTTTTGCAATATTATGGATTTGTTGAAAAAGATAATGCTCATGATGTATATGTAATGCCACCTCTTCGAAATTGGGATATTGCAAAGTTGGAAGATGCATGTGGCCGTACCTTCTCCACGGGCAGATTACAAAAATTAGAAAGAGCAGGTTTGTTAGGTTTGGTATCACTATCTCCCGACGAAGAAAGTAATAATGGTAGTGGTGCTGCAGCCAATGCAGCTGGAGGGGTTGTTATTTCACGTGCAGGTGGTATTGATCCAGCAGTCATTCAAGCTTTAAGAGCTCTAGTATCAACTGATGCTGAATGGGAGGCTTCTGGAGAGGCAGTCGGAAACTTTGCTGCAGATATGTCAGGCGGAGAAGCTAATGAAAGGGCAGCAAAAATGGCTGCCAAAGCTGCCATAGAGATGGAACTTTTGGGGAAGCCAACGTCAATTGAGGAAGATGAACAATTGCTAAAGACGGCCAAGGTCGCAAAAAGCATTGACATGCAAGAAGAGGAGTTCTTGGCCATACAATTTCGTTTGGAAAAGAAGAAGTTACTTCAAGAAATTATTGATTCGATGTAAAAACAGATTAAGGTTAAATATCAATTTAACATGAAAAACTTTCTAAACACCCTTGGACACAAAAATTAGCGTTACAACTTGCAATCCTTTATTTTAGAAGTGATTGATGCTACATTGATTTGCATACTTTTTAAAGACAATAAATGAGCAAGAAATGCTAGCTCTATTCATTCATAAGTTGTACCCTCAAAAATACATTCTTCCTTATAACACGTTAGACCAAGCTAGTATGTCGAGGTTGCAAGACTGTTTCGACAACGAACACTGATGTAAGATTGGAATTTCTATATGACAAAATTAAAATTTATCCTAGTACGAGATTATCATTCACACAGAATGAATCGCTTCAATGTACTTCCTTGACAAAGTGTTGAGTTAGCCAGTTGAGAAGATGTTACTTATTTTTAAATCCTAAATTATTTTATACTATTTATTACTAAATTTTCTCTTCTCCCACTATGATTCTTCTTCAATTCGAAGCCTCGAAACTTCCCCCAAATGAATCATGCCTATAATATATTGATTTTGAGTTAGTTGCATGCAGACTTAGAGGAGCTTCAGAAAAAGACGTTGGGGTTAATCTATGGTGAGGCACTCGAAAGAGAAGCAAGAGCAACGTTATCAAAGATAATATTGATTCCAGGTGCGGGTCCTTGCAAATACCAAAATGCTTCTGTGGCTTCTGTCATAGTTACGTCTAAGGTAATCGTAGAATGATATGAGTTCCAATTAGTAGCATCCCAGGGTGTGCTGAAAGAGTTACCGAAATGGTAACGCTTCATCCCCACGCTTGGATGTTGGATTTCTATACTTAAGAGAGGGCAGCTAAGCGCAGTACCCCAAGCTGCATTCTTATCGCAAGCGAAAGGATTTCCGTTAGAGTCTGTAAGTTTCATTTGGGCAGAAAAACTAAATTGCTCTCCTGGAGTAATGAAGCAAGTCATTGGGATATCTCTCTGTGAATTCAAAATAAAATTGAGGATCAAACTCAGTTCAACAAACGGATTGGAGAAAAAGAGAAGCAATAGATTTCACTGTAACTCTTCTCACCTTTGGACCAAAATGTTTCTGTGTACGATCTGTTTGGATATACGCATTTGCCGAACCATTTTCTCCGCCACTAATTATGGCAATATGGCCACCTTCATTGACTTGCCATCCTGTCAAAGTTCCAGTCTGTTGAAAAGAATTGCGTTAAGAAAATAATTGAATCAGAAAATGATTTACCATAAGATTAGAGTACAACTTTCATTTCTGTTCTTACCTCAGCATTTCCATTTGGTATCATCTGGTTACAATTGGCCGGTGGAGTGGTATATTCGTCTAAACTGACACGATCAAGTACAATTCCTATGTTTGGTGCAGGACCATGTACCATAAAAAATGCACTGTCAGCTTGAGCTAGACTATGAGAAACCGTGAAGATAACATAGTATGGATTCCATGTAGAAGAATTGAACTCAGAAGGTTCTTCATTAGAATAATGAACAGTCGCTGTTGTCCCGTTGACAACATACTCAAAGCCCAAAAGTGGACAAGCCAAAGGATCTGCGTAACCCTTTGACTTGATGCAATCAAAAGGATCTCCATTTGCTGTCAAAAGCTTCATCTGAGCCTCGAACTTGTACCTTCTTCCCTCTACTAAACATGTCGAATTGAGATCTACCCGCAATCCTGATCCCACCATAGAACGCTCTACAACTAAGAGGGATTTTTGCCCATTTCCGAATCCATCTGGGTAAATTTGTAGGCTTCCACTTTGTCTGATATCAAATCGGGAATAATCTCCGTCCTAAAGAATGAAAACGATCTCTTCAGTTAGTGTCGTACTCTATAGTTTCTCTATAAGCTTATTGCCACACTTACCTCAAAGTCTCCACTGGGGATCATGGTATCACAGTCATATTCTGGGGGCTCATACAAATTGATTGCGATATCGTCCATAAGTGTTGCAATACCAGCTCTGGGGCCCTTGATCAAGACCCTAGCCTCAGTTGCTGTAGCCATTGCTGCGTCAACCGTAAAAATAGCTCTATAATTATTGAAATTTTCTGCAATAATTGTTGAGGGGTCGATATTGAGGTAGTTTTGGGCATTTACTGGGTTTCCGGCACTGTCAATCATGGTGATAGCGAAGATGGGGCACAGTAAAGGATCGCCCCATGCTACATCGTTCCTGCAGTGGTATGGTGCCATATTGTTGTTTTCATCAAGAAGCTTGAACTTCGCAGTAAACTCATATTGTCTTCCAAGCACAAGACATCCTAAGTCAATCAAGTGGCTTGGTCCTCCTCCACTGGTGATACGTCCGAAGTGGCCGTATGAGTTCATACTTCCACCAGCTCCTTCAGGATGAATAACGATCTGTCCACCACCATTGTTTCTTACGGACCATCCTGCAAGAGAACCGTTCTAAAGGGGAAGAAAAAAGATACTTAGTCATAAAATCTTCATTTTGCAAATATAATAAAGCCTCAGTCAATGCTCACCTCGGCATCTCCATTGGCAATTAGAGTTGTACAGTCACGAGAAATTGCAATCTGATCGATAATGAGAGAAATTCCTGCGCGTGGCCTTTCAACATAAAAGTATGCACTGACTGCATTGGAGATATCTTCATCTATTGTGAAGAAGGAGTTGAAAGGGTTCCAAATTGCACTGTCCCAGTTATTGGGCGATTCATTTGCGTAATATTTCCATGCTTTCTCTCCGTTTGCATTAGTTAGCTGAAATGTTAGTAGTGGGCAAGATTTTTCGTCAATCCATGTATGTGTCTTGTCGCATTCGAATGGATCGCCATTTTCATCCAAAAGCTTGATTTTAGCATCTAAGGCGTATCTCATTCCTTCTACAAAACATTGGGTCTTCAAGGCGTGCTTAGGTCCCATGATGAATGATGTACGCCCACTGTGTTGGAATGAGAAAGCTGTACCATCGGCTCCTTCAGGGCGTACTGTGAGATGTCCTCCAAGACGAGCAGTCCAACCTGAAGTGTCACCGAGCTTCAGTTATAGTAAAGAAATCAAATTTAAATTCGTGAGTTTCCATAATTATTGAAAGTGCTATTATATCTAAAAAGCAACTTGAATTTACCTCAGCATCTCCGTTAGTAACGATATCATTACAGTCAGCATAAACAAAGTCATCTCCTTCGATATAAAGATTACTCGCAGGTATGGGTTGGAACTCGTACACCTGCACGTTGTCTAGGATGATGTCAATTCCAGCAGGAACACGTTCAAAAATGAACCCTGCGCTCTGTGCTGAGGCAATAGTGGTGTCAAGAGCAAAGAATCCTTTGTATGCATTAAAAACTGATGAGTCCCAACTAGGAGAAAATTCATTTCCTGCATAGTTATAATTATTTCCACCAGGGTAAACAGTTTCAAGCGTCACAATTGGACAGGTCGAACTTGGACCTGACAAGGCATCACAATTAAATGGTGTTTGATCAGTAGCATTAATCAATTTAATGTCTGCCTCGACAACAAGAGTACTACCGACAACAAAACAATCAGTATTTAAGGGATGTTTTGGTCCTTCATGCACTCCGTTCCTTCCTGCCATTTTCAAGGCATAAAGATTTGTGTTATTCCCGCTTGCAGAATTGTCATAAAGTGAAAGAACTCCTCCGTTATGGGCCTCCCATGGCGAAGTATCTGGATTCCCAAGCTGCAACGTTATTGAAAATTCATTCAAAAATGCAATTTGGTCAGAAAGGTAATAATTGAATATAGAAGAAGAATCTTTGACTATTTAACTCACTTCAAAATCTCCGTTAGAAAGTCCTAAGTTACAATAAGTGACATTTGCGGTGGGAAAAGGTGTAGTTAGTACCGAAGGAGAACCTGAGGCAAGCACTGTTGGGGAGCCCGAGACATGGACTGTTGGGACAGACGAATGAGCTGCAGTGGGCGAGAGAGTTGGTGAAGTTGTTGGTGCACCATCAAGTGTGAAGGTTGGGTCACTAATGTAAATGGAAGTATCTATGGAAGGTCCTCTAACCGTGAAGTACATTAGAGATGCTGTTGTCATATCAGCAGTTACCAAAAATGAAGTTGTAAATTCGTTCCTGCATATAGAATTATTATTTTTAAGGTTGAGATTAAGAAATAAATGTTCTTATTCAAAATTGTGGAATATTGTGTTATGTGAACTTACCAATCTGCTGCTTGCCATCCTCCGGTGGCTACAAATACGATTTTAATAACAAATGAAAAATGTGTAAATGCACGGAACATAATACGCAATGAGATTGTAAATGATATGAAAAATCTTACCAGCTAAATTAGCTTCGTTCCAACCATTATGCCAAGACGATGATCCATCAGCTTGCTCAACTCTAAAACTCAACAAAGGACAGGTAGTAGGTGTATTCCAAGTGGATCCATTACAGGCAAAAGGATTTCCAGCTGAATCTTCTAGCTTAATTCTCATAGTAAAAGTCACACTAGTTCCTTCTGTTAAGCAAGCCATTTGTTCAGCAGCCATAATCTGGGAAGGACCTGCGTTCAAATCGAAACGATCAGTCACTTTGAAAGCTTTCGAACCTGGAGAATATCCAGGATCAGCACTTGTAAGAGTACATCTCATTCCTACCCATTGATCAAGTGCACCAACTGGACTATCACCAAGTGAATTCACGACAAGATTCTCGTCACACGTGTCTAGTCTTCTTGAAACAAGAGCATCATTTTCCTGCGTTGCATGAGCAGCAAAGCCGACAACACTCAGTACAACGACACTAAGAGCTCTGCTAAATATCTTCATGAAAACTCTTCTCTCCTAATCGAGGTTGGAATATTTATGTCAAATGATGTGCTGAGAGATGTGCTCTTAATCTGTGTCCTAATAAAACTTATCAGTTGGTCAAATGTCTTAAACTAGGAAATTGAATCACTGATGTTTGAAAAAGCTTCACTATGACTATTTTGAGGTCATATTCCTATGGCTAAAATCATATCACGGTTATTATAATAATAAGGAATGACTATGTTTATAAGGCCTTTCTTTAAATATTTAGAAGTCTTTTAAAATAGGATTCTGTTTCGATGCCTCTTCAAAAGTCCTATTTTTTAATCACATAGGCTCATCGGATTCAAGAGTATTTCTCACTGTTCACATGTCCCATCCGGTCACAACTTACAATTTTTCACTTCGCATCACCTAATAAGAAAATATTTTTTTCTTTGATATCTTTGAAAACAACTGCAAATGAAAAATAGGCTTAATTTAGAATCGAATTGTCGAAAGTAATGCTTTTTATTTCTCTATTTAAACATTAAGCCATTCACAAGAAAAGGGTTTTCAGTTTGGATAACCCTCTAATAACTGCATATTTCATACGTGGTAGTATATAAAAATATATTTTGTCTTTTCTTTAGGTGGAAGAGTCACTGTCATTATATGAAAATAATGCTTGATTCGAATGACTGTAAAGCTCCTCACATTTCTGGATAAGAGTTCTGACTCTTCACCAACGTATCACTTGAATGATAATCACGTCAATAAGCAAACAAATGCAAAAGCCACAATATTAGTTAGGAAAGCAAACTAATACAAACTTCTTCCTAGAGCTAATCATGAATGAATGGCACAAAAAATAAGTTTTTTCCTTCTAGTGTAAAATACATTATTATGGTGGATTGTAAATATAGCCTTAACCATTTACAACCCTCAATTTCCAGTATCTTCAAAAAAGCTAAGATTCCTTGGTCATCTCGTTCACTGGTCTTTTCAACATCAAGCATAGTTATATTCATTCACAGTTTATAGAAGCTATCGATTCTCTTCTTCATTTATTTCGGCATGATATAAATTGAAAACAAATCAAGACATCAATATTACATATCCAGGATCTCTCTTCTCATCGATGGAAATTCTAGTATATTATCACATGTTATAAAATATGTGAAATCAAAAATTGCATTCGTAATAAATACTGCAAACTTTTCCCTTTCCGTCAATACTTTTGTAGTAATTGGAATGAAAAGCAGAAAGCAAAATAATATTAATAAAACTACAAAGTATGTTCGAACCAAAATTAAAACAAAAACATATTTCTAATTAATTATCTAAATAAATGAATGTAAATAAATACTAAGGTGATGTTGCAGGAGTCAACGCAACGTTGTCAAAAATCATGGAGATTCCAGAGTCTGGTCCTTGCAAAAACCAGAATGCACTATCGGCTTCTACAATATCTTGATCTAATGTTATTGTTGCATGATATGAGTTCCACCCACTTACATCCCAAGCCGAACTGAATGTGTTACCGAAGTGGTAACGTTTCATGCCTTTGGTAGGATGTTGGATTTCTACTGACAACAAAGGGCAGGTCAGTGCGTTTGCCCAAGCTGCAGATTTGTCACATGCAAAAGGATTTCCTTGGGAGTCTTCAAGTTTAAGCTGAGCAGCAAAGATATATTGATCCCCCGCGGTGTTCAGGCATCCAGTGGAGATATCTTGCTGTGAATACGAAATTACATAAATAGAAGGGTAGCAATTTGAGAGAATGATAAAATTTGTGTGAGTCAAAGTTATACCTTGATGAGGTCGACAGGTAGACTATCTTCAATATAGAAAAGGCGTACCTTGGGTCCAAAGTGTCTTCCAGTACGAGAAGTTTGCGCATATGCATGTGCGGAACCGTTATCTCCGCCGCTTATTATACCAATGTGACCGCCTCCATTAACCTTCCATCCTGTCATGGTTCCAGTCTCGGCATTTCCGTTTTGCACGATTTGGTTACAATTTGCCTGTGGTGGAGTGTACTCATCGAAACTGACACGATCAACAACAATTCCTATGTTTGGAGCGGGACCAGTGAGCATGAAAAAGGCGCTCTGGGCATTTGCTAGTGCATTTGATACAGTGAAAACAACACTGTATGAATTCCACACAGTGGAGTTGAAAATTGTTGGATCTTCGTTGCCATAGTAAGCAGTTTGGGTACCACCATTATTAAACTCGAAGCCAAATAGTGGACAAGCCAAAGGATCTGCGTAACCCTGAGATTTTAGGCAATCGAAAGGATCTCCATTTGCTGTCAAAAGCTTCATCTGAGCCTCGAACTTGTACCTTCTTCCCTCTACTAAACATGTGGTGTTAAGATCTACCCGCAATCCTGACCCTACCGCTGTACGCTCTACAACTAAGAGGGATTTTTGCCCATTTCCGAATCCATCTGGGTAAATTTGTAGGCTTCCACTATGTCTGATATCAAATCGGGAATAATCTCCGTTCTGTAAAACGATAGATTTGGTTCAAGTTAGTTTCATGTCTATTGCTATCTCAAATTTGTTCATCTTGAAATTAAATAATTGCAGCTTACCTCAAAGTCTCCACTGGGGATCAAGGCGTTACAATCATATTGTGGGGGTTCATACAAGTTGATTTCGATATCGTCCAGAAGTGTTGCGACTCCTGGTCTGACACCCTTGATCATAATCCTGGCTTCATTTGCTGAAGCCATCGCTGTGTCAACTGTAAAGATTGCTTTGTAATTATTGAAATTATCAGCAAAAATTGTTGAGGGGTCAATATTAGCAAGATTTTGGGGGCTGGTCGGGTTTCCGCTACTGTCAACCATAGTGATGGAAAGGAGAGGACATAGTTGAGGATCGCCCCATGCTACATCGTTCCTGCAGTGATAAGCCGTCATATTATTGTTTTCATCAAGAAGCTTGAACTTCGCAGTAAACTCATATTGCCTTCCAAGCACAAGACATCCTAAGTCAATCAAGTGGCTAGGTCCTCCTCCAATTGTGGTACGTCCGAAATGGCCGTATGAGTTCATACTTCCACCAGCTCCTTCAGGATGAATAACGATCTGTCCACCACCACCATTTCTAATTGACCATCCTGCAAGAGAACCATTCTGGACAATAGGACATCGCAAGTATATTCAAGGTTAAAAAAATACAGCGCAAGTAATTAAATAGCACGGAACTAAAATTATTCTTACCTCAGCGTCGCTGTTTGCAATTAGAGTTGTACAGTCACGAGAAATTGCAACCTGATCGATAATGAGAGAAATTCCTGCGCGTGGCCTTTCAACATAAAAGTATGCACTTGCTGCTGTCGCTATATCCTCCGTAATAGTGAAGAAGGCATTAAATGGGTTCCAAATTGCACTGCTCCAATCGTTAGGAGATTCATTTCCATAGTATCTCCATGACTTATCTCCATTTGCGTCTGTGAGCTGAAATGTTAGTAGCGGGCAAGACTTAGCATCGACCCAGGTGTGAGTCTTGTCGCATTCGAATGGAGCACCATTTTCATCCAAAAGCTTGATTTTAGCATCTAAGGCGTATCTCATTCCTTCTACAAAACATTGGGTCTTCAAGGCGTGCTTAGGTCCCATGATGAATGATGTACGCCCACTGTGTTGGAATGAAAAAGCTGTACCATCGGCTCCTTCCGGGCGTACAGTAACGTGTCCTCCAAGACGAGCAGTCCAACCAGAAGTGTCACCAAGCTTTGAACACAATCCGAATAATAATGCGTATTCGTGAGAAATCGCATAATTTGAACAAAAACTTCAGCTTAAGCAACTTGAACTTACCTCAGCATCACCATTTGTAACAAGGTCATTACAGTCGGCATAAACAAAATCATCACCTTCAGCATGGATATTAGCAACAGATATGGGCTGAAATTCCCTCACGCTGACATCATCAATGATAATATCAATATCTGGAGGTGGACGTTCGAAGTAGAAGGATCCACTTGTTGACAATGCAATTGTTTCGTCAAGATGGAAATATGCTTTGTACTCGTTGTATCCTGCTGCAACCCATTCAGCATTTTCTTCATTACTAGCATACTTAAAACTGCTCTGTCCTGAGCTTTGTGTTTCTAATGTCAAAATGGGACATTGTGAAAACCTTCCTGCAAAGGCATCGCAAAAATATGGAGATTGGTCGGTGGAGTTTACTAACTTGATGAATGCACGAATTTCTAACACGCTTCCAGCGACAAAACAATTTGTATTTATTGCGTGTTTCGGACCATCTTGAAAGTTTGTGCGCCCTGTAACCTTCAAGGCATATAGTTGGCTACCGTTGCCTTCGCTCGAAGTGTCATGAGTGGTTATGTTTCCACCTGTATTGGATGTCCATGATGCGAGATCAGCAATACCATTCTGAATGCGAAAAGAGGTGAGTAAATAATATAAATAACATTTTGAAAAAAACATGAATAAATTGTTCGTGTTTATCTTTCTCACCTCAAAATCTCCATTATCAAACCCAATATCGCAAGTTACTCCAGGAGTAGGTGCTACAGAAGGTGCAATGGAAATGGACGGGAAAATTGAGATGGTTGGACTGTTGGAAGGGGCACTAGAAGATGATGGGGAAACCGAGGCGTCAATTGATGGAGCTAAACTTCCCTCGATCGACGGAGAGCCTGAGGCTAAATGCGATGGTGCCGATGATGCAAGTGGAGTAGGTTGAATACTTATCGCATTAGCCACAGTGAATACTGGGTCACTTAAGAAGACATCAATGTTTGAAGCTGGTCCCCTAATCATAAAATAAATATTTTGCGCGGTAGTCATCTCTGCAGTAACAGTGAAAGATGTTGTGTATTCATTCCTGAATGTATCATAAAAATAATATTTGAATTAGGATGTGCTTATTTTCATCTCAAAATATATAGCCAGAAAAGACTGCACTTACCAGCTGTTAGCTTGCCATCCTCCGGTGGCTGATGATAAGTCACAGTAAAACGTTTCGAAAGTTTAGATGTATAAACAAAAAAAGATGAAACGTAAAGTAAATAAGAATATGAGTTGAATCTTACCAGGTAGATTTGCCTGGTTCCAAGAGTTCAACCAAGCCGATGATCCATCAGCTTGTTCAACTCTAAGACTCAACAAAGGACAGGTATTTGGTTGATTCCAAGCAGATGTGCTGCATGCGAAGCCGGTACCACTTGAATCTTCGAGCTTCATTCTCATTGTAAAGGTTGCAGTCAAACCTTGAGTGAAGCAGTTCATTACTTGAGGGGTTAAATATTGCATAGGGCCTGAATTCAAATCAATGCGATCGGTTGACTTAAGTGCTTGGGAACCTGCTTGCCAACCTGCTTCTAGATTTGTTAGAGTACTTCTTGATCCTAACCATGGAGTGAGGTCAAGTCCATCAGAGTTCTGGATGTAGTTGCCACCACATCCTTGCAAGTTTCTATCACCAGATGATTGGAGGTCAAAAGAATTATCACTTCCGTTTGAAGCCAGAGTTCCTTGGCTAGAAAACAAGGCTAGAACTGCGCTGAGCGCTTTCCCCAGGTTCTTCATAGAAAAAATCTGTTTTGATTGAACACGCTTTCGAGTTGAAGCTTTGGTACGATAGATGATGAACCGAATTACGAAGTAAAATGTGCAAGTCAAACAGATTTGATTTCTATGATTTTCACTTGTTTACTACCAAGACGACAGCCTTTGCTTGAGTCACAGATCTTGGTTGAAACATAGATGACTTTCCGCTGGTCACTATGTTTATTTTTTCAGTTATAATTGCTGTACTTATGACCACGAAAAATATTACTTAAACAAATTGAACAAAAAGCCTAGGTTTTAAGTTACTTTTTAATTTTTTTCCTTAGGAGTAGTTTTGAAGTGGTCATGGATACGACATTATTCGAATAATATAATGTAGAGTCATTGACTCTTCGTTACAAAAATTCATTCTTGAAAACGTTGGAAGGTCTTAATTTGTTGTATCTCAAAATATTGCGCCTTAAGATTTTTTGAAGTGTGAGTAGTAGTAGGTCATGTTCTCAATAAATACAAACAATAAATAGATCAAATTTCCTTTTATTCTCAGAAGATACACAGTCACGTGACTCAACTTCAAAGGTGATAATGAAGTGACAAATGCTAATTTTGCCTTCTGACTACTTAATGAAGTGACAAATGCTAATTTTGCCTTCTGACTACTCATGCAATCCTGTTGGAAAAGGATTCGTGATTATAAACGAACTTTGATGGCGACAAAAAACAAAATGTGAAAAAGCATCGTGGTGTTTTTAAATATAACTTTTGCCGGCAAAAAAGCCCCCCCAAAATGTCAAGACTTTCCGCATTCGTTCGATGCAATTTTATATGTGTGGACGATATGTGTTGAATAGGTCAACAAGATAAACCATAGCAAAATTTACAGCAGGGGAGTATTACTCACTATCTACATTTATTGTCCTATCTTGGAAGTAATTATATTTTTTTACAATCGATTGAGTTATAGAAATCCTAAATTTCGATACGTTTGTTCTAAATTGAATTGTTATTCATGGCACTTATAAGTATGTCGAAATATAATGTACAAAGAAGAGGTTGCATCATATTTTAGCTGTTGTGGATAGGAAATTTGCTCCTCATCCCGAACCATAGTTGAAAACGTGTGAAATGAATAAGCACAATTCTCTAGCTTATAAAAAATCGTTCAGATTTCAAAAATGATTGTTTTTTTATGATTTAGGAAAGAAATGCAAGTTTAAATAAATTGGATGCCGCTTTGGTAATCCTTATCAACCATCAACCACGGTACATATTCCTATCTGCTGGATAGAGTGAATCACAATCTGCTGAACCAAAGTAATGAATGATTGTCATGACGTAAAAATAAATGAGAGTACGTCACCTGCTGTCAATATGGTCTAAATCTTATTCTACATCTTTCTACGCTGCTGTATGAGTTTATTGTGGTGAATCGTAGATTCGAGGCGCGGTATTATTTATACCTTTCTTCTCGATTTTCATAAAAATGTTGTCAAGAAATTTTGAATTTTTTTATGTATAGTACATAGATATACTATTGGTACGCTTAAATTGAACCATACAATTTTTCATATTTTTCATTTCTGTGAAGAACACCGTACCTGCGTAAAATTGGTTTGGAATTGAATGGCTTTGAGGAGTTAATCTTTTGTTCTCACCTTGGAAGACGTCAAAACAATTCCATTTAGAAACAGAACTATTTTTGTGCTAGCAGAGGCCTTTTGCAAGATAGAAGTATGTGTGGAATTATAGGATTGCTCCTTGCAAATGAAGAGAGCCAAGTAAGTACTTTTTGTTTTAAAGATACATTTATTGAATTTTACCCTTATATCCGTTGATTCTGATTCGTGATCACCTCATTCAAAACATAGGTAAATCAAATGCTGTTTGATGGTCTCACTGTTCTGCAACATCGAGGTCAAGATGCGGCAGGAATTGTAACAGCAGAACGGCGTCGTTTGCACCTTCGAAAGGATAACGGGCTTGTAAAAGATGTTTTCCAAACTCATCATATGATGGAGCTCCGGGGAAATGTGGGACTAGGCCATGTACGCTACCCTACGGCAGGAAGCAGTTCCTGCGCAGAAGCCCAGCCACTTTATACAAATCATCCATACGGAATATGTGTGGCTCATAACGGAAATTTGACAAATACTGATGCCTTAACCCCTCTTGTCAGAGACAAATTACAGGTAAGAGCAATAATGATGTTCTTTAAATTGATGTGTGTGCTTTGGGAGCTAATTTTCAAATTTTTTCTTACGATTTGTATCATAATTTTCTCGCTTTTTCTTTTATTTAGCGACATGTCAATACTGATTCAGACTCTGAGCTTCTTCTGAATATTTTCGCCGAAAGTCTTGCTTCTAAATGCGGTGGAGGAACACCGGAGGGTGATGATATGGTGGATACTATTTTTTCATCTATTGAAGAAGTAATGGCAAAATGTGAAGGTGGTTATGCTGGTATGTATCTCATCAATGGTGTTGGTTTGGTGGGATTTAGAGATCCACACGGTATCAGACCTATTGTTTTCGGAAGTAGGCCTGCACAGAGTAATGTTCAACTGTCAGCTGTTCCAAATACTCCCGCAAAAATGAATAAATCTCAAGGAAAGTTGGATTACGCATTTTCCAGTGAATCTGTAGCAGTTGATACTCTTGGATTTAATCTTGTGCGGGATATCAAAGCAGGAGAAGCAATGTTCATCGACTTTAATGGAAACTGTCATGTGAGACAATGCCATCGTGACTCCAGTCTTTCCCCATGTATCTTTGAATACGTTTATTTTGCAAGGCCTGATTCAATCATGGACGGAATCAGTGTCTACGAATCTCGTTTAAAGATGGGTGAAAAACTTGCGTATAACATCATGAACAGATATCCTAACCACGACATTGATGTTGTCATCCCTATCCCTGACACATCAAGAACATCAGCATTGCAGGCCGCTTACATTCTTGGAAGGCCTTATAGAGAAGGTTTCATTAAGAATCGTTACATTGCAAGGACTTTTATCATGCCAGGACAGGAAACACGGAAAAAGAGTGTCAGGCTCAAGTTGAATACAATCAAAAGTGAATTTTATGGTAAGATCTTTATTCCACACATATTATTTCCATTTGAGTTTTGAGAAAAAAGTTTCTAAATTTAATGCACATATTTTATTTAAGGTCGCAATGTATTACTTGTTGATGACTCTATAGTTCGTGGAACCACTTCCAAAGAAATCGTACAAATGGCTCGTGAGGCTGGAGCCAAAAAAGTGTACTTTACAAGTGCTGCGCCTCCCATCCGTTACCCTAATATTTATGGTATTGACATTCCTACCAGAAAAGAGCTTGTAGCATTTGAGCGAACTGATGATGAGATTTCAAATCACATTGGTTGCGATTGGATCGTGTAAGTTACTTTGATTCAGTATCCTCCATTATTATCAAAACATAAACTTTTAGACACTAACTTGTTTTGATTGGACACAGGTATCAAGATCTTGGTGATCTTGTCGACTCTATTAGTGAGTCATGTTCTCCGGATAAGTTTATTAAAGGTAAGAGAATAGAATGGTAAATTTTGAACTGTAGCTCTTTTCTGCATACAGAATTGTTTGATCACGACATTTTCTTTTGTATCATTTTTAAAGATTTCGACACCAGTTGCTTTAGTGGTAAATATGTAACAGGAGAGAGTATAGGCAGTGCCTATTTTACAAGGCTACATGAGCTTAGAAATGATTCTGCTCAGGCTTCTCGAAGATTGCCAGCGTCGAAACAAGTTGAAACACAAAATTCAATGGCCAAAGCTAGCAATCATGGTTGTGAATCAATGAGCAATGATCGAAATGAGGGAGCATTAAATGGTGGTGCAGGTTGTGAATCTATTTCCAATCAATAGGTATGATATTATCGTACCTAAATACCTATATATTTTCCTTTCATGTAAAGAATCGACGAATCCACTTTAATAAAAGAATTGTAAGAGCTGTTTAAAAGCTCACTTTAACCCTTAAATAGAATTAAGCTGTATCAAAGCTTTTTATTCACAAAATCAATAAGGAATTTATACAATCTTTTTTTCAAATATAACTTTCATGTGTCCAACATTGATCAATTAAAAAATTAAACTTACTAGAACTTAAAAAAAGAAAGAAATATCTAATTATCAACACATTCCTAATGCATTACAACAAGCACTTCAAAAGTTCAAATTGAAACTGATCATAAGATGCACGCAATCGATTTGTCCATGGGCTCTAAACTTAACAACTTGGTAAAATGGAAAAACAATTTCTGAAACGAAAAAATAATATCTATTTTAAAGTGAACAATTATACCTCAACAAAACCACGCAATCTCCTCATTCTTGTTTTTTGTCTAGTTCTCATGAATGGATGTAAGATGTGCTTATCTTCGGAATAATTTGTTTCAGGGGAAAATGTAACAGTTTTTTTACTTTGTGGAACTTTTTTATCTTCGGTTGGATTAATAGGTTGCATTTGGGACATGGTGTCCAAGATGTGCCCAACATGACTTTTTTCATTGTTGCAAGTAGCAGTATTCGTGGAAGGATCAATTATGGCCACAATTGATCCATTTGTGGAGTCATGATTCAGTAGTGTTGTTGGATGTTTTCTTTTCTGTATTTCTGAGAAATTTTGCTCTATAGGTTCGGAGACATCTGAACAAACAGAACCATCAGAACAAATCATATTTGGAAAATGTTGTTTTCCTTCCGAACGATATGTAAAATCGTCTTGTCTTTGATCCTCTTGTCTTTCAAAAATACTAAATGGCACAAAATGACAAGAAGGAAGGATGGCATTGTCATCAACATGCTTGGTTTCTGATCTTTCATCAACTTTCCTAACCAAAGGAATCGTGGTACCAATGATATTCAAAAGTTCTGTTGTGTCATTATGAGTTCCTTCACTCCCATCTACACGTGTATTTGATGATTCAAATTCTTTTGATCTGATTGGAATGTTTTCAACTTTTGGATAAAGTTGACAGACTTGTTTTGCTGGATTAAGTGGACTTTTTAGCGTTGTGTCCGGATAAAAGTTACTGCTCGCTACTTTGGGCTCTCTATAGGATTGTTGTCTCTTTGTCTCCTTGGATCGATTCCGAAGAAATATGTTGTATTTTCTTCTTGATTCCCTTGTGGATTCACTGAATGGCAATGGAGCTCTGACGTTTAGTATAGAATCAACTTCTTCTGAAGACACAGTAGAAGCAGTGGATTCAGATTTGATAGTCAATGTGTGCACGATTTCTTCTTGTCTTTGTTTTTGTTTTTGCTGAAGTTGTTCTCTGTTCCCGACTTTTCTTGGAAAGAGTGGAATAACTTTCGCAAAATCTTTTAAATCGCTTTTACTGATTCCAGGATTAATTTCATTTGGTACACAGGCGATTTTTGCCACTTTAGGGATTGCTTGTAATTGTCTCAATTGCTGATGTGAGTCATTTATTGATTTAGATACTTTTTCTGAGAAAATTTTTGTTTCTGATTTCATTTCGCGTCCACACTCAATAAATGAGTTCAATACAATAGCGTCGACCTTGTCTTCGAATGGGGGCATCTCAATTTCATTCAAATCGTAATCTGGATTAACACAATTTAGACGTGATAAAGCAGACTTCTTTTCAGTTTTTGTACTGGCTCTCTTCGGCTTTGTTGATTCTCTCAAATCATCGTCATTTAAGTGCTTGTATTGACGATTACTTCTTCTTATCCTGCGGTCTCGTTGAGATATTCTTCTTCTCGATTGCTCCGTCATTTCCAGATAGTTTTATGGAAATTTCTTTTTCGTTTGTTCCCTAGGTGAGGCACAACAAGAATCAATTTAATCCTGTAACTTATTCACGATCATTGAAAACATGAATGAAATCTTCACGATTGTGATTTTATCAATTCAAGTGCTTTCATCAGTCGTGTGTTGAAGTTGACTCCTAAACCATATTGTTTTTTGTATTTATGTCCTTTATTATGACGGTTGAGTACGTTGAAACACCAATATTACTGTATCCCCTCTAAGTAACATGTGTAATTAACATTTATTAGAGTTACACAAGCTATTAATTACAAGATGAACAGGTGAACTAGGATTCCGGATCGCTAATTGTCTAAGTAAATTTAATAAATGAAAAGAACAAGTAACTTTTAAGCAGTATGAATCGTAAATGATTTTTTTACGTAATAAATGGACAAATTTTTGAATGTATGATTTGGATATATTTTGTGGTACAACAATTTGTGTTGGAAGCTACGGTACGTAAAGAGGTAAAGGCATAAAATTGATAAATTCATGAGCCTAAGGGTGTCTTGTGTTTCACGGTTCCATTCCTGTCCAGTCCATTTCTATCTTTATGCATTCGTAATTTCAAATGAAGAAAATGAGCCTATCCTCAATAAAAATAATAATCCAAACGCATTTAAAGTCAAAGAATATGTTCGATGACCATAATTATCGTTTTAACATTGCATGTATTTCAGCAGCAGAGTCTGAAGAGGAAGATTAAAATGATATGACACATTATTTCAAGAGATACAAAAGAGTTTAGTATTTTTTTGGCAATTTCACAAAAATTATTTTACAAGGCCCTGACAAATATTTTACATAAAACTTAAGACCATTGTCCAAATTGATTCAATAAACAACATTCAGATCTGGTGGCAGCTGAGTTTTTTGAAAAAAGCAGCTTCAAATACTACCATTACAATATAGTAGAAAATGCAGTCATTGCTACAAAGCTGGATTCACAAATGGCCTTAATTTCAAGGCAGATTGTATGGGACATTGTCACTTGTTCTTCATCATCTATAAAGACTGAAAACCAAGTACTATTTCTAAAGTACTACTAGTAAAATATGCATAAGAAAGGTCAAATGTCAGATGATCACAACGTAAAAATGAAGCTACTCTCCTCTTATATCCTATTGATTTTATAGACTTTTCTTTACTATACAACTTTCATTGAATCATTTCTGAAATATTTTGCAGCAACCAATCATGATAATTAAGGAAGTAAAATTCATATTTTAAGTGCTAATGATTAATTTGCAAGCAGGGAATAATCACACCGCCAGTCTTCAAATTAAGACTCATTACGATTACATAGATACGGATCTTCATAAATTAAATTTGTTTTGCTTTCATTTCTTGATTTTTTTAGTCCCTTAAATGTACCTTTGAATCGCACAGAGATTGTTCCAATGTTGACCATCCCACATTGCACTGCTCAATCAGTTGTAATTCCTTCTACGAGTTTCCGTATGTATGACAATTTTTTGTTGACTGCTTCTTATTGGTTTACTATCATAATTTGGATATTTCATGGTTTTTGAAGTCTTAAGATTGTTCCTCATAAAATAATGTTTTTTAGCATGCGAAACAGATTAGTCGTCAAAATTTCTCTTCTTCTTCTTTATGTTTTTTCTTTATCTTTAATCACATGTTGAACTTTGACTGTATCTTTTTCCTTTTTTGCATTTTCGATGGTGACGGTCTCTTCGCTGTATTTATTTCTTATAATGCATGAGGTTTGTTTGGGTTCTCTTTGTTGTTTGAGATAACTATTGGGTACAATCCTACATTTTTTTCCTTAACCAATTTCTGTATTGAAATACAGCTCTACCTTGATGGTTGTCAAAACTCTCCATTTTTGTATTCAAAGTCATGCTAGCGGTGTTTTGTGATTGTCATTTTATCTTAATTTGCTCGTTTCCCGCCCCATTTCTTAATAGTTCTTTCCTTTTGTTGATCTTCTTTGTTTGATCATTTTTTGAGTGCGAGATTTGCTGTTCCCATTTTTTTCTTTGACTATGACTTTATGTTGAGAAGTTGAAAGGTTCGCCCTCATTTTTCAAATTTGTTCATGTTTACTTTTGCTTTTTGAAAAGGTATTGTTCAAGGTCGTCTCCAATTGTGAATCACGTACCTTTCGCGTACACGTTGGTACTGATTGCATGTTATAGTTCCTCGTGGAACGCACTCATTGTTTGTTTGTATTTAGTAGACTTTGTATCGCATATATACGCACGTACAAGTCT
>Ga0209092_10001176_pt1 | contig 26229 bp, 31 predicted proteins | sample FraStrMetagenome_FD_187446 | JGI IMG/M metagenome (GOLD analysis project Ga0209092, IMG submission 187446) | Marine eukaryotic phytoplankton communities from Arctic Ocean - Fram Strait ARC3M Metagenome (SPAdes) (version 2) | ecosystem: Environmental > Aquatic > Marine > Oceanic | place: Fram... | reverse complement strand
AAACTAAGATAAAACATAAATTTGACGAATCTTTTGATGGGTTTCATTTCTATGATTTAGGATTTAGTTTTAAAAATTTTATTAGTGGAGTTAAAATTGGGGTATTTTATGATGTGAGAATTACTCATTTATCAATAGGTCAGACAAATGATGAATGGGAAAATAATAGGTTAAAATTCTTAAGTATGTACGAAGATAAATTACCTATACTCTTACCAACTAAATTTAATAAAAAACCAATAAAGAAGGGTGAACCATTAGTTACATTAGCGATGCCAATTTATAATTACGCCAAAAGATTAAACCCTACTTTACAATCAGTTTATAATCAAGATTATACTAATTTTGAAATTACTTTAGTTAATGATGGTTCAGATGACCAATACTGTTTAATGAAATTAGATTCATTAGAAGGACAGGAAGGTGTACGAGTTATACATAAAGAAAATACGGGAGTTTCTGATACGCGAAATGTGGCGGTTAGAGAAGGTAAAGGTGAATACATACTACCTTTAGATGCCGATGATATGATTTATCCGGGTTATCTTAAAACAGGAGTTAATATTATAAAGAAAAATCCTAAGATAAGTCCCGTATATTGTGATACTGTACATGTTGGAGAAATGCAAGGATTAGAAAAAAGACCTGAGTGGTCAAAAGAAAGACTCTTACAAGGACCATTTATTGTTAACAGTTCTATGTATTCTCGTGAAGCGTATGAATCAATAGAAGGGTATAATACTGAAATGAAAGGTTGGGTTGATTATGATTTATGGGTACAGATGATGGATGCTGGTTTTATTGGTAAAAGAATACCTAAGGGACTATTTATTTATTTCCACCATGAAAGTGAAGGTAAGGGTTCAGTCTCTACTTCAGCTAGACAAAATATGGGGGAATTACATAAAACAGTCTTAGAAAGACATAACAATAGAAATAAAAAAAATAATGACTAATACGGACCAACAAAACAATGGTAATCCACATACTCAAGAAACTAGAAATAAATTTAACCAAGTAGTGTCTAGATATAGTATGTTAGGTAAAAGTAAAAAGGTACAGTGGAGTGATAAACGAAGATATCGTAATATATAATTTTTAATGATTAATATAAACGCCTTTGATGAGTTTGGTTTTATCTTGTGGTACTACGCCCCCGTTGCATATCACCATCATTTAAATGATAAATTAAATTCAACTAAAAGTAAGGTGGGTACTCTTCCTGTATTTTATTTTTCTAAAAACCATATTGAAGAGCCAAAACATTTTGACCCTCCGTTATTACAAAGAATTTTACATCCTATAGAACACTATACTTCTTGTTACACACATAATGGACCTAAATTTATTAATCATAATTGGACCCCACCACCTTATAAAGAATCATTTAAAAACGATACATATATCTTTGATAAACCATTACTAACTATACATAATAAAAATACAAAAGAATGGTTGCTACACCCTCATAATTACTTTAATAGTGAAATATTAGAAAAAATAATTAATACATTTAAAAATGATTATCAAATTGTCTACATAAGACCGCCTGACAATCCTGATAAATTTAAATTACAAAGAGATATCGGTCAAACCACTATTAATATTGGAGACAAAGAAGTACTTAAAAGACATTCAGAAGTTATAGATATTGAAGATTTATTAAAAAATACAGATAAGTCATATAATGAAATTCAATTTATGTTACTCGCTAATTCAAACCACCATATAACACCTGCCGGAGATGCGGTTATACCTAGTTATTTTGGTGGTGAGGTTCTAATATATAATTGTAGTAACTGTGGTTCGGCTAATCGAGGAGTTTGGAAAACTGGTTCGTGGATGGAAAAATTATCAGGTTCGAAAATATATGGTTATAATAATTACGATAACTTATTAGAGGACGCTAAATCTAAATGGTTGTAACTTATCTTTTATGCAAACTCATTTCAAAATAATTAGGATTACATAGACCTAACCACCACTGCATTTCAGAAAAACTACTCATATTCGTACCGTAAATATCGGTAGATAAACTACCTAAGTATTGGTCTATTAATATATCTTGCATACCTTCAACAGTAGTAAAATCCCCAAATTTGGTTCTTTTAGGTGTGGTATAAACATCGTACTTTTCTTTAATTAAATTTGTCGTTTCAGTATCATCACAGGTTAATAAAATTTTACCTTCAATTTTATCCATTACCTTAAAAAGGTTATTTATTTTAAAATGTCTACCCCATGATTCATATTCGGCAGGAAAACTTCTAAAGGTTCTAACGCTAACCGCACTATATTCCCCTAACTTTTCTTTTTCTTCTTTAATTTTATTTGAGATATAATCAATAGGTTCTAAAGTTTTAATAACTTTGATGTATCTTTCTTTAAGGTTAATTGGTAACTTATCTTTACCTCCTTCATTATGAGTATTCATCTGAGGATGAATAAATTTGCAGTCCGATATCTGACCTTGTGAAACACCATTATAAGTATTTTTAAATAAATCACTAAAATCACATCTAACTCCTCCCCCATTTCTAGGTATATCCCATTTTAGATTTATATGTCCGTATTCTACAATAGACGAAATAATACATTTCATTCTATTAGAAATACCTCCGTACGGCATACAGTTAATCATTAGTACTTTTCTTTATATTACAATAAGATTGTTCCTTATATGGGTTTTGGGGTCCTAAGGAATAACTAAATGGTAGAACTTCAAACACTAAACCATTATCGTCACAATATTCTTGATAATGTTTCTTAGTTAAAATAGCCATACCATAAGTATTCGGACCATACCACTCAGGATGTAATAATTCATATTTTTTATTAAGGATTGTGGTAAATCCAAACTCCCCACCATTTTCAAAAAAAGGTTTTAACTTATTTAAAACATCTTTAATTGATTCCCAAGGTAGATGACTAAAAACACTACCTGCCACTACACAGTCCACCTCTTTTAATTGTTGGGGTAACTCATCTATTGTCCCCATATAAAGATTAGTTTCAGATTTAATTGGAAATTTACCTTTAATATCTAAACCGCAATATGTAGCGTTAGGGTATCTTTTTAAAAGATTATATTGTAGCGTTCCTTTTGTTCCGCACCCATAATCTAATAACCTACACTTATCATTTAATTTATTGTGTACTGAAAATAATAATTTACTTTCCCATTCGTACCTTTCATTACCTGAAGTAGGGGGGTGACCATTATTAATACCATGTGGGGTAGATTGGTTAATGAATTCTTCTAATGTTATATTCTTTTTCATAATTATATTTTATTATATTAATTTGTTAATTTTAAATTTTTATATTCTTTATGATATGACCTACCCATATGGCCCACAAAGGGGTCCCATATTGAACCAAAATCAATCATAGTACACTTGTCCCCAATTAAGTCATAAAGTTCATCTACAATGACGTTAGTAGCCATAGAGGATGATAACCCAAAGACTACATCATCGTATTTTTCTGTCATTTTTATCATATCGCTTTTAATTCTTTCTTTATCTAAAAAACAATTAACTGGTGGTACACTAACAAAATCAGTATATTTAATATCTATTTTCTTTAACTTATCACTTGACACAATAACAAAATTTCTACTTTCTAAGGATTTAACTAATGGACTTAATTGACCACTTAATGCTGCATCTTCCCATATTCCCGCATTAACCCATTTAAGGTCAATATTATTACTTTTTATAAATGGTAATAACATATGAAGTATATTTTTTATTTGACCATGGTCTAAGTTCCATATCGCCTTATAATATCCTTTATCGTTATTTAACGCGGTATTGAGTGATTTTCTCATTTCAGGAAAATATTTATGACCATCACAATTTTGACCTGGCACACCCATCGAACAAAACCATTCCCCATCACCCCATCGAGTAAATGAGAAATTATCTTTATTATTTATTTTGTTGATATAAAACTCTATTGGGTTATTTGTTATATTCATAATTCTAATTTCATTTTAATTGTTTTATCGACTTCATCGTGAGGCTCCACACCTATTATAGTAAAATCTAATTTATTATAGATATTAATGGCCCGTTTATTTGAAGTTAGAACCTCCAAAAAAATAGTATTAATGTTGAATTTATCTTTTAGTAATTTTATAAATTTTACATAAGATGGGGTAGAGTAACCTAAACCTCTATATTTTTTATGTATATCCATTCCGATATACAAAGTATCGTTAACCCAGTTAGATGTCCTAAAATACCCAATAGATTCTTTTTCAATTTCTACAATAAAAAAGGGGGTTTTTAAACTTTTAAACCATTCGATATTATCTTCTAATGTATAGTCATTTTTATCGTGTAAAAACATATAACTATGATTTCTAACCTCATTAAAAAATGGTAAATCTGACTTTAACATTTTTCTTATTTTTATATCTATATTATTTTTAAAACTCATAATTACCTAATTTAATATCGTCCACATACATTTCTCTAACCATGGACACCATATCGTCAGTATAAACATCTTGATAATTAATTTTTTTAGTTCGATTAGAGTGTGTATTTTTAAGTCTTTCGGACAATCCGTTCATATTAAAATCATTCTCTATTGTTTTAACCAACGAAGGTAAATCTTCAAACTTACCTATAATGTCTATTATTTGATTACCGTTATCATCCATAATCCAATTTGACTGTTTATGGTGAAATAATTCTAACCCATTTGTTTTTGAGGTATTATTTAAATATTTTTTTGTATTATAAATATTAGATATGTAATTCTGAAAACTATTAAGATTATTATTTATACTTATAAATTCTGAACCACTTTTCATAAAATTATAAGAAGACCATAATTTATCCCATGGATTTCTTATAATACAAAATGATGTATAATTTTTGTATTTATCCCCCATCATATTTTTAATAAAATTGGCATGATGGTGTCCGTAATGATTACCAAAATACTTTGGGTTATTTAACCCGATTATTAGATTCATTGTTATGCCAGCACATTTGGGAATGTGAACCATTAGTAGTTTTTTACTCATAAAAATCTATTTAAACACATATCATATAATTTATAATCATCTGAATTATCCTCTCTATACATTTTTTTGATTTCATCAGATAAATCATCAAGTTTAAATTTTTTACCAATCCCAATCCCACCTTGAGGTCTACCCCAACAATCTACCACCAATTCACTTATGTTGAATGGTTTTGTTTCGTTTTTTACTTCCACTTTAAAATCATGCCCTAATAATTTAGAAAGATTTTTCATAGATTCACTATAATGTTCAGTTATGGTTATAAAATCGTATTTCTTTAAAGGGTCGTCACTATTGATATCAATATTTAAATAATTACATAGGAAGTTATTCATCCAAAAATCAGGAAAAAATCGTTCTAAATTACCATATATTTGTTTAACATTTTTATCTTTATTATTTAAATACCACTTAGTAAAACCCATTTCAGTTTTATCCCATTGAGGTGTATGAGGAGTACCCATGTAATTGGAGATTAATCTATCTAATGGTTCTCTTATTGAAGATATCAATAGGTAATCTTTTTTCTCCATAATATTTACTAATCTCGATATATTATCATCCGTTGCGGTCACATGACTTAAACTAATATTATAGTTACCATTATTATGTTTTTGAGCAAATATATTATTTTTAGATAAATTACTTAGATACGGGGACTTAAGATTGTGTTCATTTTTAAAACCTGTTGCTCCATCCAAAACCTTCATTCCGTGTTTTCTTGAATAATCGAGTAATTGGTGTTTTACTGATGTTGAACCACATTTAGGTGTTTTAATATATATAATATTTTTATTTACCATAGGTTTCAATTATTTGTTTTGCCGCTTGTTCTTGAGTGTGTACATTAATCGCCAAAATACTATTGGGTAAGTTTTTAAACTCCTCTAACGCATTTACACTTGGTATTTCTTTTCTCCACGCAACAGGTATAAGATTATAGTCACCTAATCTTTCTACCCTTTTATTGAAATTATCTAAAACCGTTTTTTTATCTTTATGGTGGATAAAATGAAAATTAACATCGTCTAACCTCATAATGGGGTAGGTTTTTGATATTGAGTGGTGGTTTAAATATCTACCATTTTTTAAATCTTCATCTACAAATATCGGTTGTTGAGACATATAATAGTTAAAGTTTTTACACACTTTAATAAAATCGTCATCGTCTAAAATTAAATGCCATATAAAAGGATTATTATATTTTCTTTTCATATAATAATACACCCAACCTGAAACACAACTATTACCTAAAAATGTGTCATTATCACTTGGCACATAAGATTTAGTTTGTTCTACAAGGGGGACTCTATTCCAACAGTCATTCATTTTATATAAGTATTACCAACCTTTTTTAATTGTTTCGACAATGTACTGTCTATCTTCAGGTGTTACCCACCAACCAACAGGTATTGATACCATTTTACCGATGGTTTTATCTAAGTTAGGTAAATTACATGCGAACTCTCTAACACATGTATGTTTATCATTTCTTTCATGTACTTGAGAAACCGCAATTCCGTGGTTACCCATGTGTTTATAGAATTTATCCCTATCATTAACAAGTACAGAATAAATCCAAAATGAAGAATCAAACCCTTCCTCTCTTTTTAATAATGTTAAACCATCAATACCTTTAAGATTCTCGTCATAGAACTTAGCGTTTGATTTATGTTTCCCAATAATTTCATCCGCATGTTTTAAATTTTCAATACCTACAGTCGCACAAACATCGTTCATATGGAATTTGTATCCCCATTCTTCAATATCTGCTTCACATCTAAAGTCTTTTCTATCACTATCACGGTCAATACCATACCACCTTATTAGTCTCGCTCTATCGTTTAACTTTTTATGTGGTGAAAGTAATAACCCACCATCTATAGATGTTATGTGTTTAATTGCTTGTAATGAAAACATAGTTAAATTACCATGAGTACCTATTGTTCTTCCTTTATATGTTGAACCAAAAGAGTGGGCACCATCTTCAATAACTGCCGGTCTAAACCCGTACATACGTTGAGCAGTGTCCTGTATCTTTTTTATTTTATCTAAATCATTTGGATATCCACCCCAATGGACTAACATAATGACTTTAGTTTTTGGTGTAATTTTTCTAGCCAAATCATCTAAATCCATATTTAGTGTTTCAGGGTCAATATCCACCCATTTAATTTTTAAATTATTAGCCAATACTGGCCAATTGGATGCGGTACAAGTTAGCGGAGTCGCTAAAACTTCGTCCCCATCTTCTAATCCCGGCCATTTTGAATCATAACCAATAACTCCTTCATAAACTACTTGATTTGTTGATGGTTTTTTTAATAAGTGTAAGGCTAAGTGAAGTGCAGATGTTCCGGCGTTAACCGTTGATACGTAATCATGATTAAAGTATTCCTTCATCATTTCTTCCAATTCGTCTACTTTAGGTCCTTGACCAATATAACCACTATTGATTACTTTAGTCACTTCTTCGGCCGCGGTTGGAGCCATGAATACCTTGAATAAGTCTATTTTTTTCATATTATGTTGTTTTATATACTATAAGTTATTAATTTTGTTATAAAAATAAACAAACAATTTAGATTTTTAAATAGTCTACTACATTTAAGATAAAATTACAATTATGAATATAGTAGGTATAGTTGGAAATGGGTTTGTGGGTGAATCACAAATTTTTGCATTTTCACCAACAAATGAAATAAGAGTGTATGATATCGACCCTTTAAAGTCGACACACACTAAAGAAGAAACCCATAAATCTGATTTTATATTTGTATGTGTACCAACACCTATGAGTGTTGACGGGAGACAAGACTTGTCTTTCATTGAAAAAGTTTTTGAAGAGTCCGTTGAGGGTCCAATATATATTATTAAATCCACCGTATTACCTGGAACCACAGAAAAATTACAAGAAAAATATCCTCACTTAAGTATAATATTTTCACCTGAATTTTTAACTGAGAGAACCGCTAAACTAGATATGTTAACTCAAGCTAGAATAATTTTTGGTGGAGATAGAAAAATTACCGATAAGGTTGAAACACTATTTTCCAACAGATTTATGAATCGTCACTTCATACATACCGATTCAAAAACTGCGGAATTTATAAAATACATGAATAATACTTTTTTCGCCACTAAAGTTTCATTAATGAATGAGTACCACAGATTGGCAAAATTAGTTGGAGTTAATTGGGATGATGCAATGTACGGGTTTTCATCGGATGGTCGTATTGGTGACTCCCACTTACATGTACCAGGACCTGACGGTAAATTAGGTTTTGGTGGTACCTGTTTTCCTAAGGATATTAACGCATTAATCTCCATGGCTAATGATGTCGGTGTTAATATGAATGTGTTAGATGCTGCTTGGAAAACTAATTTAGAGGTTAGGCCCGAACAAGATTGGAATAAACTAAAAGGTAGAGCAATATCGTAATATGAGATTAATAACTGGAAATGGATTAGTAGGTTCATCATTAAAGGGAGATGTAAAAATTTCCACTCAACATTTTGACTTAAGAAATAGTGAAAGCGTAAAATCAATGTTTAAGTTTTATAACCCGAAAGAAGTGATTCACACCGCAGCTAAAGTTGGTGGGTTAGGTTCTAATATGAAGTATAAAGGTGAGTACTTTTACGATAATATTATGATGAATACTAACGTCATTGAACAAGCGAGATTGAGTGGTGTAAAAAAATTAGTAACCTTTTTATCCACCTGTGTTTTTCCTAATGAAGTTGATTATCCATTAACTGAAGATAAAATACATTTGGGTGAACCTCACACCTCTAATAATGCTTATGCTTATGCAAAAAGAATGGCTGACATACAAATTAGAGCCTATCGAGAACAATACGGGTTACAATATAAATCAGTAATACCAACAAATATTTATGGACCTAATGATAATTTTTCTTTAGAACACGGTCATGTTATGCCTATGTTAATACATAAAATGTATTTAGCTCAAAAAAATAATACTCCGTTTGAGGTTTGGGGGTCAGGTAATCCTCTACGAGAATTTATATATTCAAAAGACATCGCTAAACTAACCGAATGGGTTTTAAATGAATACGATGAAGACGAACCAATAATACTTACTACCTCAGAAGAGATTTCAATTAAAGGACTAGTTGATTTATTAGTAAATGAGTTTAACTTTAAGGGTAAAGTAATTTTTAATACTGATAAACCTGAAGGTCAATTTAGAAAACCTTCAGATAACTCAAAAATAAAAAAATATTTACCTAACTTCAAATTTACACCTATTGAGGTCGGAATAAAAGAAACGGTGGATTGGTTTAAACAAAATTATGAAACAACACGGAAATAAAGTTGCTTTAATAACGGGAATTAACGGACAAGATGGTTCATACTTAGCAGAATTTTTATTAGAAAAGGGTTATGAAGTATGGGGTACCATTAAACGTAATTCAGTTTCAGAAAATCAAACTAATCGATTAGGTGAGTCATATGGGATAATTAAAGATAATTTAGAATATGCTGATATGACTGACTTATCCTCACTAATTAGAGTAATACAAAAATGTAAACCAGATGAGATATATAATTTAGCCGCACAATCACACGTAAGAATTTCTTTTGACCAACCTATCTATACCGCCAATGTGACCGGCATTGGAGTTTTAAATTTATTGGAGTCAGTTAAATTAGTTAACCCAAATATTAAAATTTATCAAGCTTCATCATCAGAAATGTTTGGTAACACAATAGATGATGATGGGTTTCAAAGAGAAACTACACCAATGAATCCAGTTTCACCATATGGGTGTTCTAAAGTTTTTGCATATAATATTAGCAGAAACTATCGCAATTCGTATGGTATGTTTGTTTCAAATGGGATACTGTTCAATCATGAATCACCTAGAAGAGGTACTAATTTTGTAACTAATAAAGTTGTTAAAACTGCAGTTGAGATAAAAATGGGATTACGTAATGAATTATGTTTAGGTAATATGGAAGCGACAAGAGATTGGGGTCACGCCAAAGATTATGTAGAGGCTATGTGGTTAATATTACAACAGGATTCACCTGATGATTATGTATGTTCTACAGGCATTTCTCATACAGTTCAAGACTTAGTTGATTATGTCTTTAGAAAATTAGATTTAGACCCTATACTTTATATAAAACAAGATAGTAAGTATTTAAGGCCTGAAGAATTAAAAGACTTAAAGGGGGATAGTACTAAATTAAAAAATTCCACAGGGTGGAAACCAAAATATAGTTTTGAAACTATGTTAGATGAAATGATTGAGTACTGGTTAAAAAAGTTAGATTAAAATAAAAAAATTAACATTACGTAAATGGCAAGAAAAGGAGAATCGGGTACACGAAAATTACCAAGAAAAGATTTAATAAATAAAATAATTAATAAAAATCCTAAACAAAAATTTTTATCAGAAAGTCAAAGAGAATACCACGAAATACTAAAGGAGAGTGAAATAACAATATGTACAGGACCCGCAGGGGTGGGTAAATCATATATCGCAATGAAAGCGGCGGTAGAACTTTTAATGGACCACAATAACTCTTATGAAAAAATAATTATTGTTAGACCGGCAGTTGAAGCTGAAGAGAAATTAGGAGCGTTACCGGGTAATTTAGAGGAAAAACTAGACCCATATATTTTTCCATCTTATTACTTATTAAATAAAATTATAGGTAAAGAGGCAAGAGAAAAATTAAAAGAAAATGACATTATAGAGGTTTTCGCTTTAGCTTATATGAGAGGTATGAATATTGATAATTCAATATTAATATTTGAAGAGGCACAGAATTCAACACCTTCTCAGATGAAATTACTATTAACAAGAATAGGGTTCAATAGTAAATTTTTCATATCAGGAGATATTGACCAAACGGATAGATATAAAGATAAAACACAATCAGGGTTATACGACGCAACAATTAGATTTAAAAATTTAGACAAAGTTGGTACATATGATTTTAAAACAGATGATATCATTAGAAATCCTTTGATTAGTAAACTATTAGATAGATACGACACATGAGAGTAGCATTTGATTTAAATGGTGTAATTAGAGACACTTTCACAAAGGCAGAACAATTATATCAAAAACATTATATTGATGAATTTGAGGACGAAAATAATTCTGTTTATAATGAAGAGACTGAAGAATTTGATAAAGTATTATCTGTCGATGACTTTAAATACGAATTAGATTTACCTGTAAAAAATTTAGATGATTTAATCAATCATTTTAAATTTAAAGATAAAGAAGATTTGTTTGAATTCTTTTATATCGATTTTGCTATGCAAATCTTTGGTCATTCATCATCTATAGATGGACCAACTTTTAATAATTTAAATGAAATATACGAAACATTAAGAGACAACCATGAAGTACTAATCGTATCTGATGAAATAGGTAAATCAAAACCAGCTACATTATTTTTCTTATCTAAGTATGGTTGTTTGGTTGAGAAAATAAAATTTTATTCTAATGTTACGATAGATAGTATGTGGGATGAAGTAGATATCCTAATCACCGCTAACCCAAATCATATTATAGACCAACCAAAAAATAAAACAGTTATTAAATGTGTTACATCATATAATGAGAGTGTTAATTCAAAATACACAATCAATGAGATTGGCGAATTTAAGGAACTTTATAAACAATTAAAATTAATATAATGTTACAATTTTTAGATGAGAATTACTACGTTGACTTCATTGCGTTAGAAAAAGAAGTTAACATACCTAAATCGGAAGATGGAAAAGTACTACCCCCCAAAAAAGAAACTGAGGAAGGTACTGACGATAAATTTAGTCAACATATAAGTGTTGTAAAATTTGAAACAATAAAAATGATGTTAGAAGTCGTTCTAACTGAAAGAGAAGAAATAGATGATAATTTAGGAATACGTAGTGGAACTTCAAAGTCTTTAAGTATTCCCTTTAAAATTGCATTTAATACATTATTAAGACACGGAATAATAAAATATATTTAAATTATGGATACAGAACTATTAAAAAAAGTTGAATTATCGGTTCAACGACTAACAGATAAATCAGTAAGGATTTATTTTTTAACACAAGACACTAAAGGAAATGCTAAAGCCTCGGTAAGGCAAACTTATGAAATGGCATTAACCCTTAAAAATAACGGATTTAATCCAATAATAATTCACGAAACAAAAGAATATCATGGAGTTTCTGAATGGTTAGGTGAAAAATATATGGAATTACCTCATGAGTCGATTGAAGGTGAAGATTTAAAAATTTCCCCTGAGGATTTTATTGTCGTACCTGAAATATATGGTCATGTTTTAGAACAACTATCTAATCTACCCTGTGGTAAGATTATTTCATGTCAAGCATACGACCACATGTTAGAGACCCTTCAACCGGGGACAACGTGGTCCCAATATGGGTTTTTAAAGGCTATTACTACAAGTGAAAAACAAACGGAACTAGTAAAAAGTGTTATGAAAAATGTCACATTTGATATCATTCCACCTTTTATTTCTGAAAGATTTTCAGCTAAAGAAATACCGTCAAAACCAATTATCTCAATTCACACTCGTGACCAAAGGGATACTATGAAAATAATTAAAACCTTTTATTTGAAATATCCACAATTTAGATGGGTAACGTTTAGAGATATGAGAGGACTTAATCAAGATGAATTTTCAGAGTACTTAAAAGACTCTTTTGTTTCTGTATGGGTTGATGATACTTCTTCAGTCGGTACCTTCCCATTGGAGTCAATGGCAAGTAGAACTCCTGTCATAGGGAAAGTCCCGAACTTGAAACCTGAATGGATGGCTGAAAATAATGGAGTATGGACATATGAGTTAAATCAAATGACTGACATTATTGCTGAATTCACTCAAAATTGGTTAGAAGATAACATTAATGATGATTTATATGTAAAAGGTTTAGAGACATCAAATAAATTTACAAATAGAGAAGAGTTCGAAACAAACGTAGTTAGAACATTTTCAAGTTACTTAGAAAATAGAAGACAGATATTCGAATCTCAAATAGATAAACTTAAAGTAGAAGAAGAAAATTAATAATTATGGAAAATAAATTAAACGTATCAGTTATACTACCTATTAATTCATCAAAAGTAAGAAATTTTGTAGAATTTTTTAATAGTTGTATACTTTCAATTATCAAACAGTCAACACCAATTGATGAGTTAGTAATTGTACATAGTGATGAAGAGTCACTAAAAGAAGTTGTTCAAAACTTTGACTATAGCGGACTAACAGTAAATTTAGTTGAAAACACCGGTGATGTTGATTTTGCATCTCAAGTAAATTTAGGAGTTGAAAACGCAAAAAATGAATGGATTTCGTTATTGGAGTTTGATGACGAATACGCATCAATATGGTTTAAAAACGTTAAAAGATACATAGAAGCGTATCCGAAAGTGTCAGGGTTTTTACCCTTGGTACTTGATGTTGACGAAAAAGGTGTCTTTGCGGGATTTACGAATGAGGCAACATTCGCGGCTAACATGAATACTGAAATTGGTTACTTAACTAATGAAGTTTTATTAAATTATCAAAATTTTCAAACAAGCGGAGTTGTACTTAAAAAATCAGTTTTTAAAGACTTTGGTGGATTTAAAAAGTCCATGAAATTAACTTTTGTATATGAGTTCCTACTTAGGTTAAGTTATAATTCAGTATCAATAATGACAATACCTAGAATTGGTTACAAACACATGAACATGAGAGAAGGTTCAATTTTTTGGAATTACAAATTTGGTGAGAAAAAAATATCAGAAGATGAAGTTGCATTCTGGATTGACTCAGCGAAGAAAGAACATTTTTTTATTGAAGATAGGGACATAAACTATCAAGCAATAGATGTTTAATGTTAAAAAAACCTAAAAATGAAAGTACCTCTAATGATGAAATTGTTAAGATTGTAGTTTCAGGAGAACCTATCACCACTGAAATAGTGTCGGGTAATACTGAAACTGAAGAATCCGCAGAACCGAAAAAAAGAGGTAGAAAACCAAATCCTCTTAATTATTTTGCAGAAAGAGAAGAGAGAGCGGTTAGATTATTTCTAACTGCCTCTACTTATACCGAAAAAAACGACATATACAATGAGTTTTTAAGGGCACCCTTAGATAAAATGATAGAGTCAATCATTAGAAGGTATAAACTTTATAGGAAAGGTATGGAATTTCGTGAAATTAATGACGACACTCATTCTTTTTTAATAACTAAAGTGGAAAAATTTAAACCTGAGAAAGGTAAAAAGGCGTACTCATATTTTGGTACCATATGTAAAAATTACCTTATGGGTATGATTATTAAGGACCAAAAAGAGCAGAATAGAAAAATTTCATATGAGGATATAACTACTAAACTAGAGAGTAGACCTGATATGATTTATTATATTGAACATGAAAAAATAGATGCAACTGATGTTATCAAAAGATTTATTAAGGAACTTAATGATTATATCGAAAATAACGATTTAAATAATAATGAATTAAAATTAGGATACGCACTAATGGAGTTGTTTGAAAACTATAGTAATATTTTTATCGGTACAGATAATAATAAATTTAATAAAAATATTATACTCCTATCTTTACGAGATATGACTAATATGTCAACAAAAGAGATAAGAACATCCATGAGAAAATATAAGAAATTATATTATGAACTAACAAATAAGTTACATAATCTATAAAAAATTATTCTATAAATATTTATAATATTATGGCAAGACCTAAAAAAAAAGAAATAGTATTAAGTAAGGACTCAGTTCTTTCTCTTATGCAAGAGATTTATAATGAACTTGTTGAACAAAGAGCGACTGCCATAAGAATACAAAATAAAATGTTGGCAATGTTAAAGGACCCTGAAGATATGACTGTCATAGGTCCAGTTATTAAAGAACAACAGAAAATCGTAAACGATACTATTGAAAAGAAATTATCACTTTCTAAATTACAATCTACAATATGGGAAAAAACTAGTAACACTTCTAGTGAAGATTTTAGTTTATCCGAAATTGATGATGACACATTACAGACCTTAATACAACAAGATTTAAGTAATGACGATAAGAAGGACGGTTATAAACTTGATTAAAATTAACCAGTATGTCGATAAAAGATAAGTTTCAACAAGCAAGTTCGAAAGTAGACGCTTACAAGTCAACAATTAATACTGCGGTTAATGAAGAAAAGTTACAAAAATTATCTGACGGGTTAGATAGTAACTTTCAAAACGCAAAAAGTGAGACCCTAAAGCAATTAAACGCTATGGGGGATATCAAACAAAGAGCACAACAAGAAATTGAAAACGTATTTGATGAATTAACTAAGTTATTCAAAAAAACTATGCCTAGTGGTAAAAACACAGGTTCTTCCACTATCGATTTCCTAATAAAGCAAGTTTTAATGGCCAGCGAAAACACTAAATCCAGAATAGGGGAGATTGTTGCTGAGGAGGTATTGAAAGTTGCTGGATGTTCAGAAGAACAGGAGTTTAATACTCAACCAATTTACATACCAGTTAACGATATTGATTTAAGGGAGTTATTAAAGAATGACCCCTCATCCAAACCATGGTCATTTAGATATGAAAAAGACTCCATAAATGTCGGTTCTCAACCATTTTCAATGGATAAAGAACTTTATAATAGACTTCAGAATGAGGGAGTACCATTTACCGCTGAATACGGTAGTAGTTACATTGGTGCGTCAGGAGCGGGTATTTTTGATATAAAGTATGTAACACAATACCCCGACCCTAATACGGGAACACCTATTTTTGGTGATTTTTACGAGGTAACATTAGCCAATAGATTAAATGGTGATAATTTAGGTGATTTCTTAAGAGATTATTACGGTTCCATAGATATAATTAATTTTAATATGATATCGGTAGAAATCATGAATATGTTAACTAACATTATTGATATTTCAGGTGGGATTTCCGTTAATCAAAAAGAAGAACAGACTAAGTTTGAAAAAATATTACAAAGAATATTAGGACTTTGTTTTGATAGTAATAGAGAAATTGATGTTCAGGGTACGGCTAAGTTAGGTCAATTAGATAATATAGACCCTTCATTTTTTGAAATGGCCCCTGTCGACTTAAAAAATATTGAAATTGAAGTTAATAACATGATTCAGGGAGTCACTGAATTTACTGATTGTAATAATGTTAAATTACCTGTTAACACAGAAGCTCTATTAGATTCTTTAACTCAACTTATTAATGACGATGTAGGTAACGCCGGTCAAAACGCAGATAACTTAATGGGGTTAGTCAACAATATGTCTAAAGACCAAGATTGGAAACTTAACATACCTTCGGGAATTGACTTAAATTTAAATGTCGCAATCAATAATGATTTTTTAAAAATCATACCTAAAGCTGTGATGTTTGCAATATTAAGACCAAAAATGTTGTTAGGGTTACAAATTGTTATGAAATCAGTTAACCCTAATTTTTCTAATATACTGGCACTAAGTAACTTACAGTCATTTGTTAAAACATTTGGTAATTTTATGGTAAATATGTTAAGTAAAATTGCCGCAATATTTATCGAAGAATTATTCATATTACTAAAAAAGAACTTAAGATTATTAGTAGAGACTTTATTAGTTGAAATAGTTAAAGAAGCGAAAAACAAACAAGCCGCAATGATTGCAGGTATAATATTTTTAATAATACAACTCATTCAAGGGTTTATTGATTATAGAGAATGTAAAAGTTTAGTGGACGAGATATTAAAGTTACTAAACTTAGGTGCAGCAGCAACAGGTATATCTTTACCATCATTTGCGTTAGCCGCCAGCTCACTATTAGGTGGTTTTTCCCCTACAAGAGCAATGACTGAAGTAACAGAAAGACTCCAATCGATAGGTATACCGACAGGTGACCTTCCAAGTGGAGCGGTAAATATTAACATGCCAGCAATCTTTAAAACAATAAAAGGTACCTACCAAGAGCAATTGGCGAACGGTAAGGTCGAAGTTTGGGTACCACCGTTAGCGGTACCTCCCGTAGTTGCGGGTCTTACCGCTCCGGCAAAGGCATCAGGAAAATCATATTAATATGGATGAAAATAAAATAACAAAAATACTATTAGAGTATAAAAACAGTTCCAATAAAGATTTACTTGAAACAATGGATTTCTTACAAAATGATTTTGAAGAAACTAAAAAAAATATTATTAAGTTGACTCATCATTTAGACAGTAGTGAGATAATTTATAATAAAATTTTAAACGAATATAAAAAAAGAACTAAGTAATGCCAGAAATACCATATAATAATAGAATAATATTTGTTGGAGAATGTATTGATAATATGGACCCTATGGGGTTAGGTCGTATTCGTGCAATTTTAAAAACTGAAAACACTAACGATAGAGAAAAAAGTGTTACCGATACTGTGGGCGTAATAGAAAAATGGACATCTAGAGACCCATTTGTTGTTAGACCATTATTACCTGTTTTCATAAATACCTCACCTAAGAATGGTGAATTTGTACATCTAATGTACTCTAACTCTGATGATAAATCCAATAAAGATAAATTTTACATTTCAGGTGTTTTTTCTTCATTAACAAATCTTAACAATGAACCATACGAATCTGCTGTTAGTAATAGTAACTTAGGTAGTAGAAATAAACAACAAAAACAATTACGTAACCCTAAGACTGGTATATCATTTGATTCTAAAAACAAAGGGGTATATTCTATGCCTGATGACATATTTATTGACGGTAGAGGAAGTGCCGATATCGTTGTTAAAGATAATACAGTACTTTTAAGAGCCGGTAAATTTAATGGTGTACCCACTCCAAATGTGTACCCTGTGGGTAATGATAATAGGTCATTTTTACAACTTAGTAAATTTAATAAAAAAACAGTATATGGTGACGCCGAAAAACTTTATAAATTTAAGTATAGACACAAACCAATTAAAATTTTAGTTGAATATAATGTTGTCAACCCCGATAATAATTCAAACGCATATACGGGAGGAATTTATATTTATACTTTAACACCTAGCGAAAGAAACGGTAGTCAAAGTTTCGGTTTAACCACCGATGTTGAAGATAGTAAAAATTTATATCAAAAGTTTGACTTTTTGGCGTTAACGGTTAATGACTTGACACGTTTAATTAATCAAATAATTAATGGCGTATCCGAAAAATTAGTACCGGATTTATCTAACATAACAACATCAGTAACACCTTTAGGTCCATTTAGATTAGGTGGAGGTGCGGATTCGACTTACCCTATTTATTTTAGACCTCAAACAAGTCTTTATAATAAATTAAATTCTGATACCTCTCAAACAAATGAAAAGTTATTTATTGCCAATTTAATGGTGGGAGTTAAAGTTAAACCATCAGATTTAGTGGGTGGTTACGGATTAATATATGACCAATCTAAAAGAGGGGATGTTCCATTTACACCCGAAAAAAATGAGATAATACCTGAAAAAGAAATATTATTAAATAATACCGCCTCTATAATGGGTGGTGACTATGTTTATTTGTTATCTCATAAATCAAACAAAAGTAGTACTGGTAAAATAAACTTATCTGACACTTTATATGGTATTGAAGAATATACTCTTTCAGATGAAGTAGAACCAAAAACATCTTCAACAGTAAGGGGTGAGGAGCTAGTAGAACTTTTAAATCTTATAGTTCAATTTGTTGTGGGTCATGTTCACCCATATCATGGTATGGTACCTGATTCTACATCGGTTAACGGTGTAACTGCTGACAAACTATTAGGTGAACTAAGAAATGCAAATGAAAAGATACTAAATAAGTATATTCGTATAAACTAAGTATTTATATTAAAAGAGTTTATGTCAACGTATAAATCATATTTTAATAGAAACACCACCATTGTTTCAAATTCCTACTCAAATACAGGAAGAAACCCTATATCCGAACTATTCTTTGGTGGGGTAAATAACGTAATCACTCCGAAAGGGTATAGTCGTTTATTATTTGATATTGAGTTATCAGGATTAACTAATCAAATTAGTGGTGGGGTAATATCTACAGGGTGTTCGAAAAATATGAAACATATTCTTAATATGACTAATACCTCAGCATTTGATTTAGAATTATTAAATGGGACGTGGTCAAATGGAAGAAGAAGAGCAACGTCTTTTGATTTAGTACTTTTTAGAATACCTAAAGTTTCGGGAACTACAGGTAATATTCAGTCGTGGGATGAAGGTGTCGGGTACGACTACTATGATTTTACAGAGTTACCTACAGATAAAGCCTACTCAAGTAGACCAACAAATTGGTATGAATCACAAACAATTTCAAATTGGTCTGTCCCTGGAGTATATGATAATTTAAATGGTAACTCAAGTTCGGGTCTTAATTTCTCAGGTTTAACAATTATCGACACACAACATTTTGAATTTGGTAATGAAGACATTAAATTTGATATGACTCAAGAAATTAATGACATTTTAACGGGAGCCACTACCGGTGTAACAGGATGGGGAGTGGCTTATTATCCTCAAGTTGAAAATATAACAGGTTTAACTGAAAATTATGCTGTTGGATTTTTTACAAGACACACTCAAACTTTTTATGAACCATATTTAGAAACCACGTATGATGACTTAATACAAGACGATAGAAATATTTTTTACGAAAATAAAGAAAATAGGTTATATCTCTATAGTTACCAATTTGGTAATCCTCAAAATTTTGACGAATTACCATCTGTAGATATTATGGATATGAATGGTTCAATAATATTTTTAGATTTACCAACCTGTCAAATAACTAATGGGGTGTATGAAGTTATAGTACCACCATTAACATCATCAAGTATACCATGTATGATGTATGACACATGGAAAAATTTAAAAATTAATGGGGTTAATATTTCTAATCAAACTAATGAATTCGTAGTTAATGACTTATCAGATTTATATCAAATCGGTTCAACTACAAACAACCCTTCAATATACGGTTTTGATTTCTTCGGGATAAAACAAGACGAAAAGATATTAGGTCCAGATACTCGTAAAGTTAATGTTATCATTAAGAAAGCTTATACTACAAATGAAATATTAAATAAAGTTGATGCGTATTATAGGGTGTATGTTAGAGAAGGTAAGACCGAGGTCCAAGTTCAAGATTGGACAGAATTAAATAGAACTCCCGATAGTCATTACTTTATGTTTAACACTGACGATAAAATACCTAATGAGTATTTTATTGATATAAAGGTTATAACTGATAGAGAAACTAATACATATAAAAGAGAACTTAAATTTCAAATAGTTAATAGAAAATGAGAAAAATATCGATAACTGAGAACCAACTTATCGAAATAATTACACGAGTAATTAACGAAAAGAAGAAAAAGAAAAAGAAGGACACTACTTTATGTTCTAGAGGTAAAAACGCCGCGAAGGCGAAATATGATGTATATCCATCGGCATATGCTAACGGTTATGCGGTCCAAGTGTGTAAAGGTAAAATGCCAGGATTAGATGGTAAAAAAAGATGTTCAGGTAAATATTGTTAGATTAAAAAATAATTTGTATATTTGTAATATATAAAAAATAATAATGTATCGAAATACAACTTATCATTTTGTTAAAATTGTTAATGGGGAAGAAAAACTCATTATAGAAACCGAGTCTTCTTGCTTAGAAAGAGCTTTAGATTATTTCTACTTAATGGTACCTAAGGCTTATGGAGATAAGAACTATACTATTAGAATTAAAAAAGATAACATTAGAAGCGTTGCCAGTGAATGGGACTAAGTAGTTTTTGATATAACCCATTTATACCCCACATCTCCACCATTTAATAACCAATTAACATACTCCATATCTTTTTGTGGTTTTCCTTTAAACGTTTCATTTAAAGTAATCGTTTCTTTTTTACTGTCAAAAAATTGTTTTAATTCTAATAGTTGGTTTTTAGATATTACGTTATTCTCAACTATCTTTTGAGTAACTCTATTAATTCCTTTAGAGTATGATAAACCCTTTTTCATTTGGCTAATTACAGGTGAAGGGACTCTAATATAATCATTGTTTTCGATAATAACGATTTTAAGGTCGCCAGAACCTTTAATTACTCTGTGGTATGTCTCTTTATTAATAACATATTTTTGTCCAACCTTAAGGTCCTGAGGTAACTCCTCGTCCATTTGTAGTTTCCAACCATTACTTGATTCTACAAATATTATACGGTCGTACTCATCTTTGTGCCATTTTAACTCTTCAGAGTTAACGGATTCATTAAAAACTCTACGTTTTTTATTATGTGATAGTTGTGTGTCTGAATATATCATTACCAAAATCTACCTGAGACATTTTTACCAAAATCTTTATGTGCTCTACACGCCCAATAACCTGCCTTAGTTTTATCCTTCTTCATATGACACCTATGTCGAGCAGCGAAGGATTTACGAGCACCTGGGTCATTCCATTTAGCTGTCATAACAGGGGAGCCATACGATACTTTGATTACCTTACCCGTCTTAGGGTTTTTAACGTACACATACCACTTCTTAGGTCCACCTGACTTAGGTTTGTTTAAACTAACATCTTTACCCTTATATTCGGATTCACTAAGTGTCTTTAGACTTGCACCTAATTCCTCAAGTGATGATAATGATTCGTTAGGTAACTCACCAACCAATTTCTCAACAGTCTTCTTAGCTACCTCCGCAGGTACTGATAAATTCATAGGGGTTTTATTATTTCTTAAATCTAAATAATACATTTTTAACTCCTTAAGTGCACCTATTCGGTTTATATCTTTATTTGACTCGGCCCATGCAGATTTGGACATCTCCATAGCGTACCCAAGTAAGACATTGTAATTTAGATTATCATCCTCACCTTGTTCATCAATTTCATTGGCGTATGTTCCGTCCCAACTAAATGCCTGTTCATTAACCATTGGAAAATCAAACGGTAATCTTTCACCCTTATAATTAAAAAATCTACCTCTATCGGATTCTAATAACTCTACTTCCTCTTCTGACCATTGATTGTAACCTTCACTATATAATTTACGCGCTTCGTTAATTACATCAAAGTATTTGGGACTACCATATCTAAAAACATTTTCAGTTAATGAAAGACTATTATCAATATGATATTGTAATTCTTCAGATATTACGGTTTTTTCTTTAGTGTATGACTTTAAAACCGATTCAATTAATTTAGTATCATCTACTAAATCCTCATCCTCTTTTTCGGGTTCACTTAACGGTATGGGTACATCGTCAAAAGAATCTAACGTTTTTGGTTGTAATGGTGGGTCTAATAAAAATCTTTGATTAATCCAACTTCTTAATTCATTTTCAACAAAAAATTCAGGAACAGGTTTATCGTCTGGCTCGTTTGATGCCATTTCTGAAATATGATAAGCGAATTTTAGTTTGTTTTCATTATTCATTAAATTCATTAACCCATCACTTATAAAAAATATTTGACTAAACGGGTCCACAGGATTAATATCTCCTTCAGCAAAACTAAATACCTTCATAATTGCCTTCGCCCACCAAGATTTATAGGATGACGTTTCTTTTAATGTTGGACCTAATAGTTTATTAAGGGCTCTAACTGCAGATGTAAACATTCCCGCTACGGCAATTTGTGGTATAAACCAAGGCATTAAACGTATAAATGCTTTAAATCCACCTTCACCTACATGTTTAGCTAATCTTTTATTTTTAGCTCCGTTAACGATACTTCTTAATTGTCCAAAAGTAATAGGTCCTTGAGCGTTACAGAATTTTTTAGCGTCACAAATACTTTTAACTACTTTACTTGAAACATTAACGTCTTTCATGTCGTCTTCAATAATTAAGTTTACTAACCTATCTATCGCCTCATTCTTTTTTTTATAGTTTTTCACTTTAATTCTTGTTGGTTTTTGACCTTTTCCTGTTTGAGTATCTTTTTTTTCTTTTTCTCGTTTTCTACGACAAGCCGAGTCTTTATCTTTCTGAGACATTTTACCTGCAACACCCGCACCTCTACACACAGGGTACGCCCCTTTGTCATCGTCTCCACGACCACATGGTGGGTGACCACCACCTTTTTTCTTTTTACAAATATTAACCCAAGGACCTTTTGGTTGTGAGGAACCTTTCTTTTTTTTCTTCTTTCCAAACCAAACGGCTAAATCTTCTGTTAAAATATATTCACTCATACTTGATTATTACTATACTTCATTTATCTATTAATAAATATAACAAGAAATAAACTTATTCATTAAATAAAAAAACAAAATGGCTAAAGCTAAAAAGACAACGTCTGACGAGACAAACAAACCAACAGCTAGAAAGACTAGAACTAAAAAAACTGAAACTAAACCTGTAGAGGAAAAAGTAAGTGAAATTTTAGAGGGTCAAGGTACCGAACAATCTGTTGATGAACAACCAAAACCTATTGGAACATTATTTGACACTATAAACTACACTAATCTTCAAGATTTAGATAAGTTTGTACAGAACTTAAATGGTGACCAATCATTGTACTGTGTAGTACACGCGGCAAAATCGGCACACAAACGAGGTGCGTTTAGTATTGAAGAGTCTGAGGTGGTTTCAAGAGCAATCAGAGTGTTAACTACACCACCTGAGGATAAAGAAACTTCCGTTCCTGACCCTGAAGTACACAAGGCTAATTAATTAAATTAAAAAGGGACGTTGTCCCTTTTTTTATGCAAAAAAAATACATTATGACTAAAAGTGAAATTTGTTCTAAAATTATAAAAAATGAAATGATTATAATGAAGGCACGTAACAATGGTCATAAACCAAACGATGCAGATGAGTTTCAACCATTAAGAATTGAAAATGAAATTTTAAGATGTTTGTATTTTGGGGAAGATTCCCCTCATTGTATGAGAAATTACACAAATAAAAAAGGGGACCAATAAGGTCCCCTTTAATATTCCTATTAAGATATATTATCTTAAAGAGTTCAAGTCAAATGTTCTAACACCATCAACTACGATTCTACCATAGAAACGGTTATTAACCATTTTCTTAGCGTATCTCGTCATAATACCCTTTATCGGAGTAAAGTTGAACGGGTTATACATTGTAGGTGTCAACTGTAATGGTACATACGGTGCGTAAACGTACCCTGTATCCAATAATGAAGAACCTTTATGTCCCAATAACACTGTGTTTGGTGGGAAGTAAGGGTCACGGTAAACTTGATATCTACCTGATAACGTTCCTACTCTCTCAATACCCATGTTGTATTGGTCTTGGTCTGGTGCCGCATTTGATACGTGGAAGTATTCCAAGTCATCAAAGATAGCTGAAATTTCCGAAGAAACAACAATCCAGTTAGCTCCACCTCTTAATGTAGATTTGTGAATTTGAGCTGAGATTTGGTTAATCGCAGTAATCAATGTCTGATTCCAGTCTTTTTGGTTATAGTTAACTGAACCATTAGACACTCTCTTCCATCCGTTGTAATCCCAACGTAATGTCCAAGCCGCACCTTTTCTTAAGTCTCTTAAGATTTCACGGTCAATTTCAGCAGCCACTTGTTCTGATAATAAAGCTGTTAATTCAGCTTCAGCATCAATGTTGTGGAATGCAGAAACATCTTGTGCTAATTCTGGAGACCATTGTGCTCTTAGTTTTCTTTCTGTAACTGATACAGTAACTGCATCAAGGTCGAAAGAAACTTCACCCATTTGGTCTTCAAATTCTAAGTTAGCGTATACTCTATATGCTCCACTGAAAGATGGTAAAGTTGCTACAGTAAATGTAGTTCCTGTATAACCGTCTATTGTACATGTAGGACATCCAAGTGCTGGTGTTGAAGTATCAATTGATAAATAGATACAACCATCAACGTCACAAATGTCATCATACTTTCCACCGTTACCTGTGTAAGTTCCTGGAGGGAAGTTAGTTGATGCTTCGCTACCGTATCCTACGATACCTTTACCGTACTTCTGTGTTACAACGTTAAAGTTATAAAAAGTACCACCTGAACCTTTAATTTCTAAAGATGCTAAGAAACTTTCAGTATCCATATCGTTACCTGAAGGTCCGATTAGTTTACCTGCTCCAGCATTACTAAATCCACATAATTTAACCAAGATTGTTCTTTGGTTACCTGTGTAGTCAGATGCAGCAGCGTCTACTAGTGTAGAACCGTCCCATTTAACTGGAGTTACAGTTGTAACAACACCTGAATACGACCCTTTAGAGTAATCAAATAATCCTTCTGGATTTGAATTTGGTGTTTCACCTTCATAAAATCTGTCATAAAGATTTTTACCTGAACCATAACCTGACTCAGTACCTCCTGTAGCACCAGGTGCTCCAAATGGTTTGTGATGATTCATTGTTCCATTACCTTCAATACGGTTTTGGATTTTAGGTACAAAGTAGAATAATTTACCGATTGGTAAGTTCATCGCTTGTACTGATACTATATCATTAGCTAATAATTTAGAAAATACTCTTCTAATGATAGGGAAGACTACTGTTTCAAATGAACCTGAGTTATCTGAAGCAGATGCTTCGTTTATTAAGTGAGACGCTTGGTTTTCATATAATTGTGCCATGTTCTCTTTTACGTGACCTTTAAGACCCTCTAAGAATCCTAATTTGTCCCATTTGTTGATTGTGTCTTCTTTGATAACTTTAAGGTGTTTTAACCCAATATTACCAACAAGACCCGATTCTAATAATGCTCCCATTGTTTTTTGTTTTTAATTATTTTATTTTTAAAGTTTTCTCATTAAATCCTTCATTCTCATGAACTGAGGATTTTCGTAAGTTTTACTTTCGATAAGATTCGTAGCAGAACCTCTAGATGGTGATTTCTGTACTTTAGATGTAACTGATTCAGCCACAACTGAAGAACTTCCTTTCGAGTCTAAGTCTTCCTTTACGTTCTTATAAAGACTTTTTGATTCTTTGATTGTTTCAGCAGAATCGAATCGTCTTAAAATGTTTATTTTTTCTTGTTTTGTAGTCGAATGCTCAGTAAACAGTCGAGTTGCATATGCTAGATTTGAGTTGAAAACAGCAACTTCATTAAGTTTTTCTTTAAAGATGTTAAGTGCCTTACGGTACTCTTCATTCTTCTCCCTTAATTGTTTTACTTCTTTCTCAAGTGCAGATTCGTTATACCTTGCT
>Ga0209092_10001174_pt1 | contig 26259 bp, 35 predicted proteins | sample FraStrMetagenome_FD_187446 | JGI IMG/M metagenome (GOLD analysis project Ga0209092, IMG submission 187446) | Marine eukaryotic phytoplankton communities from Arctic Ocean - Fram Strait ARC3M Metagenome (SPAdes) (version 2) | ecosystem: Environmental > Aquatic > Marine > Oceanic | place: Fram... | reverse complement strand
TTTAACCATTCATAATCGTTTATTTTATCTAACTTAGTACTATCATTTTTGTAATGAACACCAAACTCTCTACCTTGTCTAGCACCCATGATCGCATATTTACCATATGTATTACTATCACCACGATTACACCATACATCTAATCTGTATCTAGTATCAATATCAGGATTACGTGCACATGATAACTTCACACACTCTCTAAATGCACTACGCCACGTACTAAACGCATCTGTATTGAATGCTGATATGTTGGATACTTGTTGCATCACTACTAATGGTGCATCAATTGTAGTTGTCATATCTATTTGAAATGATGTTGCATTCAGTAACTTATGTCTAGGGAATAACTTTACCCCACCATTGCCATAAATTAAACCATTTACTGGGTTTACACTTTGCCATACAAATACACAACTTGATTCATTAACACCTGGATATGATTCTTTGATAATACTAGGCGTGAATGAGAAATCAAAATGATCAACTAACTCTGCATCAGCATCAACCACGTAAAAATTATCTGTTGTTGCCAATTTTGCTGCTGCTTGATGTGCTTCTAAAATTCCGACAACGTTGTCTACACGTTTTGCATGAGGTGCTAATTTCTGTATTCGTTTGAAATGTTCATCAGCGTTTACTTCACCATACGCTAACATTATAACATCTAACATTATTTACTCTCTTCTATTTAATAATATCTTCATGAATTCATCTGCACCATCTGCACAATTCTGTTCCCAGTCTGTGGTTGATTCTTCGTCTGCAAAGTCAGATACATACTTGTAGCAATCAAATATTATTTTATACTTATTACATACCATTGCTATACCGTATGCTTCCATATCAACTAATGTACTACTCAATGCTGGTCTACTAGTTACAAAATTATCACCAGTAGTCAATGAAATATCACTACTCTTTAATTCTAACCATAATTCACCAGTGAATGGTGTCTGTCCTATTTTGAAACCTAATGGTGTAGCATCCATATCTCGTTGACCAACTTTTCCAACTTCATGTACACCTAATGATAACTTAGGATCTAAACTGCCAGCAGTACCCATATTGATAATGGTGTGCGGATTATACTTTAATGCTGCTTCTGTCGCTGCAATTGTCGCTTTGATCTTACCGACACCCATTACTATTTTAACATAAGGTGCTGGTAATTCATAGGGTAATTCTGCTTCTAATGCAACTAATACGGGTATAACATCATACGACATTATTGTTGTCCTCTGTAGGTTCATCTAATAAGTAAGCCATATCAGCAAATGTTGTTCTGAAATCTGTCCCACGTATATCGTCTAATTTGTTAATGTATTCTCTAAACTCGGGCATGCGTTGAGTCCAATCTTCGCTACGAGCAAAACTAATCATACCACGTAACCGCTTGATACCATAGTTAGCATCTTCCCATGTCTGATAGTCTACTTTACCCTTGTGCCAACTTGGAACACCTAGTTCCCAATTCTCTTTCCACCATTCAATAAACTCTTCATACTTCGCTTCTGTTTTATCTATGAATTCATCTGGTAGTACTTTAACATTCAAGTGTCCTGGCCAGTATACAAAGTGATAGTTAATACCACCAGCACCAAAGGGCCACATGTTTGTTTTCTTTAGTCCACTTTCTTGAAGTTTCCATTTAAGGAAGTCTGGTATGTAATGAATGTTAAGTGCGTTTACTGCACATGCGATGGTTATCTCTACGTTGTTAGATGTCTGTGTGTCAAGGCGCTCAAACATTGCAAGTTGATGCGACCATTCACTTGGGTAACGGATGTAATCGTTCATATCACCAATACTATCAATACTATAGTGGAAACGTACTTTTTGGAATTTTTTCCATTGCTCTAATAGACGATCAGGCAATTCAATACCATTACTATTATAACGCAACTCAATCTGATGTGCATAACCCATCTCAATAACTTTATCTAAGATTTCATAATGCTCTTCTATGACAGTTGATTCACCACCTGCAAAGTATAGTTGACGCATAAAGGGTATTTGTGCATATAACTGATCCCAAAACTTTGGGTTGGTTTTATGCCAGTTATAATTAGCACCAAACTGCTTGCCTTTATCATCCCATGCCATAGTTTCTTTTAGTGACTCATTTGTAACCTGTGGATATAATTTGTTCCAATCTTTCACCCATCCAGATGAATCATGAGGACTACACATAATGCAACCAAGTTGACATTTAGTACCCATACGGATATCAATATATCGTAATTTTGAATCAGTTGAACCGTCTTCTCGTGTTTCTGCTATAAGTTGATCTACATCAATGCCGTCACGTTGCCAATACTCTGTTTCCCATTGTCGCTTAGAACGATGTCCAGCATCTTCTTCTTTGTAACATTTCAAACAACTCGCTGGCTTTTCTCCTGCAAGCATCTGTTGACGTACCCCACGCATATAACTATTGTTCCATGCACTAGATAAATCACTGTTGTTTAGGTTTGCAGGTTTACCATCATCTGTTTTAACAATACCAACTCTACCACCATGAACTTTATCATTTGTTGCACCAACACTACTTGCGTTTGCTGTACAACATACTCTCATGCTACCATCGGGACGAGTACTCAAATGTACCCAAGGTAGTATACAAAATGTATCTGAAGGTAATTTCTTTTCTGTCATTTTATTTCCGTTAAGACATGTATGTCATACATCATGATTACATTATCAGTCGTGTGTTCCGAACAACCCGTCTAGTACACTCTTCACATCAGTACTTACATCATACTCAATTGCTTCATAATCAAGAGCGATGTCTACGTTTGTAACATCTTCTCTTTCGATTCCTGCGAATACGTCTTCTGCTGATTCGATTGAATCTAGCATCACATCTGAAATTTCTACTTTTTCACCAGATGATAATGTAAGAACTATTGCTTGTATATATTTTGGAGGGATAGTTTGTATATCGACTTCATTGAAAATCTTACTAAATGATCGGTCGTTTTGTTCAATTGCCATGATTTATTTATTCCACGTGTACTTTTATAAGTATTATACTATTATTTATGTTAGTTAATAACATAACCCTTGCTTAGACAGTTCCTGTAATAGATCCCACGTATGTTGCCACCCAGTTACTGTAAAGCATTTATCATTTTTGTTCTTTCTGTTAATTATGGCTTGTTTAAGTGGAGCATCATTACCGCTTTCTTCCATATTATCACCAAAGAAATAAATTGTTTGTTCGTCAAAATCATGAATGATCTGACCTTTGTCTTTACCATTTGGTACAATATTAATGCTAGTTTCGCCTGCTACTTGCGCAGTCATTCCTAATTCGTTGAATTCTAGATTGAACGCATCAGCAATTAGTTTACGCTCATTATGCATGAATTCATATTCAATATACGAAGCGCGATCCTGGATTGTTGCACCTCTACCTACTATACTGAAATTCGCCATTCCTGTACGATCTTCAATATGTATACCTTTCTTAATATTAAAATTAGATTGCTCTAATTTGTCGTTAAGAAATACTCTCGCTTCTCTATTAAGTGTCCATTCATTGCATTCAAGTTGAATATTGTTATTCCATACACTATTACCACTACATTGATATGCTTTAACTACGAGATCATACAATGTGATGTTTAGTTGTTCTAGTGTGTTGGAATGATCACTGCTAGTGACAATATATACATCATTATGAGTACAAAAATCTACTAACCATGATTCAAATTCAGGATCAATTAAAGAACGACTGGGAGTAAGTGTACCACCGACATCAAATATAAATGCGGTAGGTTCATCGTTTATTGTATTACTCCCAGTCATGATTTAATTATGCAGTTGCTGATTTTTTAGCAGCAGGACGGCCACGTTTTGGTTTAAGTTCTGGTGACATTGCATATGCACTTTCGCGCAATAATGCTGCTTCGTCTTCAAACTGTTTTGCTTGTGCAATCATGTTCGTTGCAATCATGGTATCGTCAATGACATCATTATTTACAGACTCTGATACTACACTAGGTGCAGTAGGCTCAGTAGCGACTTCTACCGCTTTCTTTCCTGTCTGTTCACGAATGATTTTATTCAACTCGTCCAAACGAATCTGAGATTCACGATTTGGAGTCATCATCACATTAGACGATTTTTGTTTTTGTAGCAAACCTGTTGCATGCAACTGTTGTAGCATATTAGTACCATCTGTTAATACTCTACGTTGAGCAAATTCAGAAAAATCAATAGATGCTTGTGCACCGGGAGATTCTACTGCATTAATAACATCATCATGCATCCAATCTACTAATGCATCAGTATCAACTACTAGACAATGATTTTCATCATCTGGGATTTCACGAAACATAACAACAACTCTACGCTGTGTGTTGATCAATTGACCAACATGCTTTAGATTATTTGTGGCCATGAGATTAACCCTCGCCTTCTGATTCCACTTCTGCTGATTCGTCTGCTGATTCGTCTGCTGGCGGTGCGATAGATTTAATAATCGCTACTAAACGATTGAACATCTGTCCAACTTGCTCTGCTTCTGCACCTTTAAATGCTCCACGCTGTACTGACAAATCGATAATATTTGCAGTTAACGTTAAGTCGTGCAATGTTAGTGTTGGTGCTTCTACTGCTTCTGCTTCTACTGCTTGTGTTGCTTCGGTCATTGTTATTTCCTTTTATTTTAAATAAAGTAGTTACTTATTAACTACTATGTTTATTTATCTATTATAGATAAATTAGGTTTACTGTTCGTAAACAGTGCCAGCGATCTTCGCCATTGTTAAATTCTTTTCAAAAGTGCCCAAGTCGTCTGTTGACTCAAACCATAATTGAAATAAATTACTATTTTGATCAATTGTTCTAATATAGTACAATCCAATCATACCTTCTGTTAAATTACTCCAGTCGCATACTTGTTTCTTTTCGATCAAAACAAGTATGCGATTTCGCAGCATAGACAGAATGATATCCGTACCTGCAAGTAGTGTTAAGTCACTTTCACTTAAACTACCTGCATTATTTATAACCTTTACACTATACGTCATAGTGAATTGTAACTCCAAATGGTGATTGTAAACGGCGCTCAGTATCACCATGAATTACAAACAATGTATCACAATAATCTTCATCACCCCAAGAGCCAAATGGATAACCATCTGTGAACATAATCAACTGATCAGGTTCCATCTCGTTTTCTTTCATATAATTCCATACTGCATCGAAATCAGTACCACCACCACCACGAATCTCATACTCAGAGATGTCTTCGCCACCTTCTGCTGTAAATACTTCAACACCATACACACCAGTGTCAAACTGCATGATAGTTACTTCATAATCTGCATACTGATCCATGATGCCTTGTACTTCACTAACAAAATCACGCAACATTTCTGTACCAATACTACCAGAAGTATCAATAGCAACTGTCACTTTCAATTCTTCATCACGTGACATGCCTGGGAAGATAACTTCACCAGAACGCTTGCTAGGACGCATGAATGTGAAATCACGCTTCAATGAACTTTCTAACTGAGTACGTAACACATCGCGCCAATCCATCTTAGGCGTTGTTAACTCGCCAATCATTCGCTTGATATCATCAGGCACTTCATCGCCTGCTGACTGTGCAGCATTGATCACGGCTTGCTTAATTTCATCCTGTAATGCTTTACGTTCATCTGCTGACATACCATCAACAGGATTACCATTCGCATCATTGCCATTTTCATCACCTTGAGCGGCTTCCAAATGAACATCCATGCCCGATATATTACCAACTACATTACCATCTTCGTCAGTAATAGTACCATCAGGTGATATGCTATAATTTTTATTATCGCTATCTTCCATCAACTTTTCATAGATTTCATAACTACTCATATCACGATACTTAGTATCATAACAAGGCTCACCACCACCTAATTTATCAGAACCGATAATAGTACCAATCTTGTTATCAACTAGTGTAAGATTTATATTGTAATCACATGCAGCATTATATACTTGAGGATTACGATCACCTCGTGCTTGCATATGATCATACACACAATGCAATACTTCGTGTGCTACCAAGAAATCTAGTTCTGAATCAGATAATTTATCGACAAACTCGACATTGTATAACAAACGACGACCATCGGTTGCTGCTGTAGGCATATAATTAGCCTCAGTAAGAACTAATCGTGCTGCTAGTGTACCATAGAAAGGTCTAGTTAATAGAAAGCGAACACGTGACTTAGTAATACGCTCACGAACACGTATTGACATTTTAGGACATACTTCTAACTTTTCTGCTACTGCTGTAGACATATCTTTTACCTATGAAATTAACTTATGTAATAATTATACTATAAATCTCAGGTGGTGTCAAGTGTTTTTGATAAATTCTTCATTATTTTTTACTTGTAAATACATATTCCAATAGTACATGAATTTTATTGGTTCATGCACATAGCCTGGCAACTCCTCACCAAACATAATTTCGAATTCTTCTAACTGTTCATCGGTAACTTTGCTCATAATTATGCATTCTTTCCTTGTTAACTTACTTCAATCTTATCAACTACAATGCCACACTTCTCTAGAAATTGTGTACCAGACGGATCACGATATTCATTACGATAGTACACTGCGGAAATACCAGATTGATATATTATCTTCGCACAATGCATACATGGTTGATGTGTTACGAACATGGTTGCACCGTCTGCCGATTCAGTGGTTTTTGCAATCTTTGAAATAGCATTCATTTCTGCATGCAATACCTCTGGTTTTGTTTTAAGCAAACTCGCATTTTTGGAACTATCATACCATTTACTTTCATCTAGCGTATTGTCCATATTAAGTTGACCCGCTCTCTCTGGTAAATATTCACAGTTATTATCCCAACCACTAGGAGTCCCGTTAAATCCAATTGATATAATTCTATCATCTTTGACAATAATAGCACCTACCTTCAATCGGACAGCATGGCTCAATTCAGCAAATCGTACTGCGGTGTCCATGTATGCTTCTTTAAACTTTTTCTTCATTACATCACTACTCTCTGTTATCTATCTAGTATACATTAAACATAGATATATGTCAAGCACTTACTGTGCTAGTGGATTATCTAATGCACGTTGTAAACGTTTGTTTAGTCTAGCCTCAAGTTCCTTTAACTTGCGTTCAGTGTCTTTACGAATACTATCTGCTTTCTGTTCATAGTCTGACTGTAGTTGGCTTCGTTTGTTTTCAAACCTGCCATCTGCAACTTCGATTAACTGACGCACATCGTATTCGGTTTTTTGCACTTCATCTTCTACTTTATCGATAATCTTTTCTTGACGATTGATATCATCGCGCATAGTTTGTTTTAGATCCTTCAGTGATTGATAATGTTCATCATTAATTTCTTTGATCATGCCTATTTCTTCTTTGAATAATGTAATCTCTTTACTGACAAATTCCATGTGGGCATCAACAATAGCGAATCTCTCACGTTGTACTGCTAAATCCTTGTCAAAACCACTTAGATCGGGTGCTTTATAACTTTCAATCTTAGCCTTCATATTTCTATAGTCGTTGTAGAATTCAAATCCACCCCACGCTGCACCACCCATTGTGCTTAATACTGTTAGTAACAGGAATATCTTTCCACCTGTAAACTTAACTCCACCTACTTCTACTGTTGTTTTTTCACTCATCTTCTATTTTCTCGTATTGTTGGTCTACCATCTTCTCATGAAGTATCTGACTTGCAAGACCATTTAATAATCCTCGTTGGTTCTCAGGAACTTTTTTATCTTTGTAAATACCTGTTGATGTGTAAAAATCAACTCCGGGGATTGCTCGTTGTCCGTAAGCACTAAAGCCTGGAACAAAGTTAATCAATGCACTTATTTGTGCTTGTAATGCTCTCTGATCAGACAATGACTGTGCTTCACCCATTACAATTGCTAATTTTGCTAACTTCTTTTTAATAATTTCTTTCATCTTCTTCACTTTGGCTTTCTGTTTTTCTGCCTTTGTCATCTTCTTAACTACTTTCTTCTTAACTACAGGCTCAATTACTTCTTTTTCAACAACTTCTTCAACTATTTCTTCTTCAACAACTTCTTCAACAACTTCTTCAACAACTTCTTCAACAACTTCTTCAACTATTTCTTCTTCAACAACTTCTTCAACAACTTCTTCAACAACTTCTTCAACAACTTCTTCAACAATGGGTTCATCGACTATTTCTTCTTCAATTGTCTCTACCACTGCTTCTGGTTCGGTTACTTCGACATCTACTTCAATATTCAACTCTGCTGCAATCTCTTGCTCAATTGCAATTTCCAATTGTTCTGTTGTTTCGGCTGGTGCACCCGTTGCTATTTCTAGTTGTATCGTTGGTATTATGGGAACAGGCGCTGCAACTATTGGTTCAACTTCAACTGGTGCTGGTTGTACTATTTCTATTGGCATAACGATGATAATTGGTGCTGCAATAATACTATCAATCACTGCATCACCAGTTCCTGTTCCTTCTACTATGGGAGTTGATGTTGGTGATTCGGTTACTTCTGCAACATACCCATTGCACTGTGTATCATATTGTGGATTCTGTAAGCATTGCTGATCAAAATATGCATCAGCATATCCTGTACAACGCATATCATATAATGTATTTAGATTACATTGCTGTAGTAAATAAGCATCTGCGTATCCAGTACATGAACTGTCGTAAGTAGCATCAAGTCCGCACTGGTAATCCATATATGCTGTCTCATATCCTGGACATTCTGTACTGTATAATGTACTTATTGTACACTGTTGTCCAAGATATGCTGAATCGTATCCTATGCACCCACTATCATACAACGGACTTATTGTACACTGTTGATTATAATACGCTGTTGCGTATCCTGGACATGCGCTGTCATATAATGCATCTGCACTGCACTGTTGGTTGTAATATGCTGTTTCATATCCTGGACAACCACTATCATATAATGCATCTGCACTGCACTGTTGGTTGTAATATGCCGTATCATACCCTGCACAACCACTATCATATAATGCATTAGAACTGCACTGTTGGTTGTAATATGCCGTATCATACCCTGCACAACCACTATCATATAATGCATTAGAACTGCACTGTTGGTTGTAATATGCTGTATCATATCCAGGACAAGCACTGTCATACAATGAATTGGCACTGCACTGGTAATTATAATATGCTTCTTCATATCCGCTACAACTGCTGCTGTATAATGAATTCTGTTCACACTGGTAACTCTCATATGCACTTGAATATCCTGGACAACTAGAATCATACATCGCATTAGCACTGCATTGTTGATCGTGATGCGCTGACGCATATCCAGGACATTTTGCATCGTATGTTGGGTCAACACTGCAACTTTCGTCATATTGCTGTGAAGTGTATACACTACAACTATCATGCCAAGTTGCATCTGTCGAACATTGTTCTGTCCAATAATCAAACTCAGCAAATGAATACCATCTGCCAGAATCTGGCCATACAATGTTATCATCTATGTCAGTTGTATATAAAAATAAGTAATCACCATTAAGGGTTGCATCTTTGATTTTACCGTGTAGTGTGCCAGGACATTCGTCACCATCGCTTGCACCATGTCTTTTCTCGCAGTCCCACACCCAGTTTGTAATATTACCTAAGTCCGCAACTAGTATGTCAAACACATCCGGATTGTTTCCTCTGTATATAAATATATAATCACTGCCTTGTCCACTCACATTCATGCCTGGTTCGGTGGATTTTTCATTCTCATAGCCAGAACAACCGCTATCGTATTGACTATTTGCACTACATTGTTGATCATAATACGCATCAGCATATCCAGGACAACCTGCATCATATGTTGCATCTGCGGTGCACTGATCATTATAATAAACTGCGTCAGCATAGCCAGGACAACCAGGATCATATGCAGCATTTGCACTGCAATTGTTGTCATATTCGTATGTTGCTACTGCTTCTGCATAACCCGAACAACTTGGATCGTACATTGCGGTTTGTGCACAAGGATTAGCACGATATGTAAACCATATACCACCAGAACGTATGTTTGGACCATAGTTACCATCCCACATACCACCATCTTTTGATGATACTCTAAATGTTGCAGAACCTAAACTTTCTGGTGTGTATATACTACCAACACCATGTGTGTGATCATACAGTTGAATAAAATCTTCTTCTACTTGCCAGTATTCCACCACTCCATCACCATCAATGTCTGATGCTTCTTCACTATCACTATATGAGTTTGGATTCATCCAATCATACCAAGTGTCGTATGAGTATGTCCTAGTTTCAATTATATTACCGCTTGAGTCTGTTATCTCTACTTCAACTGTAAGTATATCAAATTGTTCAGCCCATTCGCTATCTAGTATTTCACCAGTTTGTAAGTTTACTCGATTTTCTAAATTTTGATTACACCAATCTTTTTGAACACCATCGGAAGTTGATGTATTAAAGCAACCATTCATGTATAACCATTTATAATGTATCTTGTCTACACTGATTCCTTCGTTTGTGAGTACTTCATTGATGGCTGTACTGATAGCGAATGTGTTATAACATGTGCCGAACGAAACATGTGTATTACTGATCACCATTGCACTGCTTTCCCCAGCAGCACAATTACCTGTTATAAAACCATCAGCGTAGTCCGTAGTTCCTGGATCAGTGGTGAATGAACCATCACCATTGTCAGTTTCTGCGAAAACGCTATTAGATAAGAAAAAGCAGAAACAAAAGAATACCACCAATTGTTTTAAAATTATCATCTTTTTCGTTTTCCTTTATATTTGCTGGTTGCAATTCTGGCTTTCTATCCCACTGCTCTTGGGCTTCTGTGCCAATTGCTCCCAAGAAAGGACAAGGTGTTCCCGCCATTTCCATAGCGTCAAATATTCGTTGGTCTTGACACATAACACTAACAGCGGCTACCTTCATACCCATATCATAAATTGTTTTGGATAATTTTAATCGCTCACAGTTCATATCACGTACTGTGTTGCCTCCACTGATACCAAGTATCTGTGTCTGTACTGCGCCTGATACACCTACTGTACATAAATCACTATTACTAGCATTAATGCCTGGACTGATTGCACTAGGTGGTGGACTTTTGACTGTTGTTGTATTAGTTCCGTTTGTTGTAACTGTACTGTTACTTGTCGATGCAGTTTCAATTACTGCTGCATGTGTAACGTTGGTAAATGACACGAGTCCCACTAAAATCACTAGAGCAACTTTAAAGGTAACATTCTGTAATAAGTTCATAATAAATATCTTCTCCTTAACTACATCTATTTATGAATTAACTACTAATATTATTAATAAATTAAGTCCATAAAAAAAGACAACTAAAGTTGTCTTTATAAGTTAAGTTTGTTTACCTTCTAGCCAAGTATCTATACCTGCTAACTTTGCCATGAATGCATCTTCTTCTGAAAACAGAATCAATTTAGAACGACTAAGATAATATGGAAAACTCATTTTTCTGAATAGATCAATAAGTTGTCCAGAATTGAAATCTGATTCTAAAACAAATTCCCACTTATCATATAGTTTAACACATCTATTTTTTCCATGCGAAGTTAATCGTACTGTAAATTTATTATAAAAGATATCTAAATTCGTCAGTTTAACGGAAGATACCTCATTTAAATTAGCAACAATATGTGCTTGCATTACATCAACACTATATTTCTCCACGAGTAATAGTTTCGCCTTCTGTCAATTTAACTACGGTAAATAAGTTGCTTTTAAATAGTATATTTAATCTATCAGACAAATTGAATGCATGTCCACTATTTTGGAAACTTGACTTCTTATATTTTGGTCCTGGATAATCGATCAATGTATTCAATGATCTTAGATTAATAGGAGAACCATTATAGTATACTGCATACACTGCATCTGCTTTCAATATCTGCTCTGCGTTGTAATTCCTATCTACGTATTCTACTATTATCGTTGGTTTCGGTCTTGCCATTTCTGTTAAATGTCTCCATATGGTACTTCGTATTATTCATTATATACTATGTTATTTATCGTATAAGAATAAAATAGAGACACTTAACAGGTTAATTAATCAATTATTTATAAGCGGCAGCCAAATAAATCGCATGAGTCGTTGCATCTTGTCCAATACGTTCAAGATCCCACTGACCACAGAATTTCATAAAATGTAATCCAACTTGACCAATTGCAGGAGTCTGAACTTGCTCAACAATAGCACCATCTAATGCTTCTTTGATATTGTCAGGCTGCGCAGTCAAATCAATTAATGCTAGATTGCGTGTATAATCATCAAGTACACGATGTTCATCACCATTATGATCGGTCCAACGCTGCAACATAAAGTTGTTCCAATTGAAACCTTGTGTTTCTTTATCAGCAAATGCTTCTTCTAGACCAATCTTATTTTTACTACCTTTCTTGCGCACGCCAGGATATGCACTAAAGATGTTGTCTGCGGTATCACCACGCACACACTTTTCAAACAATAACCATTTAGGATCACCAGGCATCTTTTGCTCATTAGTCTTCTTGTCTTTAACAGGACGACCATTACCATCTACAATACCATCTAACCTGATTAAGTTGTCAGTGATACCATTGTATTGAGTAACATTTGGTGCAAGCAATTGATAGAAATCTGAATCACCACTTACAATTACATGCTTATCATCAGGATGATTCTGAATCCAACGAGCAACAAAATCATCAGCCTCACATTCTTCATGACGAAGACAAGTCATATTTGTTTTGTTAGTTACGAAATCTTGAAAATGTTCATATGCTTCAAAGAACTCACTATCGTCACGCTGTTCTTGTACCGACTTCTTTGCACGTAGTTCAGCACGATTACGCTTGTAAGGTGCATAGAAGTCTTTACGCCAACTACGCCCCTCTAAGCACATTACTACATGCGTGCCGTTCTGCTCACGCCATACTTTGTTGATACTATTAAACATAATATGGAATGCCATTCCAATCTTCATGCTCATATCGTCACCACGTACTACGTGCTTTGCTCGGTGAAACATGTGCATTGCGTCTACTAAAAGATATGTATTACTCATTTCTTGTCTTCTCTATGATTCAATATAATAAACTAATTATACAGTATTGTAATCGGGTTGTCAAGGGATTTATGATATTAATATTCTTGCTCAGAGACACTACTACATAATGCAGTAAACCATTGATCAATAATTTCTTCTTCATTTTCACCAGAATAACCAGCATCCATCAATTGACGAATGAATACTTGATTCCATTCTAGTTCAAAATATCCATCAGAAGGCTTATCTTTATCAATATTCACTTTCACAACATTGACATATGGTTCATTTCTTGCGGTTGCTTTCTCTTTAGTAGTTACATCAGAACCACTAGATGAACTGCTAAATAACTGTTTTAAAAATTTAAACATTACTACCTCTTTTTATATTATACTATTATAGATTGAGAACTATTCCCAACCTATCTTTTCCCATGGGACATTTTTGTTTCCAAAATGACCATAAACACAGTTCTTGCTATACTCATTAAAGTTAAATAAATCAAATCTATCAATAATACCCTTTGGTGTTAAATCAATATTTTCACGAATGAATGACTCAATTTTACTATTGTCACCATCACTATGAATGTATATACTAGTAGGTTCTTTAACACCTATAGCATAACTCAATTGAATCTGACACCATGTAGTCCAACCACTTGCCACCACATTCTTTGCCAACCAACGCGACATGTATGCTGCACTACGATCTACTTTAGTAGGATCTTTACCACTAAATGCACCACCACCATGCGGAGCAAAACCACCATAGGTATCTACAATGATCTTACGACCAGTGAGTCCAGTGTCACCATCGGGTCCACCAATAACAAAATTACCTGTAGGATTGATATGCCACACAGTATCTTTATCAATTAAACCATGCAATACAATATCGCCTACATGTCTAGCAATATCACACGCATCTTGGTAACGACCATCGACATGCTGTGTTGAAATAACTACCTGATCAATACGAGATACTTTATTGTCAATATATTTGACTGACACTTGTGCCTTAGCATCAGGACCTAATACTTTATCGAATGATTCTGCTTCTTTTACTTGCTTTAATCGTTTTAGAATTTCATGTGAATAATAAATCGGTGCTGGTAGATATGCATCATTGTCATTACATGCATAACCAAACATGATACCTTGATCGCCTGCACCAAAATCATCTGTACCTAGTGCAATATCATCACTTTGTGAATGAATAACATTATGTATCTGTAGAGTTTTCCAATTAAAACCTTCTTGCTCATAACCAATTTTACAAACAGTATCACGAATTACCTGTTCTACTTCTTCTGTGGTTAAATTGAAATTTTTGACTTCTCCTGCTACTGTAACCATATTGGTAGTTACCAATGTTTCAATTGCAATACGAGTTGTTTCATTACCTGATTTGAAACCTGCATCAACTAACGCATCTGAAATCTGATCTGCGACTTTGTCTGGATGACCTTCACTAACACTTTCACTTGTAAAAATATAATTATTCATAATTCTCCATTTAAATACTTGTAATATTTATGTGCCCCAATTATTACCATATAAATCTATGTGCAATCTTGGGCTAAATCTATAACCTTTGTCTAATGCTAACTGTGCAATATCTTGTACTGATAGATTGTACTCTTCTGAACGACCACCAATCGGCATCAGATACACAGGACAATTAACATAACTCTTGCGATACTCTGCGACTACTTCATCTACTTCATCAACATCTGCTGCATTTGATACTACAAATTTGAGATAGAAATTGCTATCTGCGACACTCATATACTGTGCTGCAACATCAGTCTTAATAGCATCTTCTCTCACTTCGCCACTAACAGATAATTTAGGTGAACAACTCCATGTAACTTTTAACGTATCTTTATTTTCTAAGTATTCATAGAAATCATCATGTAACAATTGCGTTGTATTTGTTTCAAACGTAATATTACACAAGTCTTTCATACGTGCATGTTCTAGTAATTCCACATACATACGTTGCCATGCTAACAACGGCTCACCACCAGTAATCACTAGATGAATGTCTTGTCCGTTATCCATAGTCCACTTACCATTTGGTGTTAACGATAATAAGTGATCAACTACTTCATCTACTGTTCTATCAAACATCAAATGCTTGAACTCAGGATAGATGCTTGCGTATGTGTCACATCCTGTATGAATGATAGGCAAGTCTTCTAATAGCGTAGCCTTTATATGTACACCATCTTCAATCAATTTCTTTACTTCTGGGTTGTATCGCTCGTCTTTAACAGCCTCACGTTCTTCACTTGACATTGAGAACGATTTGCATCTAAAATTACAACCAAAAGTACGCAAGAATACACTAGGTACGCCTACGAATTTACCTTCACCTTGAAGTGAATAAAATGCTTCACTGTATCTAAGTTTCATCAAACAAACTACTCCACTCTTTTAATTTACATTTCTTATAATGTATTCTATCATCTAATTCTTTTTCTGTCAATAGATCATTTTCAACCATTAAAGAAATCATCGCCATAACATCGCCTGCTTCATCAATCAACCTTTGTCTGTTTGAACCATCTGCATAGATACTGTCTATATCCCAGCGATATATCTTACAACACGCCTGTGTCAATTCACCACATTCTTCTGCTGTGATAACCATCAATTCTTTTATTTGTTCTTTATTCATAAACTATCTCTTTTATTTTATGCCTAACGATTTGCCAATGGTAGCATCTAATTCTTTTAATGTTACTAAGTCTTGTTTCTTTTCTAACACTGTTCGTTTAGGATTCAAGTTAAACTTATCTTGAAACCAAAAATTAATTGCATCAGATGTATCTATTACATACCTAAATATCTTTCGTTTCCGAATCTTCATCTAACTGTTCCTTAATTATTTTGTCAATTTCTTTAACCCATTCAGGATTATGGGAAATAATTTCGTCTATAATATTATCTAATTCTGCTAGACTGCGTTTTTTATTCATCTTCTTCACTTGATTCATCTTCTTCACTTGATTCATCTTCTTCACTTGATTCATCTTCTTCTTCTGCGTCTGCTGCACGTTTGGCTAAAAAGGCATCCATATTCTTGCACGTTTCAAGATGTGCATCTATCATTTCTATTGTGTACATACCATCACATGCGACACACACATATATATCTTCATCTTTATATATTCGATTTCTTATTGAAATTTTTAAACTCAAAATAATTCCTTCTCAGTTAATACAACAAATTCATATGAATTATCATCACAGTATACTCTTGCTGCTTTCCACTTTGACTTATTCACATTCCAATTAGTTTGATAATGAGGCTTAATTTCAACAACTATCGTTCTTCCATCAGCGAGAGAAACAGTAAAATCTGGATAATAATTATGCCACTTATCATCTTTTGGGGAAACATATGGGATGTGTAATTCTTCAGAACACCATTTAATAATGTTGGGAGAACGATCACAATATAACATAAATCTCCTTTCCCACATAGATCGATATGTTATTTTTTTAATGTTGCCATTATACTTGTTTTTATTCTTAGGTTTATAACGACCCCTAATTGCTGTATTCTTCATATCAATCCCATAGATTTTCAAAGTATACACCAAACAAACGGAATCCATTTGACATGCGTAATTGATGTGCGTTTTGTCCCTCTCTATCTTCCCATACAAGTTTCAATCCAAATTGTGCTGTATCATCTTCTTCATAATTGTAGTAATCACTTTCCCAATCATCACGACACTTTTGATTGAACGCCCAAATCATTTCATCTAGTATCCAATCCCAACGCTTAAAGTACTTTGTATCTGTTTTACCTTTGCCATATGATTTGATCTGCTTCTTACTAGCCCGTAGTTCTTTAGGTACATCTGCGTTAGACACATTAGGTGCGCAATGTTTATCTCTTTTAAGTTGCACAAGCATAGGCAAGATAATATGAGCAATCGTATTATCCATGCTCCACGTATCCCATCTGTCTATGTGTACATTAATCTTCCGCTTGCGTCTATCAAACCATACCCAGTTAAACACATTGTACACACTTTGCATCCTATCTTCAATAACTTCTACAAAGTTATCAAAGCGAGTGGGTGCGTTATTAATATCAGCATACATAAACCCATACTTCTTTTCCATATGTCTTGTATGTATATCACATGTTAACCGACTAGGGTAATTTCCAATTTTAATTTTCATAGTCTATTTCTTCTTGTTTGATTGTTGACGATCTGACACACGCTGACGTAACCCACTACTTGAGAACCGATGATCACGGTTGTTAAAAAATAACTGTATACTACGTCTACTACATATATCTTTACCAGTGAATTCTTTGTTTCTATATTCTTCACCCAAAATACGAATATCAATACTATACATCTCTAATATATCTTCTAGGTCTTGCTCTGTAGAATATGGTATGATTTCATCTACATACTTTACTGCTTGCAACTGCGCATATCGTTCTACCACTGTCTGTATAGGAGCATTCTTATCTGCTCTATCAATCGTAGGATCTATTTGTAAACCACATATTAAATAATCACATTGATCTTTAGCATCACGTAACATTTGTATATGCCCAGAGTGACATAAGTCAAACGTGCTACATGTGAATCCTACTATCTGTTCATTATCCATTGTACTGCTCTCATGACTAAGGGACGCATTGCGTCCCCTATTGTTATTGTTATTCTATATTAGAATGTGCCATTTAACGTCACACCTGCTTCCATCTGATATAGTCCTGCTGTGCCTGTGTAATTGTTGCGTGCTTCTGCAAACATTTTAAGACCAACATCTTCGGTTAGACTAGTATTATAGAACGCTCCCATATTATATTCGCGTGCATCTGCTGCTAATGAACTTGACATATTATTAGTCAAAATTTCACCACTGTTTGACACTGATGATGCTACATCAAAGTTTGCCGAACCATTTGAAATTGCTACTGGCAGTGCTGCAACAAGTCCGAATGTACCAATATCGGTTTTAACCTTTGCTCCTAGTGATGCTGAGTTACTTAATAATGAACTTGAAGATTTCATCATTGCTGTACTGTCAACATTTAATGCGGTTACACCAACATTTGCTGCACCAAAATAAGTCACACTATTGGTTTCAAATTCGGCATTATAACCCATGTACAATGTATTAGAACCATCGACATTCATCAGCATACTATCTGCATAATTTCCTAAGAATGTTTTGTTCTCAACCAATGCACCAACTGTAACATTATTCACTGTAGCAGAAACATGACCACCATCATCACTGATACTGTAATCAAGTCCCTGCGAAGATAAACGAATGCCATTCGCATAGCCTGAATACTGATCGAAAGTGTTCCCACTTTGGGCTGCTTTGGTTGTGTGAACTGTACGAGTATCAATGCTTCCAATTAAATCATTACCATCTACGTAGAAGTCACGATCATAATCATCAACTACCATCATTGTTGAGAATGCTGAGATAGTACCACCTGACAGACTAGTAGTACCAGCGTTTGCCATGATAGTCTTATTACCTTCAACACGACCTGTTGTAGGAATACCAATCGCGCCTTGTGGCGAAGTTGCTGCTGCTAAATCTAGTAGACCTTGACCATGCACGTTAACATCATAGTTAGGAATATCTTTATTGCCAGTATTCAATAGTAACTTAGCAAGATTCTGACCTTTCATGTGGGGCCACATCTGCTTGATCACAGCAATAGCACCCGAAATCATTGGGGCTGACATTGATGTACCACTATTCAAGCGATACTCACCATCTTTATCAGTTGAAGCAACTGACGAACCTGGAGCCATCAAATAGAAATCACTGACGCGATAATCAGTATTACACTTGTTGGTAGTCTCATTGAAATCGAAACACATAGTGCCTGCTTTGTTACTATAACTAGCAATTGTATTATTTCTTACGTCATAACTACCAGCAACGATCACACGACCATCCATTGCTAATGTACCATCTTCATTTTCAAGTACTGCATAATGTGCTGGGAAAGTACTGTAATCTAAACGTTGGTTGCCTGCTGCTGCAACTAACACTGCTTCTGTATCTTGCATTGCCTGTTTTAAGTTTTGGGCAAATGTGTCAACTAGAAGAAAAGAATATCCATCTTTATCGTAAGATAATCCATTTCTACCACGTGTATCGGTTGAACGATAAACACCAGACTCTACCGACACAATACTATTCTTGTATGTATTATCAACCCTGTAGTTAGAACTTACGTTGATTGCATCAGCACCATTAGATGCAGCCCATGCAACACCTTTTGCAATTGCACCGAAATCGATTGAACCATATGTTCCTATTGTTGCCTTTGCAATTAATAGTTTTGCATCAGGTGCAACACCAGTTGTACCAACTCCGTCTAAACTTGCTGCTGCAATACCAGCAATGTGTGTTCCGTGACTAACTCGTGTAATATCGTCTACTGATTCGTAACCAAGATCACATGAACGAGTGAAACATAGTGCGTCAATAATCTTCCCATCGAACTCACTATGATCTAAATCGATACCAGAATCCACAATACCTATGATAGATCCCTTGCCTGTCCAACCACGTGCCCATGCCTGTGGTGCACCAATATCTACCAATGAACTAGCATATGGCGCTAAACCACTTTCACGATCAATATAATTTTGATTGGTTCCTGCACTTGTATTCCATGCTGCTTGACGATAAGTTTCTGTAACAGCATAATCAACATCATCACGAGCAAGGTATTCTTCAACAGTCAATATAGCAACTGTCTTTGTACCTGTATCAACGTCTGCTACTTGTGTTGGCGGTTCAATTACAGGAACTGAATAACTACGAATTAATTCACGATCACGAGTTGTTTCACGATTAGGCGTAATCTTAGTATCTACTAGTTTTGCTTTGCGTCTACTATCTTTTGAACCATCGCTGAACGATGTGACAGTAACAGTCATTTCAAATGTACGAACAGTAGTAATGGTTTCCATTACCTTAGTTAGTACTGCATATTCATATATCATTCCCGCATCAGTTTCTTGTTCAACTGTATCAGTAGACGATATTAATTCGGGCTTACTCTTTCTAGTTTGTACATATGGTTCAACATGAGTAGCCGTGTTTAAAATGGTTACTGCTACCACTACATCTTGAATAGAATTTAATAAGTTTGTGTATTTCTTCATTTCTGCTTGATAGAATGCATGATTTTGAATAATAGGTTTGAACCAAGAATAATGTCCGTAACGTGCGCCATATTTGTCAATCATATTACTGTATACTTTAGAGGTACGAGCATAACTTCTAATCATCTTGTTTATGAATTTGACTTGTGAAGTATGATTGGTGATTTTAGACGCATAATCATATACTGAACGAGGCGCTGCTTCCGCCTGTGTGGGGACTGCTGTAATGCCAATAGCCATTGCGACTGATAAGGCAGTTATTGTTTTTTTGAATTTAATCATAATATTCTCACGGTTTAATTAACTTTGTTTAATTACATTACTCATTAAGTATACAGCAAGAATCATTACGTGTCAACTCTATTTTGATAATTTCTTCATCATTTTTTACAAATTAAAATTTCATGACTTTCTTTTGATTTACGTTCAGCATTGCCGCCTTTATCAGTATTATACGCATAAGAGTTATGCCATTTAGGATATAATATTTCAAAATCTTTGTAATATTCACGAATTGTCTCGCAATCATTATACGATAAGATAAAATTACCCTTATGATTATGCAATAAATCTCTCAGTTGTTCATGATCAAATCCTTTATGATGTACTGCAATGTTAGCATTCGGATATAACCCCTTAAACATTTTATTATCTTTATCTTTGTCAAGATAATATGGTGGATCAAGATATAAAAAATCATTCGTGTGATTTGGTATCACTTCATCAAACGTACCCTTGTGAACTGTAAGATTTGGATTCTTATATTCTCTTATACGTTTAATTGCATTGTTCCATTTATCTTGACTTTCATATATTTTAGACATCCAACCTAAGTACATTGGTCCGTATGACAAATTATGATTATGATAATAATATGCTGCGGCAGTTACATTATCTAACGTAATGCTATCTCTTTTATAATAGTCTGTTTTCCATTCAGACAACATTTCTTGCGTGTAATCCCACTGGATAAGTATTTCTTTTATTTCTTTGTATTTGTCCTTTGTGGGTGACAACAATGCAAGTTTGTCAGCAAGACTATCTGAATCTGTTAGTAATACATTCCAAAAATTAGTAAGTGCATCAAATATATCATAACCAATTACTTCTACACCAAGTTCCGACGACCAACGAGATTCTAAACTACCACCACCCATAAATGGAGATATAATCCTTTCTGGTAAGGATAATGTCGGTAGTTGTTCTGTTATGATATTGTATGCTTTAGACTTGCCGCCTGCATATCTAATTGGTGTTTTCATTATAAATGCCTTTCTATTTTGATAATTTTTTCATCATTTTTTGCTTATCCATTAAATCCTCAATAGATTTTGCACTTGTGATTCCAGGATTATCTTTGATAAGAGTATCCAATAAGTTAGTCATTATACCTAGTAGCATTTCAGTTTCAGATAATTTCTCAGATACATCAACTAACTCACCAGATACTTGCACTGAAAGTGATCCACCATCTGCGATAGTAAGATCACCATTAACAGTCATATCGTTATTTTCGTAAATGCCACTGAATCCACCAGTAATAGTACTATTACCACTAGTGAGAGTACTGATAGTAGTATTATCAGCGTAAGTCGCTGCTGCATCATCTATCCATATATGAGATGCATTCGGTCCTGCAAAAGTGGTAACATTTCTAGTTGCCATAATCACGCTCCGCTTCCCAAGGAAACACACACCATACAGGCTTTTCTATTTTATTGATCTCTACGGCTGCATAGTCAACATCGACAAATAAACTTGCTTCATTATCTACTAATGATGCAAATCTAACATTGTCATGCCAAATATCATCCCAACTATCATGATCCATAGGCATACACGAAGATGTCCAATCAGATTTTAACCAATCAAATGTGCTACCCACATTATTGATATCATCAATAATCAAAATATTCTTACGATGATCAAATACATTTTCTGAAATCTCTGGTACTATTTCATCATATACATCAGATATTTCATTAGAATCTGGCGTAGATACATAACCAAATGCATCTTCAGACATCCAAAGATTTGACTCGTCTTTATCTAATGGATGCATAGGAATACCTGACATGTTACTCAACATCACTGCTGGTACAAGACCACCACGTGACATGCCCACAATATAGTCTGGGCGCCAACCATCGGCAGCCATTTCATTATTGATTGTCGTAAGCATATGCTCAACGTCTTCCCAACTATAATATACTTTTTTATTCATAATCTACCTCGGTGCATGTGCTTGTTGCATTTTAATATTATCGAAGAACTCTTCTTTTACAGATGCTTTTTCAAAGAAGTTACCTTTAAGTACAGTAGTTTGTGTTAACGAACTATGTGCCATAATGCCTCTATTGGTACAACAGCCATGCTCGGCTTGAATATATACTGCAAGATGCTTAGTCTCGGTAGCCTTCTCAAGTTCACGTGCAATATCATTTGCAAGTTCTTCTTGAAGTGTACCGCGCCGTGCACACCATTGTGCAATGCGCGTGTACTTACTTAATCCAATTACTTTATCTTCGGGTAAGATGCCAATATAAACAACACCAGTTACAGGTTGATGATGATGTGAACACATTGATTTAATTTCAGATCGTACCACTAACATACCTTTAAACGGATCACCACCATTGTTTGGAAATGCAGTAGCAGAAGGAGCAGGATAATAACGCCCGCTCATTAATTCTTTAACATACATTTTAGCAAGTCGCTTTCCAGTACCATGTGAGTTGGGATCATTTTCTATATCAATTACTAAACTACTAAGAACATCTTCAAACTTTTCCGTAAGTTCTACAATAAGTTCTTCGTGTTCACCATCCATGATATATTCTGAAATATTATCACCAGCCCAATGTCGATGTTCGGCATCAGTCAGTCGTTGTTTAATTTTACTTGATACTGACATCTTATACTCCTAAGAGTGAGTTGTAGTTGGAGATACGTAGTTCAAACGACCTACGTGGATTTTCAATTTCTTTACTGCGCGATCTTTATGAATCTTTACTGTTACATCGAATGTAATAGAATTATCTTTCACTGTAGTATAGATATTGTATTCACGCAACTTGTATGCACGCCTTAGATCACTTAGAAAGTTATTAAACAATCCACGAACATGTTCAGTATCTTTCCGATTGAACATATAACCATCATATGGTTCAATGATTTTTAATAAATCAAACTTAATGTCGTGTAATGTGTAATACCCACTAATATAAAGTGATGGTAGACGAGGAGCGTGAGGCTTTGCAGTACTAGCATAAGGTGCTGCTGTTTTTGTTGTTGTTGTTGTTGTTGTTGCTTCGTTTTCTGTGGTCATAATAATACCAGTTAGTTAGTAATTAATCTTGCGAAGATGTTGCGGATTGCAACATCACATCTTCAAATTTTTGGGTAAATTTTAACAACTCCCATAATTTCCAATCGATTGCTTCTGCTGTCTTCATAAGTTTTTCTACATCATCTTTTGAAAATGCAGAACCAATTGTATCACCTTTCGGTGATTCTGTCAATGGTGCAATTGCTGCATCACCAACAGTTTCTACTGTGTCGTCAATAAGTCTAATTTTCTTAGCCATGTTGATTTCTCCGTTTAATTTAAGTTAATGTTTCTAAAAATTCTTCTGAGGTATCTTGTTCGATTTCCTCGTCAGAGTCTACAGTTTCATCATCTCCCATCTGAAATAGATTAGTGAATAATACGTCACTGTTCTTTACTGATTTCTGTCTACTAAATGTAGCAAACAAACTCTCAGCCTCATTGATCATTGTCATAGGGTTTTCGCTCTTAAACAATTTCTCAATGAAATTGATCATATAAACCACTTCTACTGGGATATGATCATCAATCTGTCGTGCTTTGCCCTTGCCACTTACTTGCGACCATAAGTTATGATCTGTATCAATTAATGGCATCGTAGAATCTGCAAAGCGATTTGCTCGTTGAATAGATTCAATATGAGAATAGGTGTTGTGACCTTGCATCAACATATAAGTCAATGAATCCCAACTTGTCTTTGACACTTGTCCGTTCTTATCAAGTGCACCTACGCCTTGATAACACATATCACCCATCGTTAAACGATCTGCTATAGGGGAACGATAAGGTAAGCGTACTGTACTACCCTTTAATGATTTATCATTAATGAATCGATCAGTTTGTAACCTAAATGAATCACTCTTGTATATCGATTCAGCATAAATTTCACCCTTAGATGCACCAATGAATGGTGATGCTGCATCAAATGTAAATTCCATATCAGGATTTACATGCTCACGTAATGCACGTTTAATTGCGGTATAAACTACAGCAAGTTCAAGTTTACCTACACCCAGTACATGAACTAAATCACGTTCACCACGTTCAAGTAATTTATCGTCACGCATCTGAATTAGTCTGCGCAATAAGATATCAATTTTGTTTGACTTACAAGCGCCAGAAAATGCCCAACCCTCAAATGGATAATGCTTAACTGCATCATACCATGCACGAGATTCTTGCTCATTCATACCTTGCATAACGTTTAAGTATTTAGTTTCAAACTTTCTGTTCTTTACAAAGAAGTCAGCATTGAACTTGGTATAATCAAGACACTGTGCAAAGTCTTTGATACCACTTTTTGCTGAATACTGAGGCAATGTTGCAAGTGTGGGAACATCAAGAATCATACTATAGTCTGCGGTATGCTCAAGCCAATTCAAAACTTGGTGGCGTAAACTATCATCAGACTTAAAGTTATTCCAATCACATTTGATAACACCAGTTACGATTTGATAACCACCAGAATCACCCAAGATAAAAGTCTTACTTCTATCACGTTGTTGAATGATCATATCACGCTTATCTGTCTTAGTCACATCTCTCTGTGCATGTCCAATAGAATACAATCCCCATTTATATTGGAAATAGGAATCATCTTCTTTTAAGAAATTACAGCCTGCAAGTCCATGCTCAAGACCTACAGGGATACGTTCAGGAGGAAAATAATCATCCCCCTGATGGTGATAACGTGTAATGATATTATTATAGAAATTACTGATGCTAGGCAGCCATACAGCATAATCTTCATTAGTATCAGTTAAACTAGTCATAAATTACACCGTTAGAGCAGGAAGGATATAGTCGTACTTAGCAATGCCAGAATCTACTGAAATCTGTAGGGCACCACGTGCTGAGATTTGCATTACACATGAACTAGACATACCCAATTTTAGGATAGCCAATACTTGTGATAGAGGCCATGCATAGCCTTGTGATAATGTACCATTTACATTGGTTGCAAAGATACGCTTGCCTGTATAAGAACCATCTGCTGCGCCAACAGTAACAACCAAGTTACCATCTTCTGTCTTAACAGTAAAGTTAGGTTCAATGTCGCCATAGATACTAGCCACTTGTTGTAATTCTGCTACTTTCGCTTTGGTAGGTTCGAATGCGATATCCCATTCAACACCTTTGAATGTAACAGTCTTTAATGTTTGATCGATAATCTCTTTACTCATAAAGCGATACTGATCTTTATTACCATCACCATCTTTGAATAACAAATGATCAGGTGTTTCAACACCATTGCGATCACGTGTTACCACTGTCACAGTTGCATTCTCTGATTGAGTTGAATATGCACCAAGACCAGAAACTCCTGCTAAGAAGCCTAGATTGCCCATACCGATTTCACCTTGAAACTCAGGTGCAGCATTATGAAGTTTACCCTTTAGGATAACTGTCCGATCTGCGTTCATCGCGTCAAGTGTTGTTTCTGTATCAGAACTTGTTAATTTAACTGCTGTAAATCCAGCGGGACCTGCTGTGTGTTTTACAATATCTTGTATTACGTCACGTGTATTCATTTACTTCTCCAATTTTAATTAATATTATTATCAATTAGTGTTACTATTATACATCATAAATTATATTTGTCAAGGTAAACTTTACATTTACCTTGACTTTTATATTATCCAATGATATACCCATA
>Ga0209092_10001173_pt1 | contig 26265 bp, 26 predicted proteins | sample FraStrMetagenome_FD_187446 | JGI IMG/M metagenome (GOLD analysis project Ga0209092, IMG submission 187446) | Marine eukaryotic phytoplankton communities from Arctic Ocean - Fram Strait ARC3M Metagenome (SPAdes) (version 2) | ecosystem: Environmental > Aquatic > Marine > Oceanic | place: Fram... | reverse complement strand
CCCCCCCTCTCCTCCTCTCTATCTCTGTATTAAAGCAGAATATTATTATTCCAACTTCGCTTTCTTTATTTGTGTCAAACAAACGGTGTAGGGGATATCGATTTAGTATTTGTTGAGTAGCCGCGTCGCCGATCATTAGGTTTTCTTGAGCTGCATGAATATTTTTTATTTTGAAAGTAATAAAGAAAATTGACTATGCCTATCCAAGGAGAAAAAATTGCAAATCAAAGCCTTAACAAAAATCAACAAAAACTATTAGAACTGTTGCGGAAAATACGTAAACTTGATGGGCCTGGGTGGTTTTGTGAGCCAGTGGATCCGGTAAGGCATCAGTGCCATGACTATTTTCAAGTCATTCCGGAGTCAGAAAGGATGGACATGGGTACGATGGAAGAAATGATCCGAGATGGAAAAATAAGATCAGTTGAGCAGTTTTGTATGAATATGGATATGATCGTGTCGAGCTGTCGAAAGTATAATGCGGACAAAAGTCATCCCGTCAGAGTACTTGCCGAGTCCATTGCGGAGGAATATCCCAAAATAGTTGAGATGTACAGGGCCTTTCGGAAAGAGCAGCCTCACCTCGTGCGTAAACAAGAAGTGCAGGATGATCGTCAGCATAATTTTACCAAATCTTATAAAACCGTCCGTAGAAAACAGCAGGAACCGGGACTCAACGAAAAAGAGCAGGATAATCTTCAGCATGAGTTTGTTCAACATAAGTTAATACTACAATCCCGAGCACCAAAAATATCGAAACAAGAGTCTGATGCAAATGATGAAACTGAAGGCGATAGCGTAGAAAAATCGAGCGATAGTGAATTAGGGGAAATGGATTTGGCTGGATTATCACCTGAAAGTGACGCTAAAAATAGAAGGCCTTGCGGTGAGTCGTCCGTATTGGATGAAAGTAATGAAAATAAAAACTTTCCCCTAGAATCTGTGAAAGTACCTTTCGTCAATAAATCGCGTAGAACTTTTAAATTGGTTTCCAACAACTCCTTTAAACCTATATTAAGTGAAAATAGAGACGGAAGATGGGTAAGTTGCGTTACAATGTGTTTCGTCAGTATTCTATGAAAAGGTCGTTCACTTAGTTTCATCGAAAACATGTCCTATCATATGATTTTTCAGTGCATAAAAATGATGATTGAAAAGAATCGTCCCGAGAAAGTAGGCTTGAAGTCTTATCCAAATCGCATGGAACCAAAATTAATTGGATATTATCCCACACGTGAAAAAGCTATTGAAGCGTTTTTGAGGACAAAAAGTAGAATTGAATCCTTTATTGAAAACAAAGCAACTCAAAAATCTAATGGTACGATGAGGGGGCTTCATGATGAGCGATGGGCTAAAAGAATACGAACTAATGATACTCTGCCTCTAGCACTTACTGACGACCATGACATTGCAAATCCTCAAAAATACCTTCCCTCTCCCTACATTTCTTTTAAAGTCGATGATGGTACAGTCTTCGTGAAGGTGAGGACAAAGGACGGAAACAAGATTTGGTACTCGTATGGAGAACTTTTATCTCGTGATGGTATTGGTTTAACAGATTGGGCGACTAAAGTAGGCATAAATGATTCTATTCATAATGATAAATCGAAGAATGATGGATCGAGCTATCCACCTCAAAATGTGTTCATGAAAGTTGGGAAGAACTTAGGCAAGGATCCTGTGACAGGAGCAGAAGTTGTTCAGCATTGGATCAGATTTTGAACTAATCTAGTGAACGTTATAGATCTAGGTATATTTAACATGTTTGTCAAAAAATATGTTTTGAAAATACGGGAAGTTACCAACTTAATAAATGCAGAGTCAAAGATATGTCTACTCTAATCTGACTCTTCGTTCTCTTCGGGGTAAACTATTGACAGGTCGTTTGGAAATGCAACAATTTTCTTTCATTAATGATACACTAGCAGGTTGGTTTATTTGTTTTGAACTTTTTTGACTTCACTGTAATACGGACTCTGTCTCGGCAGTTTTAAAGAATGATGGCCCACCAGATTTTTGCCCTTCGACTGCAACCTTGTCAAACGCCGATTCGGCAGTACGTTTATGTTCCGCTTCCCACTTTTCTGCTAGAACCTTTGGTAAGTCTCCCATTCCTCCACTTGGGAAATAGGAATACAAATACGCAAATTGGGCAGGGAAAATAGCATATTGTAATAGAGGCTGTGAAAGGCAAAAGTAAATTAATATTATACATTGGTAAAATCAGACAAAATTTGTGTACACTTACCTTCCAGAAGAAAGTCAAATAACTCTTCCAAGAAGTTCCCAAATTATCATGAGGAGACCATGGAGTGTCGAATGCATTAATAATCAAGTCGCTTGCTAATCTACTTAAGAACTGAACGATGCTTACTCGTACAATCCGCTTGCGGTAGAACTCTTGAAGACTGCTTTCTATTTTTTCTGTCGATTTCGTGTTTGATAGAACTTCCGTTAAAACATAGGCATCTTCGAGTGCTTGGCATCCTCCCTGTCCAAGGTTCGGCATCATTGGATGGACTGCGTCCCCGATGAGAACAACATTTCCATCAGCCCAACTACGTAAGAGTTCTGGGGAACGGTCGTACAAATCTCGTTGTTCGACCGATTCTGGTGGGGTTGCATCCAAAATTGTCATAATTTCGTCAGTCCATCCTTCGTGCAAAGATTTGACGTATTCAACAAGATTTTCCTCTGGATCGGCCTGTTCATCGCGAACGCTTCCGCCCCATCCACTTGGAGCTTTTTTCGTTCCTGGTGGTAGGGCAAAGAAAGCATACCATTGAATACGTCCATCTCCCACATCACTCGTCACGAAGTAACGTTGAGGCCCGATATAAACTTTATATCCAGTTTCGTAATAATCAGGGGTTTTAACAACGGTTTCTCCTGCAAATACAGTGTATCCACTATAGTTACAACCCTGTCGTGTCTTCGAATCGGGAGAAGATTTTTTAACTTCTTCACCATACATCTGAGCGCGCACAGCTGACCAAATGCCATCTGATCCAACGAGAAGATCAGCGCCCGCTTGAGTCCCATCTGCCAATTGGACAGTCACACCTTGGCCCTTCCCATGACTTTGATAAGAATCTACGGGATTTCCATTCTGAATAAAGTCCGGCTTAATTTTTTTGCACTCTTCCAAAAGAATCTCCTGAAGATCCGGTCGGTCGATCACTCCAGTATACGGTAAATCATATAAATCGGCACAACCCTTAAGAGGAAACTTTACAAACCAATCCGCCGGGGCATCCGGATTTATGACGTAATCAAGTGAATCATCGGTCATACGAAAACTTCCATCTGCGCGTAGACCGTCCTTAATACCACAAGCTCGAGTACCAGTAAAGGTAAACTTTTCCATTACGCGATTAAAAAGTGTTTCATCAATTTCCTTCAATACACTAAGAGCATTACTTGCAAATTGAATGGGACCACCAAAACGAGCAAAGGCAGCAGTCTTCTCGTACACAGTAACATCCATTCCATTTTTAAGCATGTAAAGGGCAGCAGTCAGCCCACCCACACCTCCTCCGGCAATCGCTATCTTGAGCGGACGACCAGGCCGAGCAGGACGAGATAAAAGTTCCCCTTCGACATCGACATCCTCATCAGTGATTGTATCACTCATGCGCAGACAACTACCAACACCAAATGATTTGCATTTTACCTGATGATGATTGGATATAATTTTTTGATTAGTTGGTACAAAAGCCTCGCCGGTACTAAACAGCGAAAGGAGCAATAGATGAGAGAATTTCATTGTTGTATAAACTTAAAATTATAAAGTTCCGTCCGTTTCTTTATTTCTACAACGATATGACAGGTCAATAAGAAAGAAATTACGCTTCCGTTTATAGAATGCCTAGTGATATATATGAATAGAAGCAATGAAATCCAACAAACCGACGCAATTCGAACTGGAGCACAGACTGTCTTGTTATAAATTTCGAATAGATCGGTATTCAGTAATCAGTATATCATTATGACGTCCATCAGCTACTTCAACAACCTACAACCACTGTCGTCCAAGATAAATTCTTCCACGTGGATCTATCAATCAAACTTCGCAAGATGGAACTACTGCGAATTGTCACACCCATTGAGTTTCGAGTTTCGAGTTTCGAGTTTCGAGCAGGAGATGTATGCAACAGGCAACATCAACGTACACATGTATCCGTTCAAATATCTAGTTTAGCATTTAAGTCTCGTATCTACTACTACTACCGGTAGAACGAACGTTATTTTGGCACACTTTTTCAAACACAACCGAAGAGCCAGCGACAGGTGACAGCGTGACAGCTGCACACTGCACACTGCACACTGCACAGTTCAAATCTATTGCACTTATACACGTATTTAAAGCATAAAAGGCAGCAACAGCAACAGCAACAGCAACAGCAACATCAACGTACAGTAAATGTATTAAAATACATCTATATTAATAACATGTCCTCCTCCACAAACTCCACCATGAGCGGGAATCATCCAATGCCAAACTACATCGGCAGCAGCACCACAGCAGCAGCATCATCATCATCATCATCGCCTCTCACAGCCGATGTATTCGAACGCATGAGATTTGCTCAAAATCAGGAATGGGAAGCTACGGCTGCGTACCTACGTCCATTGTTCGATGCTGTTATAGAATTACGGCATTATGTTGAAAGTGATAATGGTGCTCCTATGTACAGCCATCCTTCGAACAATGATGATGATGGTGATGGTGACATGAGTCATGGCAACGGTCATGGGAAAACGGGTAGAGGTCGTGGTAAAATTATAATTTCGGATGATCCTAATATTCTTACCTATGCCGATTGTGCTCGGGCCGTTGCGATTCAAAACCAGACGAATTCCATGAATATTAACATGAGTAAAGATATGGATATGAAGAATAGTCCCAATAGCAGCAATGCGTTCATGGCGGATGAACAATTTGCTATGATTTTATCCACATTTGCGGAAGAAATTCCGTTCATTCAAAGAGATCGCGAGAATTATAATAACAATCGTCATGATGATAATAATATGAATAATAATGACAATCACAGCAATAATGATCGGGTTGATCTCGAGTTAGATGGGATAACTTTTGTAGAGTGCTTGTCGTGTTATCGAGTTGTATTGACTGGTATGCTCTCGTTGAAAAATATGCCACGAGGTTCTGCAGAACGTGAAAAGATGAAAGAGAGAATCGTGGGCGTGGTTCGGACCTTTCTTCCCAATCGTCCTCCCTCACAAGATGATTTCATGTCTTTAAAGGATATGAAGGGTGTCTTTACTGCAAAGGATTGGCAATTGGCACAGTTGATTGATGAGCATGCGAATGAGATTGATCAAATTGCGGATTTAATTTTAAAAGGAAAGACTTCGTATCGTTGGACTTCAATGTTTCGAATGGCGGTATTAGTGCTTGTTGGATTTTCAGGATATGCTTATCGGGAATATCCGTATGTCCTTGTTCTCGATGGTAGTAATACTTTATCTTCTCCGCCTCTGTCTAATTTGGAGGATAAGAATATTTCAAATATGTCGTCCACGATAACGGGGAAACATGAGAATCCCGCATCGGACCCGGTGATTTTTGATACAACTTGCTCGGATGTCAAGTTGCCCTTGTGTGAGAAGGATGTGTCCAGCTGTCAGGCCCAGTTGGCGACTGTAGAAAAACTTAGACGGGAAGATACGCAATTGATATCACATATGAATGATTCTCAAACTGAATTCAATAAGATGACGATTCAGCTCCGAAGCTCGTACGAAGAAACGCAGAACAAACTTATTGATTTATCCGAGAAGCATGTAGAAGCCTTGAATAAAGTTGCCCGTCTTGAGCTTAAATCAAGTGAAATTATTCGCGCCGGAGAAGAAGAAATGCATGGTTTTAAACAAGGTAAGACTCTTTTTTATATGTGCGTTGGAACTTCAAATGTTACTAACCATATCGACTAATGAATGCATACGTCCTTCTTTCGATTGTTCTTCATTACTTTTAGTGGAAGGGGAAATTCGAGACCTAAGAGAAAAAAATATATTTCTTAATGGTCAATCGCAAAGGGCTGAAATCTCCTTAAAGTCGTGTCAAGATAAGCTTAAATATAATGACGTAGAGATGGATAGAATTAAATCAATGAGTAAATCAAATGCCGAATCCTTGAGAATGTGTCTAAGCCGTGTAGACCAAAACCATCCGGAAGTTAGGGTTCCAACGGTCGTCCAGGTTCCAAAGAGAAAACTCTTTAGCGCTCTTCAAAAATTTGTTCCTTTCCTAACGGGGTCACTTTTCGCAGTGTTTTTTCCGGTTCTATGGAAATCCGTCTTAAAAAGTTTTGGTGGCACGGCTGTAGCGACTGCAGCTAGAGGAACGAGGGTCGGCACACGAACAAGAATTGTAAAGAATATCGTCAAGAAACTTGGGCTTTTCTCTTTTCTCGAAGGATTTCTTTCTTCTCTTTCGGGTAACATTTCTAAGTTTGTATCCTCTATTTTCGGGATATAGATGACGACTATTAATAAACATTATTGATACCTTGATACCTGTAATATTGGCAAGTAAAATATATAAAAATGCAATATTCCATCTTTAACATATGTGTGTGACTGTGTTATAGTGTACTTTAGATCTCTATGAGTTGCGTGTCGTAGTTAATTTTGAATTACAGTGCAAATATTTTTCTGGACCCCCTGTCGACCGGCATAACTTTTTTGCTTCCCACAGATGGTGAGGTTGCCCCCGACGAGATAGTCTCCAACATACTCATATATATTTATTGCAGCATATTACGTTCTTCACGCATAATGATGAAAGCTGTTTATTTGGAATGTCGAGCGCCGTAGTATCTTTAAGCTATGATATCAGTGCATGAATTTCTAACACCTAGCCCTAAAGTGTGTTCTAGCGGTTAGTGCCACGATACTCGATATCTAGAGTGAGAGCTAGTTTGTGAGTTAGACGTAGACTCACACATTTTTGCGTTTTGTTCACTTACTTACATTGACTCTATACATAAAAGGACTCGATTAAAAAATATATTTGTTTCGAATACTTTATTTGAGATTTACTATAGAAAAACATATCAAGATCTAATATAAGAAATCGTAAATCAATAACACAATAACCAATCCACGAACTCCAACTACATTTACCAAAGAGGACGATTCCCCACTTGTCGGTCCTTCTAATGGGAGTACAGCTGGTGAAGATTCTGGTCTCATTTCTGGAGATGTTGACGGATACGACGAATCTTTCCGTGCGATAGCAATCGATGGCCCTTCAGATGCGAACATAATTGGTGACGACGTTGGCATTACGAGCTTTTCTGGCGAAGTTGACGGAGTAGAAGTAAGCGCTTCGTCACTGTCGGAAATACTTGGCGAAGGCGTTGATATCGGTACCAATTCTGGCGAAGTTGACGGACTGGAAGTCAATATCTCTCCAGATTCGAACAAACTTGGTGAAGACGATATCATCGGAATATTTTCTGGCGAGTTTGTCGGACCAGAAGAAAACATTTCAGCACTTGTCGGCTCTTCAGATGCGAAGACACTTGGTAAAGATGTCGGAGAAAAAATTTCTTCTCGCAAACTTGAGGGACTAGAAGTAGCTAATTCATTATCATGTGGATTAACAAAGCCGACGCAGTGCCAGCAGTTAAATCGCTTCTCTGGATCATATTTTTGGGCAATCTCAGAGAGTTTTCCACCATTAGACCCCCAAAATGCAGTCATCCAGTCAGGTTCTTTATACGACCCATGGTTGTAACAGGAACCTGAAATTGAGTTGGGAACAGCGTTTCGAATAATTTGATTGTAAGCATCGTTTGTACTGCTGTATGCGATGGTGTGAACAGACCAAAGTGCTGACCTCATTGAAGGATTTATCGATGTTGATGATGAACTCACATCTGCAATCGCACCATGCAACAGATAGCTGGTAACAAGTGTTCCGTCGAGATTCAAGGCAAGTTCAGTCAGTACTGATTTTGCATTTGTTTTGTTTTCGATAACCCAGTCGCGCGGGACATGCCTCGACGAAAGATTAAGTTCTTCTTGTCCAGTCGCATCTGTTGAATTTCCACGCTCTCTTCAACGGAGTTAATTTTTAACAAGAGAAATCAATAAAAACATTTTATAAAACGTACCTTGAATCCCAATATGAAGGATGTTCATCCATGCTCATCCATATATGATTTCTTTCTTTATCCGGTAATAAGGAAAGCCATTCTGTTACGTTTTTACCATACGATGAATCGGCTTCTTCTGAATTTCCAACGAAAGTGAGCAAAAGGCTCGAACCAGTCCAATAACCTCCCCATCTTCTATCCATGAATGGACTTGACTCTACCCAAAAGTCAACAAAACTTGTAACAGATGCTATGTAGCTTTCATAATCTACTTGGTTCGCGGAACATCCCCATACGCAGGAAACAGGGCAGAGATAATAATAAGTAGTGCAAAGTCCTACATAGATCGCAATAGGGAATGAGAGAACCAAAGCAAAATTATTTTGAACTTGATGCAAACATACCAGAATAAGCTATGATGGGACATTCTAGGATACTGTCGGCACAAGTATCAGTCTCAACACCACCAAGGGTGATAAACATGTTTAATGTTGTTACTGACTTCATCTCATATAATTTGTAAAACGCGGCAATTACAATACCGTATGTTCCACCTCCTCCTCCACGCAGAGCCCAAAACAGATCTGAATTGTTACATTCATCGGCAGTCACTATGGAAGAATTGGCAAGAACGACATCAAACCTAAATTGACGTCGTCATGATATAGTGAGAAGAATTGACGAGTTGATTTTGAAACAATAAAAAGTCAACGTACTTACCTAATCACATTATCGATTCCGAGACCGTATGATGGGCTTAATGCACTTAAGCCGCCTCCTTGCAACCATCCGCCCTTAGTGTACATGAATATTCGGAGCATTATTACATGAAGTTATTGAAGAACATCTCATTTAAACTCACCACAGCGGACACCGTAAGAGATCCGCCACCAACCATATCATATCCATATTTTGATGCTATATCATAAGCTACACCCCATGTAGCACCTGCAAAAGGTATCAATCATGATTGTCAGCGTTTCATCAACAACTATATCAAGTGCAAAACATCGACGGATTTAAATAACGTCTCACCACCACCAATTTTAATTACATCATTTGTTAGCTTCATAGTGATGTTTTCACATAATCCAATATCTGTAACGTTTTCGTCTCTTACGAACACATCGCCGTGAACTTCAAAATAAGCCATCCATATCAAGATCGAATCTCTTTGAGTCGATGAACCCGAGTAACTATGTCCAGTAGTTTTCACGCTGACAGCTATATTATACGTATTTGCAAATTGGAGAGTGCGTTGAATATCATCTTCCGTTTCTACGATAATTGTATAAGCTGGTAGGTTGTAATCCTTGCTAGAATCACAAAACTCAAAGCTGCAATGATGAGCTTGCATGCACAAGCCGTTGCTAGATTCTGCGTAGGACATCAAAGAAGAAAATAAGCATGAATCTTCATTAAAATTGTCTCAAAACCAAATAAGCATTCACCTGCAATATCATAGGCATTAGCACCTGCTTCTAGACACTTATTGTAATCCTCATCAGGCGAGGTGACATTAAATACCTTGTCTTTTCCTGCATACAGTCCATCCCCCTTAACAACGCTCATGTCATCAATAAAGCTCAACCAAACATCATCATCTGGCCAACAAGTTGAATTCTTAGTACAGTAATTCGAGCTCGAAGCCACCTTTGCTAAGTAAAGAATAATCACAGTAATAAAATGTAGACTATGATAACCAGAGCATTGTATCGAACAAATCCTCATGATGTCGAGAATTCAAACTCAAAAACTTCCAAAGACGTTCACCACTAAATTGTGACCCGACTACTTCTTTTATACAAATCTCAATAGTTCCCTTTGACGGCTCGCATTCTTCACTCATACTCATAGTAGATGGAAACGGAACTAGCCACGGCAACAGCCAAACATGACATTTCTTTCATACATTTACATGGTACATCTATCCCCTGTGTAGAAGATTCGTAATCTCGAAATCCATCCACATCCACATGACGGTACATATATCTTAAATCAAAAGTTCACAAAGGGTTCGGGTTCATATTCCAATGATGTATTCGAGATTTGAGGCTCAATGGACACGATCATGATCATGATGGACACAGATGGGCAAATCATAAATCATGTACATCTACGACCCAACCAATCTCCCTCCGTTGCATCATTTTCAACTCCCACTCTACTGTTGTTAAGAGATATATATGTAATATAATATACTTCATAGTATTAATAACCCCTTCACAATCTAACACACATCCTCCTCCCCACCACCCATGGTCTTCTCCTTCAAGACCGAGGCATCGCCCTCTTCTACGACAGATGAACAGCTACCATCCACAGCCTCCACTACGACACCGGTTGTAGAAATTTATTCCCAAGCAAACGATGAAGATGGCGAAAATAGCCAGCGACTTCCCCTCCTAGCTCCAACAACTTCCTCTTCTCAAATCTTATCCTATCATAATATAACGTCTACGATAAATTTATCTTTGGAATTGCCGCTGTGGAGTTTATCGTTAGATTTGTCCACGAGCAGTAGTCAGAAAAATGGTGATGGTGATGGGGATGGATTGTCGGATGAACTGATGAAGAGTGTGATAGTACCGAATTTGAAAGGATCTTCATCTTCGTGTCCACCGTGTTTTATCGTCAACGTCGATTTAGATTGTCAAAATTTAGGCAGTGTTTGTCCAACTGTGAGAAATGCTGTGAACGTAATTGTGAAAAATATGATGAAAGGAACTGATGTGGATGATTCGGATGTAGTTGAAGAATTTGATCCTGATCGATTGGTTTTGTTAAAAGACGGATATACGAGTGTATTGTCACTGAAGAGTTACAAGTTTGGAAACTGTGCTGCCTCTAGTAGCTTGGCACCCAATGGAACGAAAAATAAGAGTTCGAATGAGGACTATATTGCTTTTATGTTGGCTGTTCATCCACCGACAAAACCTCGTTCGTCATATCAAGAGGAACAAGCGCTTGCTTTGGTTATGTATCATTTGTACAAATTTACACTCCACGTGAATGGCATGCTATGCTTCGTAAGCAAGGAAAACCCAGTTACCTCCTCTACCCCAGAAGCTTCTTTTAGCAGTACTGTTGCCTCAATGAGTGTAGAAGATTTTCGAGGTATCGTAGATCAATTAGTATCTGGATCCGTTGATTCTCCCCGTGTTCTAGCGGCAACAAGTAAGGCAGAGAATGTCGTTCCCGAGGATAAACACACAGAAACAAAAGTCGAGGCCGATAGTCCCGACGCACACCAATCAGATGTTCAGACAAGCCTTTCTTTTATATGTCCTGGAACTATCGACTCATCTCTAATCGAGAATACGATGCTGAAAAATGCAAGTTGTGATGGTCAATGGAATGCTGCTGTTGATTCGTTGGATGTTGCGATTCAGCCACCATTGAATGGTGAGATGGCAACAGCTTCAAATGAAAGCGCTTCAAATTCAAAGTATTCTTCTGGTTATAACGATGATGAATGGTTGAGCAAACTTGCAAGTACAATGAAAACAATAGAGACGCCTACAAAGTCGTTATCAGCTACAGGCAAAGATGAATCTTCTTCTACTAAAGCGTCGAAAGGTGGAAAGACCAAATCATCTGACGCTAAGAAAGACGAGGCTGTGTCGTCTTTTTTCGAAAACTTACTCAAAAAATAACCAAACTTTAAAGGACATTTATTTCGTTCAATGTGTAAAAATTTTCACTACTTTCAAAAAATAATGAAACTTAAAAAGGGTGGTTGATAAATCAAATGGGCAAAGGTCACCAAATTCTTCATGTGACAAAATACTACTCTAAGTAAATAATGGTCGATCGGGAAAAGGAAGCAGAAAGAGATTGTAAAGGACTATGTATGGAGTTTATTACCCTCTTTTACCCGCGAAGACACCATATAATGCTTCAACATGCAGTTCTTATCTTCGCAATAGCCTCTTTCTGTGAAGTTAGGACATAATTCTGATCGAGAAGGAACTTTTATATGAAGAAAAGGACAGTTGTCGCGTGTACACAATCCTCCTCGTTGAAAAAAGGAACAAATTGGAGTTCCTGCATATCGTGGAATATCATGTCTCTTCTTGCAATGCTCGTTAACACACTCTCCTCGTAAGAACCTCTTGCAAATTGGATCTGTATCTTTTGGGTTTACCCTCACAAGGCTAAAAGTCGCCTCTCTGATGCCCTTGCATGCCTTTCGTTGATAAGCATAATCAGTTAATTCTTCATTTTGAAGTTTTATCCTCTTCGCAACTTGATCTTTCTTTTGCAAAGGTTTATTCTGGTTGTGTTTACCAATATTGTGGTTACTTGAACTCGAATACTTCCCTTGTCCTGGGAGTTCTTTTACGTTCTTACCAAATCGACTAGTACCCCTCATGATTGTAGATGGCCCTTTCAAAACTGGACCTGACGATTTTGAGGACAACTTCGCTTTCTGATGAAGACCTTTCTCTGACAAATCATTTGTAGGACACGAATCGCTTTCCTCTGCAGACGTTTTGACATTATTTTTTTCATCACTTGGAACCTTCAAAAAGTGAGCCTTTTGTTCATTTCCATTATTTAAAGTCTTGACATGGTGAGATTCAATCAGAGTCTCATCATTTGTTTCATCCACAGGTCTCTTCCACGTCTTATTTACACCTTTGTCCCGAACAGGAAATCGACGAGGTTGTTTAGAATAATTTACTAAACTTGACTTCTTATCTTTGTAGTGAGGGAAAGAATGTCGGTGCCTCGAAGGTCGACTACCCACCGATTTGTAATACAAATGAGACGATGATGACGACGATAAACTAGTTCCATCCACATCACTACTTGCACTATCAAACTTTGAAACGAGGACGAGGGAATTATTACCAGTCGTCAAGGGACGTTTCTTGCTTCCTCCTATACTTTGGCTTGTATGGCATGTATGACTACCATTTTGTTCTTCATTCCCAGGAGTAGGAGCAGATCCAGATCTTTCACCGTTTGCACATATTGATATGAGCTTCAAGGATGATGGCGTTGTCGTTGTCGTTGTCTGTTTTTCTTCTAATTGAGGCCTTCTTGCGTATCCATAACTCCGATTGTATTTTTTGTTCATTGCCTTAATTTGTGTGTGTGGAGTGTTGTTCCTGTATTTTTCTACTGTGTTGCAGAGAAAAATTAACGGTAAATCTCATTTTCACTCGTATGTATCTGTATCTTACGTAAACGAGCACGCACCGCTACGAGAGAGCTATGAAATACTTCGAAGTATATATCAAATATCAAACAGGCTCACATTTTGAATTTGAATACATGTATTTGAATAGTTTTGCTCGAGAGACGAGAGACTCCTACAAAATTTTGCACTCCAACATAATCAGCATTATCATAATCATTGGTTCCCATCATCACCCCCTCACCCCCTCACCCCCTCACACACCACGAACATTCGAATGAAACAGTGTGATATGACAAGATAAAACTATAATGACAAACGTGAAATCGAATGATGGACAATCTCGGAATGATACTACTAGTAAATGTGTCAAGGAGGGTCATGATGTAGTAGTTCTTATGCATTCGAAGGAATATACGGACATATTAATGAGGGTTATGGGTGAACGACGAAATATTTTGGATCATGATCACGTGTTTCCTATGTATGAACATGATAATGAGAGGCGGCGACAAGAAAAACGACAACGTCACAACTACGAATATGGAGGGATTGGAACTGGGACTATTGTGGGTGTTCATCAAGAGCGGGATATACTTCTTGCTTCTCTTTTAAAGGCGTATGGTCTGTTAGACGTTCCGTCAATTATACGTGTAGTACCACCTCCTTTCGCAAAACGTGAACATATAGAAGTATTTCATTCGAAGGATTATTTGGATGTTTTGGATTGTTCCTGTGTTCCCAGATCATCATTGGATGCGAGTCTTTATCAGAGATTATATACGCAAAAAACCTCAGAAAAAAATTGTGGGAGTCGTTCTTGTAATGACGGAGAAGACGAAAGTAATATTCATGTCAGGGAGGAAGGTGGGAAAGAAGATAGAGGCAGACAGTGTTGGCAATGGCTTGATGAGTTTGGTTTAACCGACGATTGTGCTCTTCCCGAATCTTTGGACGACCGGAGATTGCTATGGAAATATTGCAGGTGAGATTTTTGAATTCTTCCTCGGATTTCAATTCCAACGTCTTTCTATTTTGAGGAACTAGATTCGTTGCAGGGGCTTCTCTTCGTGCAGCCGATTTGCTTTGCGAACCAAATAATAAATGCAAAGTGGCTATTAATTGGGGAGGTAAGGATTCACAATAATCATTTGTACCGTTCAAATCCGTATTCATTAAGAAGTTGCCTTTTGTATTTTTTTCATCGAAACTAACTAAGGAGGAAGGCATCATGCAAAGCGACGGAAGGCGGGAGGATTTTGCTTCGTTAATGACACGGTACTGTCTCTAAAATACTTGCTTATGAAAAAGCAGAAGGTGCTTTATCTTGATGTTGACATCCATCACAGCGACGGTGTTAGTGAGGCATTTTATGACAACAAAAATGTATTGACATGCTCATTTCATAAGCTCTCACCTGGATTTTTTCCTTGCACGGGTTATTCTAGGGATAAAGGCGTCGGGGACGGGTTTGGATATAATGTAAACATTCCAATTCCCGATCGAGTTTGTGATGAAGAATTTTTATCGCTTTTTGAATACTCTTTGAAAGAGCTTACGAATGCTTTTGATCCGAGCTGTATTGTACTGGCTATTGGCACCGACGGCATGCACGGAGATCCGCTTGTCCCAGATGGTTGGTGTCTGACAACTCGCGCTTTACCACGATGCGTACAACTCACAGCATCCGTGTCAAAATTGTCTTCATTGAAATTACTTTTATTAGGTGGAGGGGGTTACAACGATGTCAACGCAGCGCGTTGCTTTACAGCTTGCACGGCTTCTGCATGCTCTGCCGTTAGCCCACTTCGTTATGAATTATCAGACGAGATCCCGTGCCATGATTATTGTCATATGTACGGCCCTACATTCCAACTTCATTCAAAGAATGATTGGGTTAAACCACGAAAGAAGAGATCAATGGAAGATCGTAGAAAGACAATTGATCTTGCTGCAGCTCATATTGCAAAGATACGTAAAAATTCCTACAAACCATTTCAATATAACGACGACGAAGAAGATTGGTAAGGTTCCTTACGTTGATTCTCCTTTCATGCGTCCGCTGGTATTTGGCACCCCTTGAAGCTTAAATATGCGTAGTTGCGGAAAGATTGATCACTCCATGTATACTTTTCTAGAGGGTATAAAAACTGTACAAAAGCCTCAGGCTCTACTCGTGATTACTGTTCTTCAATCTTAAAACTATGTTCTTATTCTATATATCGTAAGATTATCATACTTTGGTATTTAAGTAAAAACTTTCGTCAACAATTGAAGTAAGGTTTAGAAAGAAGAATTGGAATTATTCCGCTCTTAGAAAAGACAAATCTCTAAACTCACTATTGTTGAATGATGCAGGAATACCTTCAATGGTAACTGCAGCCCTTGGATCCAATAAAGAATTTTCTTTCGATTGTTGAAAATAACATTTTCGTGAGGATGGCTCCTGTTTCTCTATTGGTTCTTTGCCTAACATACATATATATATATTTTTTGAAATATATGCAGTATTCTTAACAATTCCTTCCCATCAATGACATCAGCGAGATACCTACTAATCTACGCGATCACAACAGGGAGAGCCTTTCACCACTTTATCGTATACTTCCTTCCATAAATCAGGGTGACGAGAAGAAGGGCAACATTGAATGACCTTAACGAAGTCTCTTATCCATTCTCACCGTCGCGACTAGAAGTAATCATACTTCCCGAAAGTTCAATAGCAGCGTATACTGGATCTACTGCACAATGAAGAAGCGGAACTTGTTGTGGAAAAGGAGGGGGCGAAGAAGAAGAACACTTGATTTTTTTCTGTGTGTTATTTTGTTCTTTCGCATCATCTTCTTCTTCTCCGTCTTCCTTGTTCAAGCTAGTAGTAAATGTATTTCGAATCACACTGACATCCTTCGAAGGATCCCAATAACAGCGATCATTCAATCCCCCAGATGATCGCCTACATCCCAAATTGAAACAGTCCACAATAGCATCATCATCCCATTCACTCAATAAATGTGGTTCAGAATTAGTCATGGATGATTTCTGAATGTTGATGATAGTCGTCGGAAATTCGATGTCCTCCAAACTCACGTCATCATCATCACCAGCATTATTATAAGCATTGCTATTAACTCCTTCCTCCTTCATCTCCTTACATTGATTGTGGTGCCAGTTACTAGTTCGTTTTTTGTGACCAAAGAAGAGAGATGGGCAGAAATCATACTTCGACGTAATACGAGAGTACAAATAATGTATGGAGCATGGAGCATGGAGCATGGAGCAACAACAGCCTTTGTACGTCGGCACCAATTTTGGATCTCATTATGGTCATACATGGTCACAATAGTCACCAACGTTCGCATTTCATTCCTCTCACTCCAAATACGAATCGCACGAGTCACTAGGCACGAGGCACGAGGCACTACCGGTAGGTACAACATGCACGTATCCCGTATCCCCGATAACCGGTCATATACGATCCCTAACCCCGACTTGCTTGCAGAGAAGCTTTTTCAGAGCTTGTTTGCAAAGTGGATATTTATTAATAATACATCTTACATCTTACATCTTACACTACTACTACCGGTAGATAACATCGACGACTCGAAGTACATCCATCATCTATGAACTGAACTTATTCATCGCTTCATTAACTCATTCATTACAAGGATCCATGGGAAAGAAACCTAAAAAGAACGCATCAACTGCAGCTGCGGCATCCACTGCAAATATATCTGCTCCACCTCAGGACACGAATCCTAAGAAGACACGTACATGGAGTTCAAAGATATCGTATGGCAAGGTCCTTTCGTTAGGGATGTTAGCCATACTTCTTGTATTTGGTATTGCTTCCAAGACTGAATTGTTGAACGATCCATCTACTTCTGGAGAAAAAGGAGGATCGTCACCGGCAAAGGATTTTGGCGTGGGTGCTGCAGACGTGAAAGATGTTCAGCCTTCGCAAACTCCTAACTCGATCGATTTGGATGTGATGGAAGAAAATGGTCGGTATCTTCGAATTTATCGGAATGGTGAGGGTGACTCGTGTGCAATGAGTAAGTCGGTGGTTGTGTCGGATACATTAGAAATGGTGACCTCGGAAATGTTTGGTGATCAGGTGACGTTGAAGGATTTAAACAAATATCAGCTCGATGCAGTTTTAACCTATTTTATTGCGAGTGTGGTCTTAGAGGATGATGATGAGGCATGTGGAATACCAGAAAATCCATCTCCGAGTCCTCGTGAACAGTCGTTTTATAAAAGTTGGAAGGCGGAAATGAGTGCTCGTCCGTTACGAAACGACTTTTTACAATTTTGTGATATGGGTGAAGGATCTCGCATGACCATTCAGACGGATCATTCAAAAGTGGTCAAAGTTCCTGCTGGATTTGCGGGTAGGGTTGATGCCCCAGACGTTACTTCCTTTCCCTGTCATTTTCATACACGAGAGGGGCTCAGAATTACAAGTGGAGAGAAACTTATACAGATATTAGAAGGGAGAGAAACAAGATCAGGAAACGGGATCGAAGAAACTTCATGCGTCAATGGTGACGGGGAATGTTTTGCGTCAGATGACATTGGTATTGGAACATTAGATTTGTATGCAGTCCAAGCTGGGCGTGTATTTATGTTTGCTCCGAAGTTTGTTGGTGAAATATTTGAGCTTGATCACATTACACCATTACTAGGGAACAAAGTATATTTGGAAACCATATCTCTGGAACCAAGAGTGTTTGGTAAGTAAAAAATAAGCAAAGCGTCCCGCCGTTTACTATATTCCAAGTTAGCTTACATTTGTAAAATCGTCGATACTGTTATTGCGATTACCAGATATCCACAACTTCTTTTCTGGTGATGAAGCTGATAAGATTGTTCAAAATGCCATCAATCAAAAAGCAGATAGCCATAAATTCAAGCGAAGTTCTACTGGTTCATCTGGCTACAATATCAACCCAACGAGAACATCAGAAAATGCTTTTGATACGCATTCCAAAGAAGCTCAGACAATTAAGAGACGTTGTCTCTCCACCCTTGGTTTTGATGTTTATGAGGAAGGTGTGACCGATGGTTTGCAAGTGCTGCGATATAACCAAACAATGGCTTATATAGATCACATGGATTGGATCGATGATTTGAGTAAGAAAGAAGAACACAATTATGATTCAACGCGTTTGGGATCAAATAGATTTGCTACCATTTTGTTGTATTTTACGGACATCAACGAAGAGGCTGGTGGACAAACCGTCTTTACCAAGGCATTGCCGCTTGGAATGGAAAAGGAGGTTCCCTTTCATGAGGTATTTTTTCTTTTTATTTTTTGTTTCCATTCAATAAAATTTTATCCTGGAGCTTTATAAATAGGCTATCCAAAACGTTCGCAATTCCGGTGTAGCGTCACTGTTTGAAAGTAAATCATGGGAAGTAAAAATGGTTGCCCAATGCGAAACGAAATTAGCTGTTCGTCCTCACAGAGCAAGGGCGGTTTTATTTTATTCGCAATATCCCGACGGTCAGCCTGATCCTTCAAGCAAGCATGGAGCCTGCCCAGTTTTGAATGAACAAACAAAAATAGCGGCTAACCTTTGGGTTTGGAACGCACCACGCCCTGGTTTCAATGGTTCACCAGTGAATGATTGGGTCAAGGAGAAAGGGGGTAGTACAAGTTCCAATAATAACAAACAACTTAAAGCTGTTTTTCAAAACAGTGGTGAGAAATATGGAGATGCCAAACTTTATTTTCAGGATTCCTTTTTCGCTGACTTAAAGAAGGGGAAACCTGTGAGTGTTAACACTTACCACGGTCACAATTGGAACGTGAAAGTAAACGACAAAATTGTTCAAAAATGGACAGTAAGCAATCATCCATTCCAAAAGTTTACGCTGTGAAGTGCATTCGATCAATGTTTAAATTGTGACGTATTTTGTGACAGACATTAAATGGGTTACATGAGAACTATCATTAATTTCAGATTACATTGCATTTGTGTTTAGTTCACAACATATATTATAACATAAGGATTACCAAGCACTTTCGCTTCAACCTAAATACAGATCAATAGGATGAAGGAATTGAGCCTCCTACATCCATATTGCCTCTGACCAGTTTCGTCACGTACTCGCACATTCAATATTCTGCACTCATTTGTACTCACCGGTCACCAGCAGTCCAAAGTATGCAACTCCTTCCAGCTAACTTTGTCCGGTTACACGTAAATCAGGTGCTACGCTACACGACTACACACATACTCTTTTAAAAAAAAGCATACGATACATCGGCTTTTTATTGTTGGACTTTCCTTTCTCACTGTATACCAACACTTTCATCCTCGAGAATGTGTTCTTCCTTTGAGACGCTTGAAGAAAACGAATAAAATATAAGAATCGGAAAGTAGGAAAAACTAGAAACACAACGATGGCTCACAAACTTTTTGCTACGATATTGGCGATAGCGATCACCTTTGCATGCCAACATGGATATTGTCATGCTGCCCCTCAGCAACGGATTAATGTATCAATCACTGTACCTTCAACTAAAGAATCTTCAGTATCTAAGATGGTAGAACCGCTTCCTGGATATGGTAAATTTGCCGCAGGTGCTACGTTTGGTCTTGTCTGTAGTCGCTTAGTGACTCAAGCTGCAACGAGAATTGTGAGGATTGCCGGTGCCGCTCTGATTGTGTGAGTGTAACTTTATTTTCAATCTAGAGACAGATGAATCATTCAGATAGTGGCCTTTCTAACTGTTCATTTCTCATTTTGAAAGATCGGAAGTCCTTCATAGAACAGGGCGGCTAGAAGTGAACTATGTCGACAAACACCATGCCAACTTTGTCGATGAAATGAAGTACAAAACAGTCCGTGCTGTAGACTCCTTTCGAGTGGCTGCCGAGGAAAAAATAAGTAACGCCCCAACCAATGTGCGTAAATATTTTCAAGGAATTGTCGATGAGGAAGAATCCAATCATTTTGGAGCAGGACTTGCATCGGGCGCCGTCTTTGGTTTCCTCCTGTAGTACATCAAAATTTAATTGAATGCTTTTAAGTATTTGCGTTACCTAAGGTTATTAAAAGAATAGGTTTCATCTCATCGTATTGCATTATATAAATTTTCTTCGTTTCAACGAGGGAAAATTCGTGCTCAATTTGATCCATAAATGTTGGTAGAGCTTTGCGGTTCTCAACTGAAAGCATCACGAGAGCTCTAGTTTTCTTGTTCGATAGAAAATGTTTCAGCGTTGATATTAATGGCCGTACATCATCCTCCCAATTCACGAGATCTGAACCTATCAGTAAATCAAATTCTTCTTTATCAATATTGTTTGCGGTATTAATATCTGTTCTTGTTTGCGATGAAGAGGAAGGATCATTTTGTTCTTTCTTTACAAAATCGAACCAGTCAAGATGCATGACAGAAACCAAGCTTTCGTCTAAATTATTTAGTTGAGCATTATAACTTAAATTTGAAAGAAGAGCAGAAGGTAGTAGTCGATGTACTTCGTCGCCTTGAAGCTCGACGATTGGATCGTTTACATTTCCATCAAAACCAAATTCGGTCAAACAAACACTTTTGGCGCCACACTTGCTGGCAACAATACCGGGGCATCCAATACTATTTGGCAAAGCAGCTTAGAAATTCTTTGTCACAAACGTCACAAAATTAACAAAAATGATTTTACATACCCCGCTCCCAATTCCAATACTTTCTTGCCTTCCACAATTTCTGGATGCAACGCAATGTACTGAGCAAGCGCTACAGCTGCATACCAAACAGTTCCCCCGAGTTTCCCGTATGAGAATGGAAGCTGACGACAATGAATCAAGCAAGGACCATCATATTTCACACCTAATCTAGGACTGGTAGTAAACGCAAACGCCCTACGAACGCAAGTTTCATCATTATTATCAATATTCGCAGAATCGGCAGATTCCACAAGAGACAAAGACCCCAGTGTCCTGCCATCTTTTCTTTTACATTCGACAACACAGGCAGACTCAAAATTTTCAGTATTATCGATATATTCATCGTCATCGATTAGTTCGTCGTCATTTACAATTGGGATGCGAAGACAGAAGTAACTCTTTTTCTCTAGTTCATCTAAGTTTTCAACTACAGGATCACTGAAAGATCGAAATGTAGGTGATCGGTCAATACTCCCCGACGAAGAGGAAAAAGTCAGCCCATAGCAGCTCAGTGACCAACCAAACGAGATGAAAAGAAGAAAGCAGATCAGATTCATAATTTATGTACTTTTATTAGATACCGGTATACGAGTACAAGAGGGGACGAATTCCTACAACAACTACAAAGCTACACCACCACCACCACCACCACAGATCTACATGTACGGGTACCGTCTGTATTCTGTATCATCACACATCACACATCATCACAGCGTTCAGCTATCAACTATCAACACGTTCGAAGGTAGTACCGGTACATGCAAATGTAGTACATGTAACATGTGAATAAAAGTATCTCTTATAGATTCAGAGACATAAGTAGATATAATTCAAAATCCATTTAGCCGATGGATATTGCGCATCCATAATGTCCAAGACGCCTATCACAGTCGCCAATCCGCTCAAATGGGTGTACAATGGAAATGTATTGACTTGACAAGCCTCAAAATTGTTTGGTAAGGAGTGTCTTTTGTAAATGAAAACCATTACATTAGACTATGACGGACAGCAGCATGCAAAAGGACGTTGCACCCACCACCGCCGATGCTTCCGATATCTACGATCGTCAGATTCGGCTTTGGGGTGCTGATGCTCAAAGTAAAATTTCTTCGGCACGCATTTTATATGTTTATTGCACAGGGTTGAATATGGAGGTAATGAAAAACCTCGTGCTTGCAGGTGTGCAGCCTGCCATTTTGGACGGTCGACCATATCCTGATGCCGTGATGCATACCCCGTCATCATTTTTTCCCACAGATGAGCGTTCGAGTTGCGAAAATGGAAATTTAGAGAAGATGAGTGTTGCCAAGGCTATTCAAAATTATGTGCATGAATTGAATCCTTTGTTGGAGAAATGCGAGGTGAATGAAGAATGCGAATTGAGCAAGATTCCCGATGAATACTTTTTCAAGTTTGATGTAGTCTTGTGCTCAACAAAGTTAGCTGGTATAACGCAATGTGGGCGCATTGCTCGTGCTGTCACGGAGTCTGGTGGGAAGTTTATCGCCTCAGATGTGTTTGGTTTGGCAGGAGTGGCAGTGTTAGATCTAGGATGCAAACATCAGTTTCGACGCGAGATTGGCAAGAACAAGCTTTCAGCGTGCGAGTCAATTGAGTATCCACCTTTTAAGCAGGTATTTGGTCGAACATTGGGTGAGTATGTGCCGTGCAATCGGTGGAACAAGAAGCCCCCCATTTTGTGGGCTCTTTATAAGTCTTTTTTGAAGTGCGATAATTTCGAAGAGGTACGATCATTTTTAAGAGATGAAGGAGTTGATGAAGGTTATATTGGAAATGATGAACGCGTCGCTCAACTATACAGCATACGAGATGCTGAAGTTTCACCGGTTTGTGCTGTTCTGGGTGGAGTCCTTGGGCAAGAAGTTATCAAGGCTCTCAGTGGAAAAGGAGAGCCGGCTAAAAATGTATTATTATTTGATGGTGGAATGGGTTTTGATGAAGCAGGAGGAGGCGCTTGCCGAGCCGTCTTCCTGCAGTAGATAGTATTTTGCTTACAAATCTCGAAACCATTTCTTTCAGCTCGTCATTGTGTAAGTGACATCGCTTTCCCCAAATGGCGCAGATACTTTGTTTCTAGTAAGCGGCAAGTCAATTTGAAGTGCTTAAAATGACAATTTATTTTATTTTACCTCATATTTATAACTAGAATTTATGAATACATGTGCGCAACCGATAAACTGTTACAAGAGTAGATGTTAGCAATTAATATACAGTTGAAAAATATTTTTCGATTGTACTGGATATAAATTTAGAAACGCAATTTAGAAACGCAATAGATGCTTAAATCTTAAAAATGATGTGTGAAAGGTGACGGACTTTTGTAGAGCTTATCGCTGGGAGCGAGATACGTTCACTTGGCAAAAATAATTATACCGGTATTTTGTAATTTTGTATGCTCCGCTCTATATCTTATTTGACAGAAAATTTACTATCCAATGTTATGGTCTTGAGAATTTTAAGAATTGCACCTCCTTCCAATTGGAATCGATTCGACTTGTCACTTGCGCAGAATCTAGAATCTTTAATTTATCGATTCGTCGCTCTCATTGACGAAAATGTGAGTGTATGGACTCGTCATTGAATGTTTATGAGATAGAGAATAAGAACCCTGGCAGACTGAACACTAAACTAAATGCATACAGTTCAAAAAAAATGTATTAGACTTTAATACAAATTCAATGAGCTACATTATCCTGTGTCCCGGTCCCGCATGCTCTACTCGTCACATGATTTGTTTTCGGTTTTCGGTGCTGACAACTGACAAAAAAAATTATAATAAATACAGTCACACACACACAACAGACGAATCAATCACACATCAAAAGAACACAGAACACTAACATTTTACATTGCAAATTACAGAGTTGAGCTGAGTCGCAAATTCACGCACCTTTACATCCTGTATATTTTATATTTTTAATTCACGCCATGTTTAAATTGTATTTCCTCTGGTTTGTGGGCATTTGTCTGAGTCTTTTCGATGCATTCGAGTTTGATGTACATGTAATAAATATTGAAAGTTTTGGTGCGAAACCTGATGATCGGACGAGCGAGGTCGTTTCACAAAATACTCGTATTTTGGAGTCATCACTGAAGGAAGGAAGTAATAAAAGGATTGTTGTGCCGAATAGTGGAATCTTTTACGTTAATAGAGGAATTTATATCGAAAATTTGGAAAATTCAGTCATTGAGATAAATGGTATACTGTCGTTCCGATATGGCTACGAATATGAAGCAAGAGATGAATATGAACGGCCTGTGTCGTGTCTTAGTTTTGTTCATACAAAAAATGTCACATTCACTTCTGTATCGGACAATCGAGGAATGATCGATGGCGGAGGTAGGCGGTGGTGGGGATTGCCATTTTGGGGGTACGTCGAACGAAAAGAGGATCGACCTTTCTTACTTCAGATGAATAGAACTGAGAATTTAATTCTTGAAAAACTATCATTCCATGAGGCACCATTCTATACGATCAAACTTGACAATGTCAACGGTGTGGTTATTCGATATGTTAGTATAGTCAATCGAAGGACTGTCGCTAATTTTCATTCCTGGTTAGATTTGAGTGCATTCAATACGGATGGAATCGATGTCGCTGGTCACAACGTGCACGTGCATGATGTAGATATTTGGAATCAAGATGATTGCATAGCAGTGAAAGATAATTTTGAAGATGGCATCTCATCAAACATGACATTTGAAAGAATTTCGGCGAGCGGCTTGGGGCTAGTTATCGGTTCAATTGGAAATACCCATGTCCGCAATATTACCTTTCGCGATTCAATTCTTTATCGAACTGTGAAAGGACTATATCTTAAGTTTAGAATATCAATTTTGACATCAGAAAACAGCGGAATAATCGAAAATATTTTATATGATAATATAACAATTGAAGAACCGATGCAGTATGGCGTTTGGATTGGACCAGCTCAGCAAGCCGGCAGGTGAGAATCCTACCATTTTTGATTGAATAAAATTGATCTCATCTGCATCTTTTTCGCCAAACAGCGATTCTGCGTTTCTATGCTCGGCTTCTCCTTGTAGCTTGTGTTGGCCATACGTACCTGGAATGGTTTGCAATCCAGTGACTAAAAGCGTATTCCGAAATATTACAATGCGCCGCATCACCATTAATAATCCAGGTGGATCTCCGGGTGTTTTCATCGGAAGCCAAAAGGCCCCAATAGAGCATATAGTTTTTGATAGCGTCATAGTAACACGGGCAAAAGGAAAAATTTCAACTTCGGAATTGGTAAAGCTTTTTCCCGGTCTATCTCAGTCACCGGTCGATGATAATTACGCTCTAGATGGAAAAAATTTCTTCTTGCTAGCAATGACTCTTTTATTTTTGGTTCTACTGTGTGCTCATTTGTGGAAAAAAGTATTTCACAACAATGTCAAGGATTCTACTACCGGTAGTTCTGTGTTGACACTTGTGAAACCAAATGCATTGAATCGTCAGAGAACGTGGTCAGAGGAGAAAAAAACACTTGGTGGTCGGTATAAGAAGAGCAGGCAAGGGAGTAAAAGTGGGGCGACACCGATTGAGGCGAACTCTCCGCATCGTGGACGGACATGGTCAGAAGAAAAGAAAAGCATGCGCGATCATATGACCTTCTGGCAGAAAATACCATGGAACGGAGGAAAATCTATATTTACAAATATTTCTCGTCAAGAGACACCGCAGACATTTGTATATTGGAAGCATGCAGTGATTGGAATTATTTACCTCACGACGTTACTGGCTTTAATGCGATTCATCAGAGTATCTAGAAGCTTAGGAGATCCTAATGAATATTACGTGTGTCCGAGTCAGGGTGTTATGAATGGTAAGTGTCAATGCAGATTGGAACTTTGAAAAACTGACTTGACTTATTGTTCCGTGAATGCATTCATAGCAATTGCTAAAGGAGAGACGTGGCCAGTTCCTTCTTGCTTTGAAGATAATACAATCAATAACGATTTCCAAAGAAAATCGATTCCACATGTTACAAGTAAAAGCAGCTTGTTCGCTATTTTTATCATTTTACTACTTACTTACAAATACTTGTTGTTTTATGTCGAGCTTCCTTCGATATCTGAGCTCGTTCGTCCGCTCAAAAGAATAATTTTCGAAAAAAAGTATGAACGGATAGGCAGTATCCCAGAAAGACCGTCAATGCACAGCATCGTGGAGCACGAAGAATTTCAGGACTTTGACTTTCCTTAGAAATATAAATCGTTCGAGTTTATAATATATATATATATATATATATATATATATATATATATATATATATATATATATAT
>Ga0209092_10001172_pt1 | contig 26274 bp, 25 predicted proteins | sample FraStrMetagenome_FD_187446 | JGI IMG/M metagenome (GOLD analysis project Ga0209092, IMG submission 187446) | Marine eukaryotic phytoplankton communities from Arctic Ocean - Fram Strait ARC3M Metagenome (SPAdes) (version 2) | ecosystem: Environmental > Aquatic > Marine > Oceanic | place: Fram... | reverse complement strand
AGGTTGTGCAGAGTGTGCAGAGTATCGTTCATCCTTTCTTTCTCGTTTTATATCTCAGCATTTCTTCATTCTTCATCTGAATAGACAATTAACCATAAAGCAGATAGAAAAATAGTTATTTAGCAATATTCAAGTATTATGAGTTGTTTCTACTACTTAACCCTAACCCTAACCCTAACCTCTGCACAATCCCTTGCACAATCCGGAATTTTCCCTGCACACCGGCCACTACCCTAGTCACAACCTCACATTTATCAATTATATTCTCTTCTCTCTGTATTACTACACCTACTCTTTTTCGATGGCATCTCCTATCAGACCAGTCACAACACGTCGCACTCAAAGCAACAACAATAACAGTGGTACGTCATTACCTAATTATGATATAGTTTTGGCTTGTATCAATGAAAACTATTGATTTTAGCTCGTTCTTTACGTAATTTTGATGCAACTTCTGATGCAACGGTTGAAGAAGAACACACACCGACTACCACAACGCCTACGCGCATCTGTGCTTATAGTCGGTGTAAATGTAAAATTGATTTGAGTGAGGGCTTTCGTAAAAGCCATACCAAAAGAATGCGTTTATGTGAGGAATATGCTTCTTTTGCATCCTATGACGTCGCTTTTGCATCCTATGACGTCGCTTTCGTCGGAGACAATCCGACATCGTTTGAAATTAAGCACACATTTCAAGAAGTCATTTCTAGGTATTATAAGGAACCGGACGAATTCCCCTTCGACTCTCTCACGAACAGATGGAGTAAAAAGAATAGTGGTTACGAAGAGCATCTGAGTGAGAATATATTATATTGTACACTCTATTGTCGTCATGTGGACAGTTGTGGTTGTACGTGCAAGTTAAGAATTGAATACGACAGCACGAATACGTGTATTTGCGTGAAGTGGTGGACGTTAGGGGGCGCTCATCTTTGCTGTTCAGATGTGTTTCCGGACTTCGACAGTCACCACATTTTCGCTCACCAACCACTACCTTCGAAGACCCAAAACAACAACGGAAAGTCAACCTTCTTTCCCGAACACATGGAATACTTTATATATGAACAAGTAAAGAACCAACCGTCCATCAAACCAAGAACATGAATGTTGGAGTCACCTATACACCAATCATTTCGCCAAACGGAATAAACCCCAAAAAATTGAATTTGATACACCCGATGCAGCGTTTCCTGGCCTTTCATCTGACGAAAGAAAAAAGACAGTACAATTGTACCGAAGCAAAGGTAAAGAATTTGTGAGGACGACACTCGATGAAATAAGGATTTCGGTGTCGTCGATTGCTGCAAATGTTTTCTCTAAGAGTATGATTGCGTTTATTCGAACAGGTAATTTTGGCACTGGCATTACTATAAAAATAATGCCAGTGCCAAAATCGAAGCTGGTTATAGCCGTCGTACAAGCAACGGATCGTTTGGCTTTTGGAGATATTCCGATTTAACGAACACAAATTGTACTCATTTCGACGGAGTGCATCTGACGCATCCACCATTTTCTACGGCACAAATAAGGTTCGGAATTCCAGGGTCTCAATCGTTCACTGAGGGAACAAAATGTTCTCTCAAGGACGAGTTCGACTTTACTAAACAAAACACAATCGATTTATTGGATAATTTTCGGGTTGGATTTCGTAATCGTTCCATTAGGGAGTACGAAGATTGGGATTTATCATTTTCACCTTTACCGTATGGTAATGGTGGGCGGTGTAGGTCTAACAAATTTACACCGCTTTGGATTGACGGGCTTAACTATCTTGGAGAAATTAATGATGGACGGCACGATCAGAGAGTATTATTTTTACACACTGAAACGTGCGATAACCATGGTAGACTAGACATAGAGAATCGTTCTCTACGTATATACCTGTGTCGCGACGTCGTGCTTGATGCCTTGAATGAGGAAGCGGAGAAAAGAAAAAATTGCAGTAACGAAGCGGGAAAGTCTATTGATGATTACAGAGCTGATGTCATGTTGTTTTATTTTGAACTAACATCGTTTTCCGAGGATATGTACCTTCGATACGTTATTGAAGGTGCCAAAGAAAGAATCGTGCAAGACGCATCGTCAACGTATACTTCGTTGGATGAGGTGCCGGAAGACATAGCCACAATTCATCCTGAATTATGGTCTTACGCTTTTTACGAATCGGCAAAGAAAGCTGATTATGATATAAATCGTATCTCCGTGATACGACGTGTATCAACAGGTGTAGATGTGATTGGACTCATAAGACATGAGCCTTTCAGGGTAAAACAGGATCCAGATAAGAGGATCATATATAATTGGCAATGCACTTGCCAACATGGGTTACGAATGGGATTCTGCGGACATATTTTTTTCTGCGAACATTGCGAAGACCTCGGCCAGACGCGGAAGCCATTGTCGGTTTATGTGAAAAATTTAAACGGTAATAGAGCTCGTGTTGGGGGACCGCCAACACGGATGTCTGCAGCTCTAAGCATCGAGTAAATTGTTGAATTTTTTCTTTTTTGGTTTGGTGGTCTCCCATGCAATCTAATTGTACAATGTCGACTTTTCTATTTAATAAACTTGGCACACTTGGCGAAGTCCTTCCGCAATCGCTGTGGCTTAATGGCATATCACTCCAACACCGGCATCTATAATGTATGACTTTTTGCTCTGTCTCGCCCTGTAGGCCACTGAAACGTAAAGAGTCGCAGAATGATAATGAATCTACACCTACTCCGTTAACATTTTGCCCAAAAATCCATCTTCACTCGTTATTTCATCGCCTGAGGATAGGTGCAAGGCATAATATGGTGACAAAGTCGTTGGCTATCAACTAGATTACGAGACAAAATCAACTCACCTTCATTCATAGCATTTATTTTGTGCACAGCCAAAGAAAGATCGTGCTGGTTTGGTTTTCGAAAAGCATCAATGACTTCACAAACGAATGGTCGCCCACTTCGCTTGCCGTTTGAAGCACTCATGAGCACATCCATATCTTCCCGTCCACTGGCGTGAAACTTTACAAATCCAAAAATAGTATCGCCGTCATTTGAATTATTCAGCTCAGATATTCCCCCGCAAGCCTCGCTGACGCTGGGACATATTTGCTCCTCAACGGATGTCACGCCCAACCTCTTACATTTTCCAGCTTCAACGACAAAAAATGGTGTTTGAGAAACATCTCGCCTCTTCTTCGTATAACGACCAAAAAGGTAGAACGGTCTTCTCCATACAGCGGCTGAACATGTTACACCTGATAACTTAAAGTTTTGAGGTTCGATTAATGGTTGTGACTTAATCCACTGCAAAATATTGGTTTTTTCTTCTTTGCTCAAAGCCGATATCGACTGAAGTACCTTAGTGTATGAAATGTTAGGTTGTTTGTTTTGGTTCCTTTTTTCCAAGTTCACACGAGGATCACCACCCTGGCATTTCAATCCATGACTACCTCGATATCTTTTCCTTAGTCGTTTTGTCTCTGATAAACCAAAAACTGAAGAAGGAAACCTTCCGGAGAAGAGACAAGGTTGGAAGACATTTATAGCAATATGAACATCTAGAATGCCATCACCTGCACAGAATTCTGCATTATATTTTACTTTGAGGTGTTCGCGAAGTTCATTTCTCAGCATATCCTTTGACTTTTGAATATATTTCATTGCTAAACTTTGCGGTGACAACGTATTAGATTCCAATTGAGATTCCTTCGTTACTAGCTCAATAAACGAAAATGACCTAATGGCTAAGTCAAGGGGTAGAGAAATGCTAGGAGCAAGCTTTGATAAACTAATTTTGATTCCACTTTCTTGACTCAAATAAGGTTTAAGTGCTGTCCCTAGACGGTGTTCAATATCTGAAAGAATTCTTTGAGATAATTTTCCATTGAGCCACATTCCAGAGCAAACCATGCACAAACAATCAGCGTTGTTCTTATTATTAATCCATCTATCAACCATAAATCGTGGTTCCAGATGATCGAACAGAATCGAAGCACACGTAGAGCATGCCGTCACATTTTCATCCTCATTGGATTTATTCACTGATGTCCCGTCCGATACCTCATTCATTGTGATCGTTTTAACCATAAACTATTAGTAATTAATAAATGCAAACCTTTGCTGATCCTTTAATATTTCGTCGTGCTACTTCGAAGTAGATCTAAAACACTCTTGTATATAAATTCATATGAGATCCATGAGTCCATGAGTTATCAGTGCGCGGTATGTAGTTTGTATGTGGAGGATAAAAATAGATGATGTAGACTGGCTGGTTGGGGTTCGAGGTTCGAGTGTGGCTATAATAGAACAGAGTTCATGTAAACTACTTCGAAATATCATTTATCATTTATCGGTGTTGGTGGAGTTTGGCACATGATGTGAATCTATTCAGATCGTACATACTCGTAGTTACATAGGTGGGTACAGAGTACATACTTCGAAGTAGTACATACGGAATGTGGCGTTTGAGGTTTGATGTGCAGGTAACTCACATTTCAATAATTTTTACGGGAATGCGGCGTTTGCGGCTTTTTGTGCAAATTTGACAAGAATATCGATTCTGGTAGTGCCAATCATCGTTGATCAACAAGTCGAGTAATGAGTTATCATTGAGTGGACAGGTTCTTGACATGCACATACTTCAGAAGTTTGTAGCATGCTAAAATTAAGTTGATTTTGGCAAACATGCTCGTCTAATTAAGATGAAAGCATTGCGATTAGATGTGTTTAACATGTATCAATTTTTATACAACGGGAAAATTATTCATCAAGCTATCCTGGAGCAGAATATAAATCTCTCGATATATCCATGTATCTCATGACTCAAAAAGTGCCTTTCTAATGGGATAAAAGAGTACCTTTATAATGGGATCGACACAGAAAAATCTAACTACGAGCGTTGCTCCATCCCCAAACCACTGTTTCGGAAGAGTACATAGTATTGACAAAAGATTCGCGATTGAACATAGTTTGCATGTATTTTTCGACCGCTGGAAAAGAGGTGGCGATATCGATTACATTACTCTTAAACTCTTTAAGACCAACACTCATGTGATATAGTTTAGGTGCAAGCCCACAGTCCAACAGCGTGATCTCTTTCCCGCTGCCTACTAGATACGGTCCCGATCTGTCGCCCGCGGATAGATGGGCGTCAAGCCTCTTCAGAGATTCAACCAGTCCTTCTCTGAGTTCATCATCCATTTCGTCTCCATCAGGTGTATGCTTTAAATATTTCGCTATTGATGGGAAAATACCATCGATTGCATCTTCGGCAGATCTCATTTCATTTTTGCTTGGTTTCGACATGCTAATTGAATTGCTGAAAAAGAACTCCAAATATTGGGCAATAACCTCTGACTCAGTGTAGCACTCTTTTCGGTGACGTAACGCTGGCATTTTTCCTTCGAACAAATCAATAAGCCATTGAGGCTTCGTTTCAGGAGTACAAGGTCTAACATCGTATTCCAATCCTTTCTCTTCAAGGACAAGCCTGACATACTGGGCGAAAGGACAATCGCCAACCGAAGTCCCATCTTCTGCTGCCTTGACATACAGTATCATGTTACCCTCTAAAGAAGTTTTCCAATAAATATATTTCGAAGTAAGACGATAAAGCGAAAATAGATGTCAGCAGTGATAACTAACCAAGTGGAGTAATCGAGGAGTCTTTCGAAGTTTCCATTCCTCGGATATTCGCAAACAATTTCGTCGAGGCATTGATCCTGATTCCATTAAACAAGAACGCACAAGTAGAATGGAGCGTGGAAGCCAAAGCCAAAGTATGTATCGGCCAATGCCTCATGTTCGAAATAAATATTGAAAACGATAAAGCTGTGGTTGACAGAGCTGGAAAACTCTTGGTTTCATACTGGTACCCTGCCAAAAATCTGAGGTTGTCGCATGATGTTGCCTCGTGATGTGCAATGTACGAATACGCGTATGTGCAGAGAGAAATGTAGCTAAATTTAGCTTCATAGCGTTATCATAGCAAGTCGCGGGACTCAATGATTTTAGTCGAACCTATCTTCTCTACCTCTACCTCTCTCCCTACCGGTAGTTGATGCTATTGAATAACATACCTTTCAAATCCTCTAGTGCATTCAATCCTACTTTCATATTCTGTTTGACGCAGAAGGTAAAGTAATACGCGCGTAGTAATGAATAGATCGGAGGAAATTGTGTATCTCGTAGTTCTTCAGCGACTTCCAACGGATGTGAAACACGAACACAGTGCTCTCGAACTCGAACACAGTTTTTCTCAAGTGCTGCGTCCTGCTTCGCACGTAGTTCGCGTTGAGTCATGCGATGTCCTGTCATCATCACCCTTGCCTGTTATCCTGTTCCGATTCTCAGTTTTCCCACTTAACACAGAATACAGAATACAGCGCATTGACTATCAGTTTATTGATACGTCAATTTAAATTATACTTTTTCAAAACCAATTTACGATTGTAGATTTGGAATAAAGAAAACCCCAAAACCGGGGTGTATGGATCTTTATGTATGTCGTTAGTACGTTAGTACGTTAGTACGTTAGTAATGATGAAAAGTGCTGGTTTATGATGAATACTGCATACTGCCATCAGAAATGAAGTGGAGGTGCTCCATTAGCTTTATTATGTGAGTTTGCCATCGAGCAAAATGCAGGCAATGCGCTGTTGCTGAGAGTAGTCGTTTGTGTTCGGAGACTTGAGGTGTAATACTAATTCCTCATGTAAACACAAGAATTTATGTAGCGTTAGTATTACTGCACATCAAAAAACGAAATGCAATTTCATCAATTTCCGTCAGCATACAAATTTTCTTAATGACGATATCAGTTAGAATGTCAAAGTATCAGAATATATCATTTCCAACAAACAGCGAAAGTCTATTCGAAGTTTTATAGAATTCTTAAAGTACGAGAAAATTTTCACGCAAAATAGGCAATAACGATTGACCAAGCATTTGGATGTAATAAGGGACTTGGCATTATCCTCTCTGTAACTTTTCAATGATCAAGCCTGGCCAAAAATGTGTTTCTTTCATTGGGAATCCAAATTACGAGATCACACAACGCAATGAGTGATGACGACATAAAATTATTTGTGTTGATCATCAACAACATTATTTTTCTTCTTCGTTGCCAAAACTTTGCTCGCACATAAAAGACCCTTAAAAAATGGAGAAGGCTTGCCAGGTCGACTCATAAACTCAGGGTGAAATTGAGCTGCAATAAAGTATGGGTGGTCATCTTCGCTGAGTTCAACTACTTCCATTCTTTCATCTCCTGTTGTTGACGCGTCCATATTTCGGCCGACAAATTTTAACCCAGCAGATTCCAGCTCGTCAACCATTTTTGGGTTTACTTCATAGCGGTGTCTGTGTCGTTCCATTATCCGTGTACGACCATACAACTTTTGGGCAATTGAATTTTCTTTCAAGATAGTTTCACGTGCTCCAAGACGCATGGTACCACCCATGCGTTCTTTGTCTCCTTCAGGCATAAATATTATAACATCGTCATCGCCTTCGCGAAGATCATCTTTGAACTCCGCACTATTTGAGTTTTGTTTGCCGAGAACTGATCTTCTATACTCAATGACAGCCGCTTGCATTCCGAGGCATATGCCCAGAAATGGAATCTTTTCTTCACGTGCAAATGAAATAGCAGCTATTTTTCCTTCCAATCCTCCTGATAAAATATTAAGGAAATTAGAACGAAATGATCTGCAAAGCATTTCATGCAAAACTCACGGACACCAAAACCTCCAGGGACAACTACTCCGTCTGCCTGCCGCAACCGTTCCCATGCTTTGGAAGAAGATTTATCAGCTGCACTGAGAAGATCAGATGATGCAATCCATTCTATTCGAAGGCGTTGTTTTGTTTCAATAGCTGCATGAGTGAGAGCTTTTACTACTGATAAATCTTGATAGCATGGGAGGAAGAGTATGAAGAAAGCTTATGGGAAAAGGACGAGAAAACAATTAAGAACTTACATGCATCGCCTTGTTCAAGGTACTTTCCAACCATAGCAATCACGCACTCAGACTCTGGCTCATCAACACTCCTTGCTAATTTCCTCCAACTTTCAACAAATTCATGATTTTTAAATTTCTCAATCTTTTCAGCCACAGAATAATTTTCCGGCTTATGTCTGCGGGGGTGTATGCGCAAGCGGTGTGCAAGTTGAGCAGGAAAATTCTGATCCATCATCATGAGTGGCACTCTATATATATTCGACACATCATGGAGGCTTATTATCGCGTTTTTTGGTACCGATGTAAAGAGAGAAAGTTTCGATCTCGCAGCTTCTTCCAATGGTTGTGATCCCCTACAACACAAAAAATCTGGCGTAAGCCCAAGTTCGCGCATCTGTTTAACGGAGTGTTGGGTAGGTTTGGTTTTTTGTTCACTTGGTGAGCCTAGAACAGGAATCAATGAGACGTGCACAAAGCAGAGATTCTTGTACCCAACTTTTTCTTGCAGCTGACGCAGAGCTTCAACAAATGGCATGCTTTCTATGTCCCCAAGAGTGCCACCCTAAAAATGAATATAATTTTGAGAAATACTTTGGAATGAACGTTAATATAAATTTTGGACATACCAGTTCTACTATTACTATTTCCGGTTTTGCATTATCTAAATCATAATCGTTTCGCTTATTATCAACACTTTTTACCGGTGTTGCCCCTACACGCAATATTTGGGATTGTATCGCATCTGAAATGTGAGGTACAACCTGCACAGTCTTGCCCAAATATTTTCCGACCCTTTCTTTTTCTATAACAATTTGGTATACCTTTCCAGTCGTCAAATTACTTTCACTAGTAAGGCAAACCCCTAAAAAGCGCTCATAATTTCCAAGATCGAGGTCACATTCTCCACCATCGTCTAAAACGAAAACTTCGCCATGTTCAAATGGGCTCATAGTACCAGCGTCAACATTAAGATACTTCATAATTATACAATATAGCAAGCAAAACAAATTAGATTGTATCTCTTGGCTTTCGTCCAAAATTGAGCAACCTTACCGGGTCGATCTTTATTGCCGTAACTCTTCTTCCCAAAGCTCGACATAATACTCCAATACTTGACGCAGTTACGCCTTTCCCAATACCGGAAAGCACGCCTCCAGTAACAACAATAATTTTTCGATTAGATTCGACAGCTTCCTGCACTAGCTCATCCAACGTTGACAACTCTCCACCTCCTCTTGGAACTTTTTGAGTGATAATGTTTGAATCAACGAAACTGGCAGTGGCTGACGAAACTTCGAAGAGGCGCATTTCTGCCAAAGTATTCCTCATACCCACAAACATTGCCCAAAAAGCAAGCAAAAGTGGTGCTTTCGTCCCCATTTCTACGAAATATTACTATGACAGCACACGCTAGTTTTTATAATCCAAAATAAATGAAGAGTGTTCTTCCTTAATGGCGTCGAAAGAACCGTTCACCCTTTTGATGGCTTTCCAAACTTTTGAAATCCGTCTTCCGATAATGACGACAATAGAAATCCTGTGTGATGTGGATGTGTGTACAGTGTACAGGACAAATTGGTGGTAGGCACAGGCACACCATGACACACATATTCACATTTCACATAATCACATCAGTGAACATCAATACAACATGTAGGCAGTATGGCTAATTTTAAGTTTATTTAACTCCCATGCATTTCCGTGAATGGAATAGAAATTTTCTCATCTGTGTACAAAAAATAATAAATTTACTCATCTCATACAAAAAGGTTGGAGCTGTTAATTAATAAAGAAACGACACAGCTTCATCAAAAATTAAACGAAAGGATGAGTGAACGAATAAAAGATCGCGTGCTTGTTTTACGCCTTCCTGAAAAGTTACAGGAAAAAGTTAGGCACAAGATGAAGGAAATCTCATCATCAGCTTCAGTAGCTGCTGGCAACGCAAGTAATTCAACCACACCAACTGCATCAGATGTTATTGCAGATATTCCAGGAGTAAATTTGGTGCCCAGCAACGACAACTCAACCATGTGGTGGATGTACATCGATGGAAAACGTTATCCTGCGAGGCTTACAAATTTACCTAATCCAGTTGAACTTCACAAGACAGTTGACCATGTAAAGTATTATAAATCTGTTGACGTTGGTCAGATGCTAATTGTCTATGAATCTGAAAAGGAGATTGAGGAAGTGGAGTCCGCCCCTGGTTACTCAAATGATTCTTTTCCTAGGTATGAAACTTAGCTCCTTCGTTTTTCAAGCAACATCCTAATTTGTTTGGTTCTTTTCGTTTGTACTTTAAAGTTACTTCCATTCTGGATTAACACCACCTATGCGGCTAATACTAGATCGTAGATTTTCTAAGCGAGAGCATTCGTCAAAAGCATTTCCAAAACATGACATAATTGAAGTTGAGCAATATCTGAAGAAACTAATAGCAAAAATCGACATCAAAAAGACTAAGAAGAACGCCTCACAAGAGCCGAAAGTTATTGAACAGGTTGAAGATGAAATATGCGATTGGGAGCCATGGATGGGATCGAAAGGTGTCGAGTTTACTGAAAATTCAGCCATTTGTAAAGAGCATCCGGAGGTGTGGCTACCACCAGCACCTAGGTTCACTTATTACAAAGATCCGACATTGAAAAGCAAAAAGAGCAAGAACAAGGTTAAGCCTGAGAAGAGTAACAAACCAAGGACAAATCTCGCAAAGATGGAGAGTCCCAGTGATAATGCCACTGCAGTTGCTATGCAAATCATTAATTTACAGAACGGAGATGCAGTTGAAAATGAAGTTATGGATTTTGACGATTTTGGATTTGATTTTGAAGGCGAATCGTTTGCTCTAGACGACTTTTAAGATTTTAATGTCGAACTTCTTGTATTCCTGTAGCAATGAATCTATTAGATACCAATGCAATGCATCGCTCTGGTAGAATTTGATCAAAAAATAGTTCCCTATTGACGTGTATTGACGAAACAGATCTCCATTCCTAACATAAAATTGGTATTTTGTTAACAAAAGGGTCTTGTTACAGCTGACTAAATGCACCTTTCTTTGCGTTCTTCTTACTCTTCTCTTTCCCTTTGAACATTCCAAAAAATCCCTTCTTTTTTTTGTTCGTCTTCGCAGTCTTGTCTATCGATTTCGGTTGTGAATTTGCTTTCAATGGGGGAGATTCACCTATTGTTCCCTGCTTCGGTTTGGAATGAGAAATTGCACTTGTATCGATATTTTCATCATTAAAAAAGTTGTCGCTCTCGGTTCCTCCGAAATCGGCGAAGTTTCCATCTGTCACCAATTCATCCTCCAAATTCACTTTCGTCTCTTCGTTATTGTGCCGTGGAGGTGGTGGAGGTGCGTTGGTTTTAAATCGATGTTCTGAATTTCCGCTTACTGAGGATATGTCGTCTGGCGGATGGTAATCATCTTGATTCATTTCTTCATAATTTGGCGTTTCTTCTTTTTCACCTGTTGATTTCACACTATTTGCCTTAATTAATGCCTTTGTCTCCAATAATTCCAATAAAACACTTTCACGACCTTCATAAGCACGCATGATTGTCGACACCCGATCAATCTGCGCAGGTACCGATGTTTTGCCATACACAAAGTTCAGCAGTTCAGAGACCTGAGCAATCAAAGCTGGCGACGTGGTATCAATTTCATCAGAATCTTCGTCATTATCTGTTTCATTTCTCTCTTCATAAGACTGGTCATAACTGCCCTCCTCTCCTTGCGAATGCGTTCCCGAAAATGATTGACCTTCTTCCTCTTCATTCTCATAAACACTGCCGTCACTGCCCTCCTCATCAAAGATGCCTTCTTCCACCTGTCCATGCTCCTTTGAATATCTTTCTTCAGTGTTTCGCTCTTCAGAATATTCTTTTGCTCGCTCTGGTGAATTATCCGGAGAGCCATATTCGTGGATGCTACTCTGATCTGGAATAGGCGATATCTTCCCCTCCTCATCAAAAACCGGAGTAAGCGGTTCTTCTTCCTCGACTCGGCTAGATGCAGGTACATGAATTTCTTTCATCTCAAGGGCTTGCGATTCCTCATTCTTTTCTTTCGATACTTCCTCTTCTTCATCCTCTTTCTCTTCTTCTTCTTCTTTGATCGCAGGTTGGATACCACTTTCAAAGACATTGTATCGCCCTGCCAACTTTTTTATCAGATACTCCTCCCTATTTTTGTACTTACCCAACAACTTATTAACAAGTCGGACCTTCTCTGGTTCATGACGAGTCAACATTTCATTTACAACGAAGTGGTATACATCACCCTGCGAAGTGCCGACATAGTTATATTCATTCAATAGTTCTCGCAGAAGAGGAGAATACGTCGCGAAGGGTGCATTATTTGCAAGTCCATCTAATGTTGGCATTGTGAGCACCGAACCATTAACACTTGGTTCGTCTTGGTTGGTAAAGTTAGCAGACTCGTCCAATGCGGTTTCCTCATTATCGGATCGGGTGTCATACTCCATATCAACCGGATCAATTGCTGTAACAGGTTGTTCTTCCTCCACCACAGGTGCCAGTTTTTGCGATTTTGACACTGATGATGAACTTTCTTTATTACCTATTGAAGATGTTTTGATACTAGCTTTTGACGGTCGGCTGTGAGTTCCTGCTGTACTGTACGAATCCATACTTCCAATGGTCGCAGTCTCATCATCGAAGTCATCATAAGAGTAAATACTTTCATCATCGTAGTAATCTGTGTTGTTGTTCAGAGATGAGAAGCATATGCTATCAATCAACATATCCAGGAAAGATCCGTTGCCAACATTTACAGTGCCGTCATCGGTCATCTCGTCAAGGTCCCGACGACGCCGACGACGTTCTCGTTTTTCTTTGTCTTTACCACTTTTGGAACTTTTCCTCGTGGAAGCGGGACTTTCCGCAGGTTTTTTGTTGGATTTGGAATGCTCCTCATCTGCCCACTTTATTCCACGCTCTTTTCGTGTGGCACTAGCTCCTTGTTTAGACGTTGCTTCATCTTTCTTTGGTCGACGAAACAAAAGCTCCACACGATCAGCGCTAGCTTCAATTATAAAATCTAAAATCTCATCAAATGTCAACCGACTCATTGTTACATCATTAATACTCAAAAGTTCGTCTCCCACCTGAAGCCTTCCACTCAATGCTGCAGCACCTGTCCGCGGCAAATCACAAATTCGGACTCCACGTTGCACCCCATTCGACGTGACCATTGGTTCAAATACAATTCCCATGGGTTTTCTGAGAGTCAAGCGAATAAGTCCCGCACCGTTGCTGCTTGTCGCCCCTCCTCCTCCTCCTCCTCCCTGATTGGAGCCACGAGGTGGAGTGGTTGGCGATGTATTATTGATATTGCTATTATTCACCCCAACTGCATTAACGTTCCGAGAGTTCTCATAGGATGTAGGTGGTACAAAATTGTTGGTAATGCCATGACCGTAGTATGCAGTTGCGGTCGAGTTGGATACTGTTGTTCTCGGGACAGCTCCTGTCGCTGCACCATAATAAGGGCGAGGCTGAGGCTGAGGCTGCTGTGTCGGTGGCACTCCCTGCTGTTGCTGTGGATTATTATTAGATGCATCCCACCAGGCTTTTGGAATCGGTGACTCTGCAGAAGCATACGGTTGATACTGTTGATGCGTGTATTGGGGATATTGGGGTTGGGGACCGCTGTTCATCGTTGCCATTGTTTTGTAAGAGCGCCGGAATATAGTAGAGAATTTTTTTTATCTCTCTGATCTCGTGTAGAGTGTACATGTATACGTATATATATATGCACACGAGTAAAAATGTATATATATCGGTACATAATGAATATGCGAGTACACGTATGAAGTGGACACGAAATGCTCTATTGATCGTTAATTAGGCTACGAGCAATTATTAATCCAGATTATGCTCAGTCAACTATTCGTAATAATCGACAATATTTTACATATGCACAACGGCATTGATTCGCCGATAATTTACGAAAGAGTAAGAAGTTAAAATTCGTACCATACGAACCAGACAATCGAAAGAAAAGGTCCAAAGGTTCCAAAGGCTGGAAGCTGCAAAAAGTAAAAAACGCCCAAGGCCTTTTTTATACACTCTTTTGAGCTGCTACAAACAGGAAACAGGATACACCTAATATACTGTACGAGGACATACCGTATTAGGTTACCAAAAACCTTTCAGCCGATCTATCTACCCCTCTAGAGAGAGAGAGAGAGAGAGACAGAGCGAGGGAACGATTGCAGGATGGAACCATACAAAGAAGATGGAGAGTCAGGACCAGCTTTGCCAAGAGGAGTATTGAGACCGAAAGGACGAGGATGGGCCGGTGAAGAGCTTGAGTTGGAACGAAAGGTGAACGAGGGCGAAAAGAAATCGTTTGCAGCAGTCGATAAGTCGCAGTTCTATAACATGGAAGTTGGAGTTGGATATCAGGCCAGAGGTGTTGTACGCCAGAAGAATGTGCAATCATGTTTTAATTCAGTTCCAATTGTAAATAAGAGCAAACTGGAGGTAAACGAATTGGAAATAGCAGGATATCATGATAATGATGCGCCATCGCAATCGTCGTCACGAAAGAAATTAAGGAAGAGAAAGTCGACAAAAGATCACCGAGAAGAAAGAGATCGAAAAAAGAAGAAAAGGAAAGATCGGAAAAGTCAAATAACGAAATCGCCAAGTCATTGTGAAAAGATTGAAAGTTCTCTACTCGATGAGATGTTGGCGTGCGATGCAATGAAAGTATTCCATGGTGAACTCGTAAAGATGATTCGCTCTGAGTCGAACTGAAGGTCTTCTTGTACAGTCAATTCATAAAACGTTATGAAATTGTGATCGATCATAAGAATATCAACGAAAAGCGTTGAAATCCGAAATGATGAAATCACTCAGACAGAGAAGTTTCCCAAAGCTTATTGATTACTGGGCACTTTCCGGGAATTGCTCGTGCATATTTAATCACAGCTTACTTGAATACAACGGAGTTGTGATAATCATATTTGAATATTTTCTCGTCTCCTCGCGGCAGGTAACGATCACGAAATATTTCGAGTTTGCCGGTAAGAAAGAAGATGTCATTCTTGCCAAATGCTTCTTAAGTGATATTGCAGAAATCTGAGTACGTGTCATGTCACTCGTACTCCCAATCATCGGGTTTACGTTAAGTTTTCCGATGTGTACAGGGAAATCACTGTTGGAGTTTTTGTTATACTGAAATAGCCGTTCAAATTGAAGGCCTTATTGAACTAAACAATAAATAACCAAATGTTCGATGTTAACACAAGTGTAATGCCTACATTTTAAGATGTAGTGTACGTTGTAATTTTCACAATATAAGTCAGCAAGGCACAAGAGAGAAGTCAGACTTCGATGAAATCGCCTGTAAACACCAGCGTACAGAGATTATCTATATTAGCACCTTCAAAGATATATCTCATGTAATTATCCTCATGGAGCGCATTGCTTCTTCATTTTTGCAAACTGCTATATTTTGAAATAATAATGTTTATCTCGCTTTTTACAAACAGACTGATACAACTTCTTCAAAATCAGCACCAAGACCTTTAATTTTCAACTTAATATCATTTCTCAGCAGCACAAGCGGCATCGTCTTTCATAGCAAGTGGAAGAACTGAATTAACTTTGTCCTCGAGCAGAGTTGACTCTCTTTCTGTTTCTACGGCACATTGTACACCGATCTTTCCAAAAAAAAGCTAATGAGACAAATGTCTTATAACGAAGTCGCGTATGGGCATACTTACAAAGTTAACAATACAATTCTCGTTATCACGAAGTGCTGCAACAAAGAGTTGATTCCAAAATGGAGTCCCATCAGCCTTATAATTGAGAACGCAAATAGAAAAATCATTTCCTTTCGCCACGGCGTTACGAATCATGTCAATATGTTTTGGGTCAGTTCCTGGACCTTGTAAAAATCTACAATTACGTCCGAGCACCTAAAACGAGTTTCAAGTATCGTCAGCACAAGCCAAATATCTATACTTCTATAAAAAATTGATACATACCTGCTCACGCGAGTAACCTGTTAAGTCGTAAAACCCTTGACTGGCGTAAACGATAGGATTGTCTGGAAGTCGTGGATCGGACAAAACAAAATTTTGTTGACTTGTCGCTAAACTCTGAATGAGGCTGAAATCAGAACGTAAAAGATTATCATCCGCATTCACTTGTCCTCCAAGAACCTTTTCATCTTTAAACAATGAAGAGGAGACACAACACTCATCAAAGATTTTCTGAGAAACATTGGGCAATTTATCTTGAATGATCATGCGAAGTTCTGTGTTTTCTCTCTGTAACTTTCGGACATCTTCTTGTAAAGACTCTAGCATGAATTTTTTTCGTATTCGACTGCGTTTCGCATGTTCGCGATTACGCTGTCGCCTTTCAGCCATTGCATGGTCAGCTGAGTTAATGTTCATAGTTGCAGCTGCACTAGCAAATTTCGCTAAATCTACACCCTGAGGCAAGCCTGTTGCTCCAGATGGAAAGTAAAGGCCAGCAACAGCTGTTGGATTCATCACCTCCATCGGATTATGTGTTGCGAGAGTGATTCCCCCCTTACCCCACTGACTATGTTGTATGCCTCCACTATTACTGTCATGTTTGACGGCAGATGATTTCGCCATCACGCTTGCTACTTTTACTTGGTTTTTGACAGCGGTTGGAACTCGCACACCAACGCCAACTGGTAAGTTCACAACATTTTGACCGTTCTTATTCATACTTTCCATCGGATCTCGAAGTCTCGGTAATTGCGAGTTTGAAACACCAACAACAGTAGAGGAAGTATTTTGAAATACCTGTCCACCCATTGTGAAACCCAATCTCCCAGTCAGTGCACTCGAACTCTGAGGGACATTCTCGTGGACATATTTTTGTTTCTTAAAGACAGGGTCCACCTGAGCCTTTGACGTTATTGTGTTGTTTGGCACACTCGTAACATTGGTGTTCACATGATACGGAGTTTGAATCCCACGACCGGTCGGTAGACTTGTTGTTGCAGCAGGATGGTTCAAGCTAGGAGCAGCGATTGGTGCAGGGGCAGGATTCAAGGAAGAAAACTCATCAATGAAGTAATCCGCAAAAATCTCGTTCAAATCAAAGTCTTCAGTGAACGTCTGGGGCAAGAAAATTGTACCGTAACAAACTAAATTAGTTAAGATTTATCAAGAAAACAGAAAACTCTACTACCATGACCGATGCCGGACCGAAATTCTACACCTTCAATGAAGATAATCAAGACTGCACTCACCCCTTGATTATTACTGTTGTTGGATGCAAACACCGGCTGTTGAACTCGGCCTAAATGATCAAAGGACATTGGATCGCCTCACGAGTAGAATTAAATTTGGGGTAGTAGATGGCGTGCGCACCCTTGATGTTCTGGGCAGATTGGCGAAAATAGACCGTGTCAAGTTGGTTTGTCGCGCAAAATCAAACCCCTCTGTGGCTTTGTTTAGCTTTGTTTGGGTACACGTAACAATGTGACATTGAATTGACAGGATACGAGTTATAGTCAATTCCGTATGCCTGGAGTTCATAAGAGAATTTTCATAGTCGAAGAATTATTAAGAAACATGTGTGATCCCTCATAAATTTTCTTCTCAAGTCACAAGTTACGTCAACAATGTCGGAAACTTCTGGACCCTATTCATTCCTGTCCAATGATAAATAATACGTACACCGTACACGTACTTTCCAATGTTAAGTACATGTAGTAGCCTTCCCACTTTCCAGTCTTGATCGCTTGAATCCAAGGTCGTTGGTTCGTTGCTCTAAGATTCACAGGCATATTAATTTTGTGTTACCCTGTAGTGCTTTTCCTCTGTTGTTTGTACTACTGCGTTGTGTAATGGATAGATGCTTTCGTGGCCAGTTTCCAATGAATGTCATAAATGATTGTGTTAGATTGAAATGCTAAAACTTGCGCTCTAACATTCATGTATCTGGAAAATGCCACACCAACGTAGATCACGTCAGGAATTGTTGAATGTTGATATGTCTCACCAGCTTCAGTGTCAAGCAAGAAATTGATTATTATTCACCATAAATAAAGATGATGAGGAAAAGCACTGGTGGTAAGTCAGTGGGAAACAAACGTCTTAATTTGTGTGTTCGATTTTTGTTTGTATTATCCACCAGGCATACAAATTTATATCTACTGGCACACTGTATAATAAAATAGAGTGTAGAATATGAACAAGGATAATAGTTCGAACGCATCATCACAACAAAATGGATTTGAAACTTATTTCGATGAGTGGTTGCTTAACGCATAGAAGCAGGGATTCGATTCAAAAATTGTCTCACTAATTTACAAATGTCTCTTGTTACAAACTAAGTCGTACATCCATTCCTCGAAAGAAACACGCTAACGATATCGTAATCAGGAGCGAGAGTATACTCATATAGTATCAACCGAGCTTCTTCGATAACCTTTGACGAACATTGGAAATCTTTCTTTTCATTAGGTTCGGGGTCTTCTTTTGAGCATTTTTCGTCTTTTTCCGTATAGAATTTTGCTTTCGATGCGACCGAATCATATCTTTCTTTACTGGTTTCCATTCATCCTCGTTAGCACCTTTACATGCAGATGCTTTCTGCTGAATACGTATACTGCTAGATTTCTTCTTGTTACCAGAGTAATTTCGGGGGACGTATATCATCACAGAATTCGGTTTGATAATATTTTTTCGACCCTCCTCCATATCGAAATTTTCCACAGAAGCCTCGTCTTCCTCTTCTTGCTGTATATGGCTTACTTTCAAATTTTCCGTCTGATTCAGTCTTGTTTCCATCTCTGACAGCATTTCTTCCAACGACTTACTACCAACGAGGTCAAGAAATTCGTTCAAGTAATTTTTGCCGCATATATCAGAATCAAAGTGGGAGGTGACGTTGACGCGGTTACAGAGACTCCATTGCTTCAGCGCATTTACAAGTGCGGGGGCACCTTTCCTTTCCTCACGACAGAGGCGCTTATACTTCGGTTTGAACGCACAATTATTTGGCTCACCTTGTTCAATTCTCAGTGCTTGCAACAAATATGCACCTTCATAAAACATCATAGATATGAAGTATGGAAATTTATATTTTTGCTGTACATGTGACCTTGATTCTACGTGGTGTACCTCAAGCTGTCCTTCTAGACCGAGACCATGAAGAAAGTTACCACCAAAAACTATTGAATCCACAGGCGTGTACACAGCATGTATCCAACCAGTGGGAATAATGAGAGTTTCGCCAGCCTCTAACTCTATCCGACTACAAGCTTCCCAACTATAGGAGGCATCGTCGTCATGCTTCTTTCTTAGCAAATCGGGTAAAAATGTTTCATTTTGATCACTTGAACAGAGCCATTTTTCATACTTTTTTAAGTTCTTCTTGGTGGGAGGGATCAGTAAGAAAACTTTCAGGCCATTTGAAACGTGATACCAAACACTAGTTCCTCCAAAATCAATGTGAAAATCCGTATACGACTTTCTTGAACTTGTAAGGCAATAATACTGAACTCTTGGATAATCTTTTTGAAGCTTTCGATCGCGTGGCCATACATTGTCAATCATATCCAAATCTCGCACAAATTTAGGGCTACGAACAAGGTTTTGCAAAGTTGTACCAGAAACTTCTAACGAAATTTGATTTAGAATAGGAAATTGCGTACGCTCCAAGTCTGACATTTCAAAATACTCTGCCAAATCGCCAAGTGTCTGAACAAGATCACTCTCCTCCTGCGTACTAATATCAATCACTGTCACCGGATACTCAAGGCCCAAATGATTTGCCACATCTCGTATAGACAACGGAGGAGGCATACGCATTCCGATCTTCCTACAATCGTCCAGCACAACAATGGGCCTTTGCAAAGTCAGAGGGTTATTCTTATCACGTAATGCTCGTGCCGTCAATAAGGTTCCATCGGCGACCCATTGAATTGGACTCGTATCCTTATCTGTCGTAAGCGACTTTTTGCTCGAAGGATTAGGACGAGGGACGAGCGGTATTTTGAGAAGCCGTTCGACGTGTGGATGGAAGTAGGTGACTTTATCCGGGGATTCATTGTAATTTATACGACTGGTAATACGACGATTGGACCGACGAATGAAGTGCAGTCTCGATCCTTCATAGTCATCATCTTCGATGATGAAATTATCAGGTAACGTGGTTGACATGTGAAAACAGAAACGCTTGATAACTGCAGAGTATAATGCGAACAAGATACGTGACAGTAATAGGTTGAATATACGAATAGTTGGGATTTGTTGTTTGTCGTAGGAGTATGAAGGAGGGAGTGGGAATGAAATGTGAAACGTGAAATGTGTGATGGTGTGTGGTTGTCGTTTCTGATAACGCGCTTGTTGATTTGTGAAAATGTGGATGATATGAATTTTCAATTTTCCTACCCGACCCACATATCCGAACCACATTTGGGGGAATTGACCTAAAATTACCAATATTCAATCAACTTTGACAATTCCAAGTACCCTAACCTCCTTATCATTATGTTAATAATGTCTGTGTAAATTTATAATGAATATCATGGAAGAGAAAGTGAGATATTCTGGAATAACCAAAAAAGGTGCTCCACGTAAGCTTCTACGGGAAATTTAGGTTAAGTTGAGAATGATTTTTTAAGTTAATAAACTATCTTCGTTATTTAAAGTCCTTGCTTATCCAAAAAGTTTTATCTTTCGTCTTTGTTGTGAAAGTGTCAAATAAGTGATAGCTTGTTTCCATCATGAGATATAGAGTATGGAAAACACCATATTTTGCGCAAAATCAACCGCGGACCCACATTCCGACCCACTGTCGTCATACTATTTTGCATAGAAGGATAGCAAATGCCATAGCAAAGATTAGTATATTACTACCTAATGCTGTTCGATGAATTGGTTATTGCTTCATGTAGTATAACAATCCCTATCCAAGCAATTATAAAGCCAAACATTACTTGAAATCGATGCGATTCTCAAATTTGATCCGACACCATGTTCGTATCAGAAAACTTCTCAAATGATTACCAAACAAAATCACCAATATTTTCGGGTTTAAAATGTTTTCACGACAAGAGCTCAATCTATGAAAAGCTTTGCGTACGTGATTATTCCAAAATGCTTTCGGCCCTGGATTGACTTCGACTTCGGTTACGTTGTCTTGTATTCTGAATACCTGCACCGAAATAAGAATCGTTTCACACTTTATCCACAAGTTTCCAAAATCAAAACTAACAAAAGCTAACTTATTGTTAATGTAAAAGCTATTACGAATTATTGGCAAAGCTATTTTGGCTACGCTTAAGGCAAGATACATGAATATTACTCGTGTTGTTGATTTTTCAGTGGTCAACAAAGTCACAGCAGAAAATTCTTTAAACGCTATCTGTGATGGTGGTGCTGATACTTCCATGTTAGGCGATCAGGTTTAAGGTGATATTTCATAATGACAATGAAACAGTTAATGTCGGAGGATACATAGACGGTATGGTGAAGAAAAATGTTAAAATTGGGTACAGGTGTGACTGCGTAAAACAAAAATGATGGTACCGCTCTTTTAATTGTGGTAAATAACGCTATTGATATGACTTCTCAATCCATGGCAATTTTATCATCCAACCAGATGAGACACCGTGGCGTTGATGTATGTGACGTACACCACAAGTTTACCGTCGGTGATAGGAAGGGACTATTTCGTATTATGGTCGGTAATCATGAACTACCTCGTACAATGTACAATGGTCTAGCTGTGTTGCCTTTTCGTTATCCAAGTGATGATGAACTGTCTGATGATACGTTAGAGGTCATCGAGTTAACCTTAGCAGCTGGATGGAAACCATCCTACGTGTCGGGTAATAATTTTACTCCGGGTGCAGATAACCACTGCTACCACAAAAGTGGCTACAAGGTAAATAATGTGTCCTCAGGAATAATTACTAACAAGGTTGGCCATCCTAATAAACTTCTTAGGCACCCATGCTCGTCAACTAATCCTTGATCATGAGCGTATTTTGTCAATGTAAAAAGATCCGCTTACTTCATATGCTCAAGGGATTCCCAACTCGCATTGCAATTATCCCAATCTACGAGGACTCGTAGCCTCGGCCATTCTTCCTATGATCTTTTATGACAGAGGCCATCACCGTCCTCGTCCTGTGCATTAAAAGAATTGATAAGCTGGTTGTAGTCAATGAGATCACGATCACCTGTTATATATTCAAGAGTGAACAAATTATGTTCATTATCTATTTCAACGACCGTTGCTCGTTGCTTAATTCCGTCATCCCTCTCATGAACAAAACTATAACCTAATAGATCAGATGGGTCAATGTTGACACCCGTTTTCTTCTTCCTCGCCTTACTGATTTCATTTTTGAGTCTAGCAAATCTTCCCTTCTCATCAAGTGACAAATCTGCTTCGTCACAAGAACTCAATAAATCAGAAGAACTCGATAGATCATAAGAACTCCCCTTTTTATCAGGCACATACTCGTCAAAAACATTACGTAGGTTTATCGGCGTGTTTTCCGCCGAACGAATTGCAGAACGAGCAATTATTTCATTGGAAATCACGCCGTTAAACATACGTAATGTTCTCTCCGACGCAAAATTAACATGTACAATACCAAATGATAAATGGCATCTTTCCGAACAATTTTACTTCGAAACAAGGAACCCCTCACTCTCGTTCCATCCATCTATATCATGGTGCAAAAATGCAAGGTAGTTCTTACTCGATCAACGATAATTCCCCAAATACTATAAAGAATACTTGAAGTAAAATATTTACTGACAGCCATGCGAAATTTGTTATTAATAATGGGTACCTTCAACACAACGACGAAACTTCTTTGACATAATAATTTTGGTACGCTCGTTGTCTAGTTTGGTGTTTTCTGGAGTGTATTAACCTTAGTGTGACAGACAAGATGTGCCATCGTTTCTCAAATGAAATACAAGTGTTGAGTTGTTGAGTTCCTAGTAAATTTGAGACGTTACAGAAAAATGAATCTAGTAAAATGTAAACGATAGACGATACTTCTCGTATTACACTTCTTGTAACTCTTCTAACTTGGGTACTCGTACTTCAGAGTTGATACATTTTTTGTAAATGCACTCATTACTCCTTCACTATTTATACTCCAGCTACGACGAGCAACTACTATAAGTTGCCTCTTTAGAAAGCAAAAGGCAGGACTTGGCTTTAATTTTATTTTGGCTCTGAAGTGCCACTAAATTGAAATATATGGAGCAGCTCAGAAATACATTGCGTAGGAGAAGATTATGAATTACTATGAAGAAAGTAAGAGCGAATTGGCATCGATGGAAGAAATGAAAGAACAGCTAGAAGCTTTTCTCAATAAAAAATTACTTCCGAGGCTGAACGCCGTGGTAGCGACTCGTGATGAATTCGAGAACGAGATAAGTGAGTATAAAGAAGTAGCGGAAAAAATTGATTTGTTGATAAAGCGGAGAAAACTCGAAGGAAACAGAATACAGCAACCCTTGTATGGTAACGTTGATTTGGGTCATAAACTAGCGTTTGCGTGCGCGGTTGTTGACGATCCTGAGACGATATTTTTGGATGTAGGGTACGGATTTCATGTTGAACTTGGGTTACAGGAAGCTGCAGATTTTATCGTGAAGAGAATAAATTTTGTGAGGACAATAAAACTTTCAAAGGTAGTCAAAGAATCAAACGAGATTGCGCAGCACTACAAGGAAACGTTATTGCTTTTGGAAAACATTCGCGAGGAAACCGAGAAAATGTAATACGTTACTGGGGAAATCTAAAGATGCACGTCAGATACTTTGTTGTAACATAAATAAAATACAAAATAAATACTTGCGTTATTATTATTGTAATATTGGTTTGAACTTAATTTTCTGTTTCTCCTGTCTCTCAAATGTTTGAAAAAAAATTTGCAACGTCAACCTGCAGTGTCGTCTATTCTCCACGTATTCACAAGTACTAAGAAGAGTATTTATGATGTGGAACTAATTTCAAGTCCAACTCATTCTTAGTCTGCAAAAAAATGGAATTTGCCTTCACCCGAAACATTTGTCGCAACTATGCGGTTTTGGCTGAGTTTGGACGATTCTTATATGTACGACGTTGTCCCGAACTTAAAATTTAATTAAACAACTACCTAAGATCAACGGGGAGTCCCATCTTCTCTAAGCGCTCTTCAAGTGCGGTACGTTGCTTGTCACCATACATTTTATCGTCTCCAGGAAGACTTTGGCCTAGTGTGCTTCCTCCAGCACGATCAAGACCGTCCTCCAATAGACCTCTTGTTCGCATTTGTTTCTGAAGTGCTGCGATAGTCCTTTTCAATAATCGTTTTTCGTTTCTCCTGTGTCGGATTGCATTTCTCTGGTTGTAATTCAAAAGACGAAACAGTGCCTTATCCTGGATGATTTTTGCATCTTCCTCCTCTGAACTGGGATACTTATTTATTTGCAGAGTAATCGCTTCAATAATAGAACTGAGAACCGACGCTTCGTTAGCAGCTGATATAGTTCGACTGTAATCAAACTCTGATATCGCTCGACCTCTTGTATCCTCTGGCGTCATTTGCATCAATCGGAGATATTCAAGCATTTCAATGGGATAACGATCGGCATAGCACGGAAAGTCAACCGTCTTTTCGCGCCCAACTCTTTCCAAAAACTCTATTTTTTCTTCAGCTAGGGGATCAACTTCAACATCAGGATCATCAATCGATTCGACAACACTTTTCGTCCTCGGTGCAATAGAGACTGTGACATCAACAGAGTTAAATGGATTCCTCTCAAGTGCAAAGCCATAAAGAAGTAAAAGATCTGCGTTTGATTTCGGACCATATGAAATATAAATCTAAATAGATTCGTAAGAATGTACGAAACCTCTGAATTTATTTCAAGAAATACAATGCTAATGATAGGAACTTACCTGTTCCATCTTTCGATAGCTCCTGTCTGCATATAAAATGACTTCTTCAGTACCATCTTTGAACAACCAATCCCCAGCCTCTCGTGCATCAACGTAAGCGGAAGAAAATGGAGAATGATTTATCAAATCTGCATACGGAACCATAGCCAAGCCTTCTCCATTTTTTAAATTACGCAAACGAATCGCCCTGCTGAATAAATTTGTAAAAGCCCATATCCAGTTTTCTAGAGAGAAAGCCTTAGTTTTTAAGTTCAGACAAAGCAATCAGCAAAATTTGTAATAGCTCGTTTGCTAAAATAAAAGACATACCTCTCTTGGGAATCGGTCTGGAAAACGCTCACACAAACCACCTTCTCCTCCCAAGAAAGATTCATATTCTTTCTGCAACTTTATTTGCAAAGACTTTGTGGCAGGAACTACTGGACTTCCTTCTAAAAACGATAAATCTTCATCCGACCATGTAAATGTTGGGTTAACTTCCTCAACTGTTGGCAAAATATCAATGTAGGGCTTCCAAAAACTCTTTTCCCCCTTGACAAAACGTTCATAAATTAAATGAGCTGCGATAGCCAGGTATTCATTAGTTCCAAGCGGAATTGCATCGTCGCCTAAAGCTTCTCTAGCTGAATCAATAGTCAGACAAAGTTTCATAGGTATCATAAGCAACTCATCGCCGTCATTGATATTTCTCCTTGCAAGAAGTCCACGTCCCGTCATCTCATTTGTCGTTTCATCGATGGTTTCGGTAGATATCGCCATAGGATGTGGAGCTTCACCCCACGTCGATGCATCACTCATGTAAACTTCTCCTTCCTCCTCGAGCCAAGCGATTAAGTTTGCATTTTGAGACAACTTCGGATTAATGCTATTCTGATTCCCAGACATGAGACCACGCATTTTCATCGTCTGTTGCATTTCCAACTCAAACGAACCGGGAGCATCACCTCTTGCCTCCTCCAAAGCCTTGGCCCATTCTTTGTCGCCTCCCTCACCACTGGCCATATACAACGACGTGTCTTTCACAACGTTCCCACGAACAAAGGGCGAAAGATGATGATTATTATTTCTTCCATGAATGTTAGTGAAGGATGAAGAAGATCGGATCAGTAGAGTCCAAAAGAGACTGTGCATCATAGCAGATTGGTATGAGGAAACAGACATCGTTCGTTTGTCAATGTACGAGTGTGAGATTCTATGAATGGGATGGGGATTGGTGTTTTTGTAATGTATATATGTATGAATGGTATAGAGTGGTTCACCTTTTAATAAAAAAAAAATTTCCAAAAAATATAGCTATCCCCTACTTTGTCGAATTATTGATTTTAGTAGCGCAAATGAAAGCTCTGGTTGAGCAGAGCTCGACAAAATTTTTC
>Ga0209092_10001171_pt1 | contig 26300 bp, 33 predicted proteins | sample FraStrMetagenome_FD_187446 | JGI IMG/M metagenome (GOLD analysis project Ga0209092, IMG submission 187446) | Marine eukaryotic phytoplankton communities from Arctic Ocean - Fram Strait ARC3M Metagenome (SPAdes) (version 2) | ecosystem: Environmental > Aquatic > Marine > Oceanic | place: Fram... | reverse complement strand
AATGTTTGATTTAGTTTGTTTAGTTAAGGAAATAGTTTTATAGTTTATTGTTTTTAAAATTTATTTCCATTTAGTTTATAAGTTCTATATACTTCAGATAATATTTTTTCAGTTTTATTATGTGTATAAGTTTGTAGTTTTAAGATTTGATCAATTAGATCTTTTTGATTCCAGTCTTGAAGTTGATCTTGAGTTAAATTAGTATTCATGTTATAGTTATTTTAAGTTCATATATATTATCCACCGATTAGCGTAGTTAGTCTGTAATTAATACAGATCTAACACTCACTGGAATACTACTTGATGAAGTATATGATTTGTATTTTTCCCAACAATTCATTTTTTCTAACTTTTCTTTCATAACTTCAAACGCATCGTCATGATTATACTTCGCGATCTTCCCATTACTGAATGTTACGTTTACGATTGTGTTTTTTCCGATTAACGATTTTCTTACTACGAATCTTTTAGATTCCAATACTACTGTTTGATTTGACATAATTTTGATTATTTAGTTATTATTAGTTACATTTATATTATCTATGACACTACGTATTTTCTTTGTAAAACTTTTTACCACCACGATTTTCCATATTGATCGTATATATAATAGTAAAGAGCGATAATGATAATTATTGTAAAGATATTGAATAGTGTTTCCATAGTTTAATTATTTGGTTACAGATATATTATCTTACAACAAGCGTATTAAGTCTGTAAATTTATATAAAAAAAAATAAAACAAATACAAAAAATAGTATGTAAAAAACATAAAAAACTACACAAAACAAATATAAAAAAGCCGAAAAGTCTAAGGATTTTGTAAAAAAACAAGGGGGGCCCATTGAAAAGAAAGCCGTTTGGTAAGTCGTTGAAAGTCAGGGAGATAGGGGGCAGCACTATACCCCAATATTTCTAACAATTTTAAATAAAAAACTGTGACATTAGCCTTATAAGTTATATAGTAACAGGCTATTGTCATACTTTTACGTAATACATATACTATATTGTAAAATATAGCTCTTACGTGTAAGTATATAGAGTATACAAAATAAAATAATAACGATGGGTAAACAGAAGTTATCACCTATAGCGGCAAAAGCAAAGGCTGTTCGTGACTTAGCAGCAGCAAATTCAGTTGACAGAAAGAATAAAAGAGCTGATAGCCAGAAAAAGAGAAGAGCAGCGGTTAAAAAACACGGTGTAGCTTACTTATTAGGTAAAGATTACGACCATAATTCTGGTAGATTTACATCGTCATCTCATAATAGAGGTGGAACACAAGCGAAGCATAAAAAAGACGGTACTAAAGCCGAGAAAAAACAATCTAAAAAATAAAACATGGCAGAAATATCAAGTTATCCGCTAAAAACACCTAAATCAGGTGACTTAATTGTGTTCTCAGAAACATACGATGCTAATGCAGCAAGTCCAGTGGTTGGTAACCCAACTAAAACAGCTACTATTGGTAGTATAAACGCTTTAACTGTAAGTGGTACTGTAAATAAGATAGCATTATTTACAACAGCTAACAGTGTTGGTGACTCTATTATAACTCAAAGCGCTAGTAATATAGGAATAGGTACAGCTGCTCCTAGTTCAGAACTAGAAGTTGTCGGTAAAGTGACTTCTAGCAGCTTAGATATAAATGGGACAAGCATTGCAGGTAGTCAACTCACTAGTATAGCTACAAAAACAAGTGTTGGAACTCAAGTTAATACATGGATAGACATGACGGCTACTCCAACGTCAAGCGCTACAGGTGATGCTTATGGCGCAGTTATAAGAGCTATAGGTTCTGGATCAAACACTGACAGAGGATTAGTTGGAATTAACCCCGTTGGTAGACAATCAGGAACCGGAGGGGCGCAATATGCTTACGGTGTTTTAGCAACAGGTGAACAAACAGGTTCAGGTAATATAGATTTTATAGTAGGAGTAGACGCAAGAGCTTCTAGTAACGGTAATGGAACAGCTACAACCGATTATATTAGAGGCGTAAATGCTGACGCAAAAGTAAACAATGCAAACGCTACAGTAGATTACCTGCAAGGAATTCACGCTGCAGCTAATTTAACAACCGGTACAGTAGGTGAAGTAAATGTAAACTTGTTAGACTGGGATTATACGGCAGGAACAGTAACTGGAGACTTATCTTATATAAGAATTCAAAACGATAACTACACAGGGGTTGCGGGTACTGCTAGAGCAATTCACTCTTTAGCTCAATTACCATCTTTATTTAGTGGAACAGTAGAGGTTGCTGGTGGTGATATTGAAGCAAGCACGTCTACTAAAGGTTTAATACTTAAATCACCAGATGGTACAAGGTATAGAGTTACAGTTGCTAATGGAGGAGCACTTACTGTGTCTGCGGTGTAAATTAAATAAATATAAATGGCAAGAATAAGTTCATATCCATTCGACATAGACATTCAAGACAAAGACGCTTGGATAGGTTCAGATTCTATAAGTAGGCAGACTAAGCAGTATACGGCAGAAGCTATTGCTAAATACCTTAATATAAAAGGTAAAGTTTCTATAGGTGGTCAAATTAACTATAAGTTTGTAGATGCGCCTTTTACTGGTTCAGGAACAATGGCTTTTGCAGCTGGAAACGGGGATGGTACACCTTTTTCTAATATTACAGAGTTTAAAATATCTAAAAATGATTTATCTGGCAAGCAAGTTGTAGCTTATTTGCAATTTCTTACTGGTCAGGAAATATTGATAGTTAATCAAAATAATCCAGAAAGCTTTGGGCATTACACTATCAATACATATAACGTAGATCCTGGTAATGATCAGTACTACGCGATTGGTTTGTCTTTCTTAGCTGGTAACGGTAGTATAAACATCGACAACTTCTACGATATAGTAAACTTTACTTTTGGAGATAACTCAGGTGATAAGACTTTTGTATTTGATCAAGTTGTTCCAGCAACAAACTGGGGAAATGGTAACCCTAAGGTTGTAACTCATGGGTTGAACAAGTTTCCTTCTATAACAGTTGTAGATACAGCAAATTCTGTAGTGGTAGGTGATTATACCTATGTAGATAACAATAACGTAATACTAGAATTCTCTGCCGCATTTGCAGGCAAAGCATACTTTAACTAAAAAAACAAGCTAAACATAAAAGAACATGGCAATTAATTATTTAAACTCAGTAGATCTTAATAAGAACTACCTAAACAACGCTGCGATCCAGAACTTAGCCGTAGAGCCTACAGCTGATACTCCGGGGCAAGTATATTTCAACACAACTTCACAGGTATTAAAAGTAACCGTACAGACAGGAACTAGTCCCGATACTTTTGCATGGGAAGAAGTAGGTGGTGGTATCGAGGGTAGTGGTACTCTAAATACAATCCCAAAGTTTACACCGGGTACGGAAACTATTGGCGATTCGTCTATTACGGACAACGGTACAACAGTTAACTTCTCTGGGTCATTAATATCTTTAGACGATGCAAACAATGCAGACGCTATTATATCTGCACCTGGAAAAATGTTTATAGAACTGGACAATGATAATAGCGGTACAGACGAGCGTTTTGAAATAAGAACTACTGTTGCCGGAAACAAAGCAGCTAGACTATCTATAGATGATGACGGAAATACAGCTGTATCAGGTAGTTTTACAGCAGGTGCATCTGCAACAATAGTAGGAGACATTGACGTACAAGGAGGCACCCTAGAATTAGGAGGTACTGATACTAGGATCATAAAAGGTAAAGATGTTCCAGAAATTGCTGGAAACACCCCTGGCCTTGACATAATAACGGGATTTTTATATGGAACTAATACGGCTGGGACTAATTTAACATTATCAGCGGCGCAGGGTACAGGTACTGGTAACGGAGGTAATATTGTTTTTAAAGTAGCTACGCCATCCGGAACTTCTGGAACCGCTTCAAACGCTTTAGCAACTGCTATGACTATAAGCGGTATTAACGGAGACGTTGTTTTTACTAATGGTATTCAAGTTGATAGCGATTCTATTATGTATGGTACTCTTACCATGGATAATGAAATAGCTATGAGTAATAATAAAATAACAGGTTTATTAAATCCAACTGCCGCTCAAGACGCAGCTACTAAATCATATGTTGATACTGCTGTTACAGGATTACTACAGTTTCAAGGAGGTTTTGATGCAGACACCGGAACAATCGATGGAGGCACAACGAACCTTACTAAAAATGATCAACCAACTGCAGGCGATGAAACAGTTGCTGTTGCAGTAGGTGATTACTATGTGGTAACTGCAGATGGTGATTTCTTTGGAAACACAGCAACACCACTTACAGTAGGTGATTCTGTTATAGTAAAAACAGCTGCCGCCGCAGGAGCTTCTGTAGAAGGTAATTTTATAGTTGTACAATCTGATACTGATTTAGCAACTGCATCGACTGTAGGTTTAGGTAATGTAGTTCCTGGAGCTAGCGCAACTATAACTGCTCCATATACAAACGGTACAGCTGAATTAGATGTTGTAGATTCAGATGTTGGTGTAAAAGGAGCTGTGATCGTAGCTGGTAGTACTGGTATATCTGTTGCTTATGCTTCAGGTACAGCTACAGTAACTAACACGGAAACAAACGCAGACAATTCTTTCTCTGGAACAATAGGTGATGGAAGTTTAACATCTTTACCAATTGCAAGTGCTACTCACGGTTTAGGAACTGATTCTAGTTCATTCATGGTACAGTTAGTTCAGGTATCTGATGGAGCAACCGTTTATTCTGATGTAGTAAGAGGGGCTTCTGGTTTAGTAACAGTTAATTTTGCAGTTGCTCCAGCTACAAATGCTATTAGAGTACTGATACAAAAAATAGGTTAATAATCAAATACAATTAAATGGCGATAAAGTTTTTAAATACAGTCGCGGTAGACGAGAATGTCCTATTCGTAGATACAATTAACGACCGAGTAGGTATCGGGACGGCAAGTCCTGAGAGTAATTTAGAAATCTCTGACAGTACACAAGCAACAGGGGCTACTTTGTCTATTACTAACGCGCATAATGGTTCTTGGGTAACTGGAGATAAAATAGGCTCTATTGACTTTAGAATTGACGACCCATCAACAACACAGCCAGTAAGAGCAAAAATTCACACAGAAGGTAAAACTACTGGTACATATCCTTCTAGCAGTCAGTTAGTATTTAGTACAGCAAATGTAAATACACTTTATGAAAGAATGCGTATTGACTCTGCTGGTAACGTAGGTATAGGAACGGATAGCCCCAGCGCTTCGTTAGATGTCGTAGGCTCTGGTTTAAGTACAATGCTTAGGTTGTCAAACACAGAAGCAAACGCTACTATTAAATATGGCGCAATTTTAGGTAGACATTATACTAATGCTGAAGAAAATGTTACAGGGATGCTAATTACATCCAGCTCAAACGCTTTGACAGGCCAAACTGTCTCTATAGGAGGTGGTATAAGTTCGGCAAACGCAGTGAATGAAATTATATTTTACACAGCCGCGAATAATACAACTTTAACAGGTTCAGAAAGAATGCGTATCACCTCAGGCGGAAACGTCGGGATCGGGACGATTAGTCCTTTAGTTGAACTAGAGGTAGATGGTAGTATAATGGCATCTGGTACTTCTGGAGGTTCTTTTAGACTAAATTCTAATACCATTAGCGGAGTTAATAACTCTATAATTTCTACAAGTCAAAATAGGTCAAGCCCGCCTCAAGGTGGGATAAGTTGGAAGGCGGGACAGTATGGAGGTGCTTCTAGATGGGACACTAGGCTACATAATGCTCCCTATACTACGTCTTACATTAACTTACCTCACAGTTCAGTTGGGGGTAATTTTGTTGTTAATATAGAATCCGCAGATAGGCTTACTATAGACAGAACTAACGGCAACGTAGGTATCGGAACGACTACTCCAACTGCTGATTTACATGTTCAAGGTTTAAACTCTACAGATGTTCCTATTATAAGAAGTGGGGGTTTTGGAAACTCAGGATCCAAACTAGAACTTGCTGAGACTTTAAATTCAGGTGATATGAATTACGGTTTTTCGTTTTTTAACGACGGAAACAGTAGTAATACTCTAATGATTAAAGCTCATAACAATAGCACTACTGGTACTACAGCTATAACTATAGGTAGGACCGATGCTCTTACTACTTTTAGTACAGTTCCAATAGTAGGTACAAGAACCGCTGGAGATAGTTCAACTTATGCAGCTTCAACAGCTTTTGTAGCGGCTGCAGTAGTAGCGGCTACAACCGCACCCGCTGCTCCAACCACAGTTACAACAGCTGTCGTAGGTGAAACAATAGAAGTAACATTTAACGAATCTGCAACATCAAACATAGATTACTATCAAGTGTGGTCAGCTGAGCCTGGTGGAAGTTTTGGTATAATAGCTCAAATAGCATCCAGTGAGTTTGCAACGACAATGACAGTGGTTGACAGTTCTTTTAATGTAAGCGGTACTATGTCGTATAGAGTATACGCTGTTAAACTAGGTATTTACTCTACAGCCGCTACATCAACTCAAGCTTTTCTTGCTGCTGCATTAGCTGTAACCGCTATGACGGTTGTAAATTTAAACACCGCTTACTACATACAGTACGAAAAACCATCCTCAAGATTTATCGACAACATAGAGATATACATGGACTCTCAAGCTACGTTAGCTGCTTTAAATAGATCAAATGCTTCTATAGTATATAGTGGTCAAAACGCATCTTATATGAGAAGTGTAGGTACTAGTAATAATTTTCACCAGTTTTGGGTGGAAGTAACAACAACGTAATATGAGCAATAAAGCAACAGGAGAAGACAGAGAATATTGGTTAAATTGTTTAGCTGAATTTGAATCTGCGTTACAAGAAGAAATGAACATGGCGGACATTGCTCCAAAAGGTTTTAATGATAACACAATACAGTTACTTAAATTTGAAATAAACGAATGTATAAAACAATTAACCTAAGTAAATCAGACATAAGTTCTATTATAGGGTGCGCTACTAACAATTATCTTGGTCAAGTAGCTATAGTTCCAGTTACTAAAAGGGGTATGAGCAATACCACCGTTAGTAGTTCAAGTGGAGACTATGACGGAGGAGATAGAGTCATAGGTTGTGTTAACGGTTACGAAATAGACGGGGATTTACTTTTCACTGCGGGGTGGGGTGATGGTTTTGCTGTTCGTAGACTAAACGACAATGGAACAATGACTAAATTGTTTCATGATAGTAATTTTTTGTGGAGAGATAGTGGTAGCACCTACAATCACCTGCAATCAATAGCTATATCTAAAGAATCTAGTAAAGGTGTTGTAATGACTTACAACGTTGACGGTTATACAACATTTGATTATAGCGGTTTATTAAACGGCGGAAATACATTTGTAAAAGACGCTAGGCCTACTCATAGTAACCCTCAAATTTTTATAGGATCTCAAGATACAGGAGGTGGGTATGTTAGTAGTACTGGTCTTTATTATTTTGGAGGTTTAACAGCTGCAGGTGACTGGATATACGCTACAGAGTATGACGCTAGGCACTATAAAAGATGCATGAGAAGAAACATATCAACAGGTGTAGAGCAGAGATTATGGATGGATTCAACGTCTGGAAATATAATGTACTCAGGCTCAGCAGCAATCGATAGAAACGGTTATAGAGGTTGGACTATGTATGATGAGTACAATGATAGAATTTTATGGGCTAACTATTATAACTCTAACTTTTCTATAATACTAGATGCTTCAACTAGTAATCCAAAATCCGTATGGTGTGACATGGGTGATGCTGGCCAAGGAGATGACGGTTATGAACAAGGCTGGTTTATTCCAGACCCAGTGAACGCGCCAAATGTTTTTTGGATTGGTGCTTCAGGTAGATTCTCTAAAATGGATATAACCCCTTGCTTTACTGGTAGTTCTCCTACATTGGTTGGTGGCCCAGTGTATGATGGTTCTTCAAAACCAGGACAGAATTATGCAAATCTTTTTAGAGCTGGAACCAAATACCAAACAGCTATAAGCGGACAACCTACAGATAAAATGTCAGGTTACCCTGACTTCATTCCTACAACATCTGATAGAGGTAAAGCGATGATTTCTGGTTGGCTAGATACAGAAAACGATGTTTTTGTGGCGTTATACCGTCACGATACCGTTTTAGAAGATACTACATCACTTGGTAGGGGTAGATCGTATAGAAGTGACTATGGGAATAATTTAGTTAGAATGTACTCCGCGAATGGAACACCTTGGTGGATTCAAACAGGGTATGGTTATGATGGTCATGGGTTTAGAATATGGAGTGATACTTATAAAAACGAGTTAATTGAAAACTGGAGTGTAGAATATGGTCCTTACACTCTAGCTAACGAAGCTAACGTAAGCTTTGTTTTTTGGAATCAAGCAGATTACTATACTCCATCTGGTTGTACTTTAAGCTTTTTTGTATCAAACAATAACGGCAGCACTTGGGAGTCTTATAATGGTTCAGAAACAACAGAACACAACTTTACATCAACAGGTAATCAATTACTGTGTAAAGTCCAGGGAAGTGGTACAGTTGCTAAAAATGCTTATAAAATGAGCGGCACAGAAGATACTATAACTTTTGGTACAAAATACGCTATGGAAATGAATTCAAGTATTAAAGGCGGAGTTACAAGTTTTAAATTAAGAGGTAAAAAAAATATAATATGGCTACAGTAACGGGAACAAGAAGATTATTAGACATATCTGGTAATAACATATCTACAGCAGTTAGTTTAGAGGCGGAAGGAACGTTAATTGACGTTAACGGCGCCGCTGGAGCTTCAGGTCAAGTGCTTAGCTCTATTGGCTCAGGCGTTGACTGGGTGGATGCTTCAAGTGTAATTGGCGGTCCTTACTTACCGCTTTCAGCTGGTTCAAGTTATCCTTTGACGGGGGATTTATATGTAGGAACATCGACTGCAGCTACAGATAGATTTATTAGAGCTTACTACAGTGATAGTAGTTATACAGAAGTGCGTGGTTATGGTATTATTACCAATAGAAATGGTAGTTATTATAGACCCGCTAACGATAAAACTCAAGTTTTATCTATAGGTAACGATGGTAATACTTGGAATTATATAGGTCAAAACGCTAATTATCATACTTTTGGAAAAGATACTTCAGAATGGATGCGAATTGATACCTCAGGCAACGTCGGGATCGGGACGACTAGTCCTTCTGCGACGTTAGATATTAATGGAGACATAGTGATAAGTGATTCTGGAGATAGAGTTTTTACAACAAATTCTCAAAATGGTGCTTTTTCGCTAGGAGATGTAGATGCTTTAGCTGACGAAGCTGTCGTACAGGGTGATGGTAGCTTTATTTTCTTAAAAAACGCAGGAAACACAACTTTAACCACGACTGCTAATAATCGAGTAGGTATTGGGACGAATGGTCCTGGTTCTAAGCTAGATATACTAGGAGCAACAAATACCTCTAACTCCTCTTTACTTAGAGTAAGAACAACTGACTTCCCAAACGCTCCTGAAAAAATTGTTGGTTTTTACGTAAATACAAGTACAGAAAGAGGTTTTATATCTGTAAACCAATATCAAACAGCTTATAGTACTTCTTCTGACTATAGATTAAAAGAAAACATTGTACCAATACCTAACAGTATAGAAAGATTAAAGGAATTAAAGCCTTGTAGGTTTAACTTTATACAGGGTGACCCTAATTATGTAGTAGATGGGTTTATAGCTCATGAAGCAGCTGAAGTAATTCCTGAAGCTGTAACCGGTGAAAAAGATGCTGTAGATGAAAATAATAATCCTTTACATCAAGGTATAGATCAAGGTAAAGTAGTACCTTTATTAACAGCTGCATTACAAGAAGCAATAAGTAAAATAGAGCAATTAGAAACAAGAATACAAACGCTAGAAAACAATTAAACAATGGCAATTACTTACAAATGGGATATTCCAGCAATGAACGCTCACATTCAATCAGAAGGTGAAGAAAACGTAATCTACACAGTGCATTACAGATACACAGGTTCTGAAGAATCAAATGGTAAAATTTATTCTTCAACCAATATCGGTACTCAAGGTTACAGTTATGTAGCTGGAGAGCCTTTTACACCTTACGAAAACACTGAAGCTTTTGAAGCTATAGTTGTCGGGTGGTTAGAAAGTTCTTTAGACGTGGCTCAAATGCAAGCTAGTATAGCTGCAAACATACAGTCTCAAATTACACCAGTTAATGAAGACTTGTACTTTACATGGCAAAATCCTGCGTCACCGACTGAAAAATAAAAGGTAATTTATAAGTCAAACGTGTAATAATACTATCATAGTATTAAAAATTTAATCAAATCAAATAAAATATGGACAAAATTGTCAAAAACCTTAACTTTGGAGACGAAGCTAGGGACAATGTATTGAGCGGTATAAACAAGCTTACAAAAGCTGTTAGCTCTACATTAGGTGCTAGTGGTAAATGCGTAATACTTGAAGACAACGCTGGTAATCCAATTATAACAAAAGATGGAGTTACCGTAGCTGATTCAATTATACTTAGAGATCCTGTTGAAAACATGGGTGCAACTCTTTTAAAGGAAGCTGCTAGAAAAACAGTTAGAGAAGCTGGTGATGGAACAACAACTGCGACTGTACTAGCTCACGCTATACTTGAAGAAGCTTATAAGATTTCAGACAAGCAGAACTCTAGAGAATTAAAAGACGGTATAAATTCAGCAACAGAAAAAGTTGTTAAATATTTAAAATCTATATCTGTAGACGTAAAAGATGATATGATAGATCAAATAGCTACTATATCAACAAATAATGATTCTGAATTAGGTGGTATTATTGCAGACGCATTTAGAGCTGTTAATAACACTGGAGTTGTAATGATGGAAACATCTGCAGATGGAAAAACAGAAGTAGAAATAGTAGATGGTGTTCAGTATGAAAAAGGTTTAACTAATTCTCATTTTGTCACTAACCAACAATTAAAAACAGCAGAGCTAGAGAATCCTTTAGTTTTATTAATTGAATCTCCAATAGATACAATTAGACAAATACAATCAGTGCTAGAGTATGTAATAAAAAACAATAAACCTTTGCTTATTATAGGCGATTTAGATCAAGGTGTTTTATCTGCTTTAGCTATGAATAAGAATAAAGGTAATATTAAAGTAAACGTTATTGATGCACCTACATACGGTATTAGCAAGAAAGAAGTTTTAGATGATTTATCTTTATTAACAGGCGCTACAATTATAAATGAAGATTTAGGTGATGACATGGACATGATTCAGGTCGAACATTTAGGAAGCTGCTTGAAAAGTGTAACATCTCACGATGAAACAGTTTTACAGATAAAAGAATCTAGTGAGCAAGTTAAAGATATTATTGAATTAATAAAACAACAACTTACAGAATCTAAGCTACCACATGAAACTATTAAGCTAGAAAAAAGATTAGCAATGTTATCTGCTAAAATAGCAATAGTAAAAATAGGTGCTAACTCAGCTATTGAGTTAAAAGAAAAAACAGATAGAGTTGAAGACGCTATATGTGCTACTAAAGCAGCTATTAAAGAGGGTATTGTTCCTGGTGGTGGAATAGCGCTATTAAACGCGTCTACTAAAATTAATAGTAAGTCAGAAGGTGAGACTGTGTTGCTAGAGGCTATTAAAGCGCCTTTTAAGACAATACTAGATAACGCTGGTATAAAAGACTATGAATTACCTAAAACCAAAGGAGTTGGCTTAAACGTGATTAATGGGAAAACTATTAATATGATTAAAGCAGGAATTATAGATCCTTTGTTAGTTACTAAAAGTGCACTTAGAAATGCTGCTTCAGTTGCTACAACTATTTTATCAACAGATTGTGTAATCAATAACTTGAGAATAGATGAAAGCGATAGGTAGAAACATAATAATAAACAAAAAGAAAGAAGGAACCACTAGAACTAAAGGTGGTTTACTTCTTGCTGAAACTCAAAGAGAAGATATTAGATATACTAAAGCCACTATTGTTTCTGTTGGTGAAGAATCAGAGAATGCTGGTTTAAAAGAAGGTGACAATATATATTTTGATAGACATGCTGGTCATAAGATAGAGTTTGAAAAAGAAATATATCACGTTATAAAATTACAAGATATAGTTGTTGTATTGTAATGCGAGTTAATGCTAAAGATATAAAAGAATTAAATTTATTAAAACATTATCGTGTTGTACGTAAATGGGCGTGTAGAAATAATAAGTTAAACGATGCAGATCTTGAACTACTTATTTATTTTGATTGCATGGACTATTTTACTAAGCATGATTTCAAAATAGGTACATACGCTTATAGCTGGGATAATAGACGATGGAATAGGTTACTAAAAGAAGGATGGATTGTTGTATGGAGAAACCGCAACAGAACTACTCAAAAATATAATATATATAAAGTTTCCTTTAAGTGTAAACAGCTAATAAGCAGAATGTATCGAATAATGTTAGGCGAAGAAGATATTCCTACTAGCGAAAAAAGAAACAGCATTATGAAAGGTAGAACATATACAGATAAAGTTCTACAGACAGCAATAAAAAACGTGAATAAAGATAAAAAAAGATAATTATGGAAAATAATTTAAACAACTATCAAATGAACGAAGAGTCTATGGACCCTGCAGAGTTTAGTTCTAAGCCACCAGTTCCTTCTAACGAACTAGGTTCGGCTAAACCAGTTTTCAGTGATAGATCCAAGAACTATGCTAAGTATATATATGGTGATGTTGATCAAAGACAAAACACTTTGCCAAACACGCCAATGTTTATGAAAGATCAGACTGGCGACGGTAAAATCACTCAAGCAGATGTTATAAAAGCAAGAATAGAAGGTTATAAAGAATAAAAATATATAATATGAAAGAAAAAGATAAATTTGATCTAGGTAAAGCACAGTTAAAAGGACAAGTAGGAGAAAATGCTATTTGGGATGGACCATTAGACACAACAGGTTTTCCTATGGGAAAAGGCTCTAGCTCTGGAATAAAAGGTATGCAAGTATCAAAATATCCTTGCCCTAGTAAAAAAGGACCTATAACTCAAAGAGCTAAAGGCTTGTAATAAAAAAAATTATGAGTGATTTGAAATTATATGCAGCAAATACTTTAACTTTAGGTGTGACAACTTTTACGAATATAGAAATGGGTTTAAAAGTAGTTTTATTGTTACTTTCAATAGGATATACATTAAGCAAGTGGCTTAACATAAAAAAAGATAAATAAAATGTCTTATACTCAACCAGACTCATCACCGTTTTTAAGAGTTCGTAAAACAACTAAAGGAAAAGGTAGAAACTTTTTATCTACAAAAGAAGGAGCTGGTATGACTTCCGCTGGGGTTAAAAAGTATAGAAAACAAAATCCAGGTAGTAAGCTTAAAACAGCTGTAACTGGTGATGTCAAACCAGGTAGTAAAGCTGCTAAAAGAAGAAAGTCATTTTGTGCTAGATCCAAAGGCTGGAAAGGCGAAAGAGGATTAGCTGCAAGAAAAAGATGGAAATGTTAAACAATAAATAAATATAAGTAAAAATGAAAAAGTCACCTTTAAACAAATCAAGAAAAAAAATAGCACAAGATTATGCTAGAAACGCTATGTACGACAAAAAGCATGGTTATAAAAAAGAAGGAAAGTACGAAGCTAAACAAGCTGTACGTGCTGCTTCTGGTGCTCCAGTAAGAATGGAGTCTAGTGCTCAAGAGAAAAAGAATTTACTACAAGACATGCCAATAGATAAAAAAGCATCAGCTTTAAATAACCTAAACAAGGGTTATGGTTCTCAAGTAAAATCACCTGCTAATATGGGTCATTCTCCTATGAAAATGCAAGGATCTTTTATGTCTAAGCATTCTCAAAGCCATATGGCTAAAAGTTCTCCTTTACATAAACAAGGTTATAACGATAGATTAGACGAATCTTTAGGAGCAAAAAACGGTAAAAAATCTCAATCTTTAAAATCTCGTAGAGACGAATCAAAAGGAATGGAAAAGAGCAAAGGCAAAGGAGCTTACTCTTCAGATTCTAAAATGAGCTAATAAAACAGTAGAGACCTGTGATAAAACTCAAGCCAAACACTAACACTAACACTAACACTAACACTAACAAAATGGCAAAATTTATTAAAGTCCCTTTAACAGGAGTTACAGGGCAACCAGAAATTCTAGTAGATTCTTCATCTATTGTAACAGTAATTGCAGGAGATGCTGCAGGACCAGGAGCTACACCAGCTACTAAAACTAGAATATTAACTAACAGCGGAGTTGGAGGGTTTCAAACTCTTGAATTAACTCACACAGCTGCATTGGCACCTGCTACAATTGTAGGAGTAATTAATGATGCTATCAAGGCTAATCCAGGTGGAATTATTTCTACTGTTGGATCTCCAGTTAACACTGCACAAGTATTAGATTCAATTGACGGAAGACAGCTTATTACTACGCAAGCGGTTCAAGTAACTTACACAGCCGCAGTCTGGTCTTAATGAAATCACAAGGTTTAGGAGACAGCGTAGAGAAGTTTACTAAAGCTACTGGTATCAAAACAATGGTAGACACAGTTAGCAAGGGATTAAACGTCCCTTGCGGTTGTGCTGCTAGAAAAGGAGCATTAAATAAAATATTTCCTTACAAACAATAATACATGGCTTTTAAACTTAATACACCTCCTTACGATTATGATAGCACTCCTATTTACAATGTAGATATGGAAGATGGAGTTTTAGGTAAAGCTAACAATAATGGATCTATATTGCTTAATAAAGATTTAGACCCATCTAAAAAACAACTTGTAATAAAACACGAGAAAGTACATATAGATCAAATGAAGCGTGGCGACTTAGACTACGACAATAAAAACGTTTATTGGAAAGGTAGAAAATATTCCAGAGCACAAATGAAAGAAGGTGCAAAAAACCTGCCTTGGGAAAAAGAAGCATATAATAAAACTAAAAAATGAAAAAAATATTCCAATGGCTAACAGGTGGTGTTGTTAAAGAAATTGGTAACGCTATTGATAAACTAACTACGACAGAAGAAGAAAAACTTATAATTAAAAAACAAGTTCAAGAAATACTTGAAAAAGCAGACACCGAAGCACAAATACAAGTAAGTGATCGATGGAAGTCTGATATGCAGTCTGATAGTTGGTTGAGCAAAAATATTAGACCTATGGTTTTAATATATCTTACAGTTATATTTACTGCATTATCTTTTTTTGATGGTAATATAGGAGGGTTTATTGTAGATGATCAATATATACCCATATTTCAATCATTATTAATAACAGTTTACGGAGCTTATTTCGTAGGAAGAACTTGGGAAAAGGCAAAATCAATAATTAAAAATAAATAAACAAAATGGGACAATTCGGAAATCAACCTGATTTTATCACAAATGACATTAAAACAGTAACCCCTGTTTTAGCAGCTAATTTAACCGCGGCTGACTCCCTAGACGGTTCTATTATATATGTAGGAACTAGTGCTCCTGGTAATATTCAAGTAATACCAGTAGGTACTGTAGGGCCAAGCGTTATAAGCGGTTTTACTTCACCTGGATATGCTGGATCAAGGGGAACTGATTATGAAAATGGGCCTCGATTTAATATCGATACAACAGGTGGAAGCGGTACTGGTTTAACCGTTGACTATACAGCTGTAAATGGAGCTGTTCAATCAGTGGAAGTTAGTGCTAGTTCCGCTGACGTGGGTTACTTAAATGGAGATTTAATTACTATAACTCCTCAAGGCGCCGATCCAGGTAGTGATACTGCTACATTCAGAATAATAGCAGAACCTGGATTACCAACATTAGCTCAAGCTATTACTTTTACAAACGTTATTCAAGGAGAGTGGTTTCCAGTAGTTGTAGATTATGTTTTATCTGACGCAACAACTGTTTCTAACCTAGTAGCGGGTAAATAATAAAAAACAATCAAAGATAAATAAGCTAAACTGTAAGCAGTAGTTGATTACGTTTTAGCGACTGGTACAACAGCTACAGCTATGATATCGTGTAAATAGCAAGTATACCTGTAACTATATAATATATATAAACAATTAAATTAAATAAAATGTCAGAAGTAAAAAAAATTACACAAGAACAATTAGATTCTATTGTGGAAAACCAAAAAAAATCAAATAACTTATTATTAGATATAGGTTTTTTAGAGTATAGAAAACAAGAATTACTATTAGCTAGTAAAGATCTTTCTGAAAAATTAAAAAACATCAAAGAAGAGCTAGAAAGTCAATATGGTCAAGTAAACATAAATTTAAGTGACGGTACTTATACAGAGGTTGAAAAAGAAAATGAAGATGAACCTGTTTTAAAATCAGTTAAATAATGTCTTCTATTGTAAGAAAAATAAGTATTGGTTCTGACTACAAAAATGATGCGATGCATTATTCTGTAGGGCAGCAAGTATATGGAGGTCATGAAATATCTCATATACTGTGGAATGAATCAGACAGTTCTTACAATGTTCATATCAAAAAAAACAACGAGGTAATGCCATGGAAGAAATTTAATTCTAACATGGCAATATCAGTTGAATATGATCTAGAGTATTGATGAGAAGTTTGTATGATTTTATTATAGAGCCACTAGGCGAAAAATATAGTAATAAAGTAAAAATTGGAGATAAAGAGTTAATTGTAAACACTAAGATTGAAAACTTTAAGTTTGTAAATAGATTAGCTGTAGTAATCCAAACTCCTAAAGCTTTTAAAACTAATATTAAAATTGGCGATATAATTGTTGTTCACCAAAACGTGTTTAGAGTTTTCTATGATATGAAAGGTAACAAAAAGAAAAGCAGGTCCTGGTTTAAAGATAACTTACATCTTTGTGCTATAGATCAAATTTATTTATATAAAAACGAAACAGGTTGGAACTCGTTCGGCGATAGATGTTTTATAATTCCTATAAGAGATAACAACTCTCTAACGCTTGATAAAGAAAGAAGCCTTGTTGGTATATTAAAATACGGTAATAGTTCCTTAGAATCATTAAAAATAAACCCAGGCGATCTTGTAGGTTACAAGCCTAATGGTGAATGGGAGTTTTTAATAGACGGTAAGCGTCTATACTGTATGAAATCTAATGATATTGTAATTAAATATGAATACGAAGGAAACGAAAAAGAATATAATCCTAGCTGGTCAAAAAGCAGTTGAAGAATTAATTAAAGTAGCTAAAGAGTCTATTGTAGATTCTGATGATGATTTATCTGCTGACAAACTTAAAAATGCAGCAGCTACTAAAAAGCTAGCTATATTTGATGCTTTTGAAATATTGAACAGAATAGAAGAAGAAGAAAATATGCTCGAGGAAAAACCTAGAGAAGCTAAACAAGAAAAATCTTTCAAAGGTTTTGCTGAAGGTAGATCTAAGTAATGTACGAGCAAACACTAATAAGTACTGTTAAGGATCATATAAAACCTGCAGTACTTAAAAGAAATAATAGATACAAAAAGTGGGAAAAAGGCTATAACCCTGAGTACGATGTAGTTATAATAAGCAGCGATGGAACTATAGGTGAAATTGTAGAGATTCAAAACTTAAAAATAGCATTGCCATCTAAACCTAAGAACGTTTACAAATGTTCTCAGGATAAAAAAGATCAAGTTTGGGTTAGGTTGGAATATCCAAAAGAGCTATCTAAGATAAAGAGTGTTTTTGATTGGGAAAAATATCCAACTGATTTTAAAGAAGAGTGGTACGAATACATAGACAAAGAGTTTGAAAAAAGAGAAAAAGGTTTTTGGTTTTATAATAATGGCAATCCAACTTATATCACTGGTACTCATTACATGTACTTGCAGTGGTCCAAGATTGATGTTGGGGCAGCAGATTTTAGGGAGTCAAACAGGATATTCTTTCTATTCTGGGAAGCTTGTAAAGCAGACAAGAGGTGTTATGGAATGTCGTATCTCAAGAATAGACGTTCAGGATTTTCATTCATGGCGTCTGGGGAGACGGTTAATATGGCCACAATATCAACGGATTCACGGTTTGGGATATTGTCCAAATCTGGCTCCGACGCGAAGAAAATGTTCACAGATAAAGTTGTACCCATTTCTAGCAATTACCCCTTTTTCTTTAAACCAATACAAGACGGAATGGACCGGCCAAAAACGGAGCTCGCCTACAGGGTACCCGCGTCAAGGCTCACCAGACGTAAACTTAACGAAGGTGAAACCGAGGAAGAACTAGAGGGATTAGATACAACTATTGACTGGAAGAATACGGGAGACAACTCCTATGATGGTGAAAAATTAAAACTATTAGTACACGATGAAAGTGGAAAATGGGAACGACCAGATAATATATTAAATAACTGGCGAGTTACAAAGACTTGTTTAAGACTAGGTAGTAAGATCGTTGGTAAATGTATGATGGGTTCAACTTCTAATGCTTTAGAAAAAGGTGGTGGAAACTTTAAAAAACTTTATTATGCCTCAGACGTTACAAAAAGAAACCGCAATGGTCAGACTAGCTCAGGACTATATTCTTTGTTCATACCTATGGAATGGAACTACGAAGGATTCATTGATTCTTTTGGATCACCTGTGTTCGATAACCCAAAAAAAGAAACCAAAGACGCCTCCGGAGATTTAATAACTAATGGAGTTATAGATCATTGGAGTAATGAAGTAGAAGGATTAAAAAACGATCAAGACGGATTAAATGAATATTACCGTCAGTTTCCAAGAACAGAGCAACATGCTTTTAGAGATGAAACAAAGCAATCGCTTTTTAATTTAGCAAAGATATACGAGCAAATAGATTATAATGAAGATTTAAGAAACACGTCAATAGTTACCAAAGGTAGTTTTCAATGGGAGAATGGAATAAAAGACTCTAGAGTTTTATTTATGCCTAACAAAAATGGTAGATTTAATATTACTTGGGTTCCACCTACAAATCTTCAAAACCATGTAATAGTTAAAGGTAACACTAAATACCCAGGTAATGAACACTGCGGGGCGTTTGGTTGTGATAGTTATGATATATCAGGTACGGTTGACGGTAGAGGTTCTAATGGAGCTTTACACGGTTTAACTAAATTTAGCATGGAAGATGTTCCACCTAATCATTTCTTTTTAGAATACATTGCTAGACCACAAACTGCAGAAATGTTTTTTGAAGACGTATTGATGGCGTGTATATTTTATGGGATGCCTCTGCTTTGTGAAAACAACAAGCCAAGATTATTATATTATTTTAGAAGAAGAGGTTATAGAGGCTACTCTATGAATAGACCGGATAAAACTTGGAATAAATTATCTGTAACAGAAAAAGAAATAGGTGGAATACCTAACTCTAGTGAAGATATAAAACAAGCTCATGCAGCAGCTATCGAAACATATGTAGATACAAATATTGGTAGAACAGAAAAAGGTTATGGAGATATGTATTTTCAAAGAACCTTAGAAGACTGGGCTAAATTTAATATAAACAATAGAACAAAACACGATGCTTCTATTAGTTCTGGCTTAGCTTTAATGGCGTGTAATAAGAATAGATATACACCAACAGCTAAAAAAGAATATAAAAGCATAAACTTAGGTATAAAAAAATATGACAACACAGGTGGGTCATCAAAAATTATTAAATAAATGAAGATACAAACTAATACTTATAGTTCATTTCCTAGTCAAGTTGTTAGCGATGAAGAAAAATCCAGTATAGATTACGGCATACAAGTAGGTAGAGCTATTGAGCAGGAATGGTTTCAGGGAGGTAGATCTGGAAATAGATATGCAAGGTATTATGGTAATTTCCATCAATTAAGGTTATACGCTAGAGGAGAGCAAAGTGTGCAAAAGTATAAAAACGAATTATCTATAAATGGTGATTTATCATACTTGAATTTAGACTGGACACCTGTTCCTATTATCTCTAAATTTGTAGACATAGTTGCTAATGGATTATCTAATAAATCATACGATATAACTGCTTACGCTCAAGATCCTTTCTCTGTTAAGAATAGAACAGACTATGCGCAAGCTATAGAGCAAGATATGAATACTAAGAAAGCTCTTATCAATTTGAAAGAGAACTTAGGTATGGATTTTTCAAGAACTCAAAACTTAGAAGACTTACCAGAGAGTGACGAAGAATTAGACTTACACATGCAGATGACTTATAAGCAAAATGTAGAAGTTGCTGAAGAAGAAGTTATAAGTAACGTATTAGCTATCAACAAATATGATGAAACAAAAAGAAGGATAGCTCAAGATCTAACTGTTTTAGGTATAGGAGCTACTAAAACTAGATTTGATAAATCACAAGGTATAGTTATAGATTACGTTGATCCAGCTTACATGGTTTATTCTTACACAGAAGATCCAAACTTTGAAGACATATATTATGTAGGAGAAGTTAAAGCTGTAACAATACCTGAGTTGAAAAAACAATTTCCAAACATTTCTAACGAAGAACTGGAAAGAATACAACAAACACCTGGTAACTCTCAGTACGTTACAGGTTGGGGTAATTACGATGAAAATACTGTTCAAGTAATGTATTTTGAATACAAGACTTATATGAATCAAGTATTTAAGATAAAGAAAACCGATCAAGGTTTAGAAAAAGCTTTAGAAAAAAGTGATACTTTTAATCCTCCTGAAAATGATAATTTTGAAAGAGTTTCAAGAAGTATTGAAGTGTTATATACCGGAGCTAAAGTTCTAGGTACTAACATAATGCTAGAGTGGAAAATGGCTGAAAATATGACTAGGCCAAACGCTGATACTACTAAAGTAGAAATGAACTACTGTATAAGCGCGCCTAAAATGTATAAAGGACGCATAGAGTCTGTTGTAAGCAAGATAACTGGTTTTGCTGATATGATTCAACTCACTCATTTAAAACTGCAACAGGTTATGTCTAGAATAGTTCCTGATGGTGTGTTCTTAGATATGGATGGTTTAGCTGAGGTTGATTTAGGTAACGGTACAAATTATAATCCAGCCGAAGCCCTTAATATGTATTTTCAAACTGGTTCTATAGTTGGTAGATCACTTAATCAAGAAGGTGGTTTAAACTCTGGTAAAGTGCCAATTCAAGAATTATCAACTTCATCTGGTCAAGCTAAAATACAAAGTTTAATAGGTACGTATCAATATTATTTACAAATGATAAGAGATGTAACTGGTTTGAACGAAGCTAGAGACGGTAGTCAGCCAGACAAAGACGCTTTAGTTGGAGTTCAAAAATTAGCAGCAAATGCTTCTAATACAGCTACAAGACATTTATTAGACTCTTTACTATTTGTTACTTTACGTGTTTGTGAGAACATAAGTTTAAAAGTTGCTGATTTAATAAAAAATCCTTTAACTGAGAATTCATTAATAAATTCTATAAGTACTTTCAATACTAAAACTTTAGAAGAGTTTATGGATTTACAACTTCATGATTTTGGTATATTCTTAGAATTAGAACCTGAAGAAGAAGAAAAAGCTTTGTTAGAGCAAAACATACAGGTAGCATTGCAAACAGGCGCTATAGCTTTATCTGACGCTATTGACATTAGACAGATAAGAAATATTAAAGTAGCTAATCAATTCTTAAAGCTTAGGCAAAATCAAAAAATAAAAAGAGAGCAAAACCAACAACAGCAAAATATTCAAGCACAGGCTCAAGCTAATGCTGAGTCGGCGGAAAAAGCAGCTATGTTTGAGGTTCAAAAACAGCAAGCACTTACTTCTGAAAAAGTTAGTATTGAGCAAGCTAAGTCACAGTTTGAAATTCAAAGAATGCAAGCAGAAGCTCAAATAAAAAGAGAGCTTATGGCTGAAGAGTTTAATTATAATATACAATTAGCTCAAGCTCAAATGGGTGTTCAAAATCAAAGAGAACAAGAAATAGAAGATAGAAAAGATCAAAGAATAAAATTACAAGGAACACAGCAATCAGAATTAATAAACCAAAGACAAACAGAAGGTTTGCCTAAAGACTTTGAGTCTTCTGGTAATGACGTTCTAGGAGGATTTGGCTTAGAACAATTTGGTCCTAGATAAAGCTGTATTTAATTATTTAATTATATTATATTATGTCAGAAGTAAAAACAAATGAACCTGTTAAACAGGAAGGTGAGTTTAGCTTAAAAGGTAAATCAAAAAAGCCTAAACAGCTAGCTACTAAAAACGAAGAGATTACAAAAGTAAACATTAAGGAACCTTTAGTAGATGTTCCATCTGATGTAACTAAAGTAACTATTCCAAAAACCGAAAAAAAAGAAGATGCCATTCAAAACGAAAGCACAGAGAAGAGCGTGTTACACACAGAACAACCCAAAGTGGGATTGCAAGAAGTGGGACAAGGAGACAAAGACGCCGTTGTCGATGGTGTTAAAGAGTTCACGCAGCTGCAAGAAGTAACTGAAAAAGAAGTTATAGAAACTGCTAAAGAAGTAAAAGAAGCTATTAGAGATGAAAAAGTTTTAGGTAAAAAACTACCAGAAAACATCGAAAAATTAGTAGATTTTATGGAACAAACTGGAGGAACTGTAGAAGACTACGTTAGATTAAATGCTGACTATTCCGCTGTAGACGAATCCTCTTTACTAAAAGAATATTACAAAAAAACAAAGCCTTATTTAGATTCAGAAGACATAGAAATGGTATTAGAAGACTATGAATATGACGAAGATTTAGATGACGCTAGAGATATACGCAAAAAGAAAATTGCGTTTAAAGAAGAAGTTGAAAAAGCTAAAAACTTTTTAGAGGAAACAAAGAGTAAATACTACGACGAAATCAAGTTGAGACCCGGCGTAACTCAAGACCAACAAAAAGCTATGGATTTTTTTAACCGATACAACGAAGATCAAGGTAGAGCTGAAAAGCAGCACGAAGATTTTATGGCTCAAACTAATAACTATTTTAACAATGATTTCAAAGGTTTTGATTTCGATGTGAGTGGTAAAAAGTTTAGATACGGCATACAAAATCCTAGTAAAACTGCAGAAGACCAATCTAACATTAACAATTTCGTAGGAAAATTTCTTAACGATAAAGGAGATGTAGTAGATACAGAAGGTTATCACAAAGCTCTTTACATTGCTGCTAATGCAGACACGATTGTAAACCATTTTTATGAACAAGGAAAAGCTGACGCGGTTCGAGACGTTGTCAACAAATCTAAGAACATTACAGACACACCAAGAACTGCTGTAAGTGGTAGTGAGTTTATAAATGGTTTAAAAGTTAAGTCTATAAGCGGTATTGATTCTTCAAAATTAAAAATTAAAACAAAAAAATTTAACTAAAAAACAAAAATTATGAGTTTAACTCCTCAATTTGGGTCATTAGTCCCATCTCAAACACAACAATTATTAGCTACAAACTATTTACAGTTTAACAACGGAGCTAACGATTTTGCACAACAGTATTTACCTGAAATCTACGAACAAGAAGTAGAGCGTTATGGAAACAGAACATTATCTGGATTCTTACGTATGGTTGGAGCTGAAATGCCAATGACTTCTGATCAAGTAATTTGGTCTGAACAAAATAGATTACACATTAGTTACGTAGGTGTTGCATCTGGTGCTGATGGTGGTGGACCTGGAGCTACTGACAACGTTTTAACTGTTGCTGCAAATGCTTCTAACGTAGTATCTGTTAATGACACTGTAGTTGTTTTAGATCCTGCAACTGGTTTAGAAGACAAAGGATATGTTACTGCTACTGTAGCTGGAGCTGCTGGTACAATAACTTTCCAATCTTACACTAACGTTGGTCTTATTGCTCAAGGATTTACCGCTACTGGTCTTAAAGTATTTGTATATGGTTCAGATTACGCTAAAGGTTCTACTATTCCTAGTGCTGGAGCTGGTTCTCGTATTAGTGTAAACCCTGCTTTCACTCAGTTCTCTAACTCTCCTATCATTATTAGAAACCAATACGTTGTATCTGGATCTGATATGGCTCAAATTGGATGGGTTGAAGTAGCTACTGAAGATGGAACTTCTGGATATTTATGGTATTTAAAAGCTGAATCTGAAACTAGATTACGTTTTGAAGACTATTTAGAAATGTCTATGGTAGAAGGTGAATACAACCAAGTGCCTGGAACCGCTAATACAAACCCTGGAACACAAGGTTTATTTTCAGCTATCCAAACTCGTGGGAATGTAGAAGTAGGATTTACTGCTGCTGCTGGTCTTGACGAATTTGACGCTATCTTAAAGAACTTAGATACTCAAGGAGCAATTGAAGAAAACATGTTATTCTTACAGAGACAAACATCTCTTGATTTTGACGATATGTTAGCTTCTATTTCTGGTGGATTCGCTGGAGGTACTGCTTTTGGTTTATTCGAAAACTCTGAAGAAATGGCATTGAACTTAGGTTTCTCTGGATTTAGAAGAGGTTCTTATGACTTTTACAAAACTGATTGGAAATACTTAAACGATGCTTCTACTCGTGGAGGAATTGTTGGTGTAAATTCTATCGAAGGTGTATTAGTACCTGCTGGAACTTCTACTGTTTATGATCAAGTATTAGGAACTAACATCAGACGTCCTTTCTTACACGTACGATATAGAGCTTCTCAATCTGACGACAGAAGAATGAAATCTTGGTTAACTGGTTCTGCTGGTGGTGCTCAAACTTCAACTTTAGATGCTATGGAAGTAAACTTCCTATCTGAAAGATGTTTAGTAACTCAAGCTGCTAACAACTTTGTATTATTCAAAGGAATCTAATGATTCAAAATTAATGTAATTTTTACCCTCGTTGAAACTACGGGGGTAACTATTACCCTTATTAAACTATTAAATTATATTATATTATGGCTGTTAAAAAAGCTCAAGCAAAAAAAGTTGAGGTTGCTCCTCAAAAACAAGAAGTTGTTCAAGCAACTACAATTCAAAAAGAAAATAAACCAGACTGGGAAATCAAAGATAGAGTGTATTATCTAAAAGGAGATAAAAATCCTTTAACATTAACAATTCCTGGTAAACATACAAGAAAACATTCTTTATTGTATTTTGACTTATTAAGTGGAAAACAAAGAGAAATAAGATACGCTACTAATCAATCATCACCATTAGTAGATGAACAGAAAGGCGAATGTACTTTAGGTCATATTAGGTTTTCTAATGGAGATCTTAGAGTTCCAAAAGAACAACAAAACTTACAGAAATTGCTTTCACTATATCACCCTTTAAAAGGAAGATTATACGAAGAGTTTAGCGCTATTGAAGAAGCTGAAGACGAACTAGATGTTTTAGATCTTCAAATAGATGCTTTAAACGCTGCTCGTAATATGGATATTGATCAGTGCGAAGCTATACTAAGAGTAGAGTTAGGTTCTAAGGTAAGTAAGATGAGTTCTAAAGAGCTTAAAAGAGACTTGTTATTATTCGCTAGAAAAAGTCCAGCATTGTTCTTAGAATTAGCTAATGATGAAAATGTACAACTTAGAAATGTAGCTATTATAGCTTCAGAATCAGGTGTTATAAGATTATCGCAAGATCAAAGAACTTTTACTTGGGGCTCAAATGGAAGGAAACTAATGACAGTACCTTTTGATGAGAATCCTTATTCAGCTATGGCTGCATACTTTAAGACAGATGAAGGCGTAGAAGTTTTCAGGTCAATAGAGAAAAACATGAATTAACATGTAATAATTAATATATACCGGTCGCTTAAGGTGGCCGGTTATATTATAATAAAAATAAAAATGGCAATAAACGTAGATACAGTATATAAAACAGTTTTATTAATACTAAACAAAGAGCAGCGTGGATATATTACACCTGACGAGTTTAATAGAACAGGTACACAGGTACAGCTTGATATATTCGAGCAGTATTTTGATGACTTAAACCAACAACTACGAGTGCCGCAATCAGATTATGATTACTCAGATAGACAAATGAGTATTGATGAAAAACTTTCTCCATTTAAAACTGAAGGCAATTGCGCTTTTAGTAATGGAAAATTTAACTTACCTACAAATCCAGAAAATGGAGTTCCTACTATAATTTATGATGGTGCAATACCTACGAGCACTCAATTTTCTTTCTACAAAATAGGTACACCTATATTTACTCCTACTAACGGCTTAGCTACAGAAATACAAAGACTGTCCAGAGGAGAATTCTACAATATACAAAGATCACCATTAACAGCTTCAACTGAAAGCTTTCCAACATACTTATATGAAGGTGGTAAACTAATAGTAAAACCTGACTCTATAGATGAAGGTGTTTCTACAAGCTTACTTAGAAAGCCTAGAAATATAA